>LSQX01383286.1_pt1 | contig 10568 bp, 7 predicted proteins | sample 654561 | NCBI WGS metagenome assembly LSQX01 (sample SAMN04489861, study PRJNA283612) | anaerobic digester metagenome | isolation source: 4 biogas reactors fed with cattle manure at either 37C or 55C with and... | place: Denmark: Kongens Lyngby | collected 2014
CTATCACTCCATCCCGTTAGAACAAGTACGAATAAAGAAAATAATAAAATCTTTATACTCGGGCAAAGTTGCTCATATCAACATCTACCACAAAAATCCTGAAAAGTTAGAATATCTACTTCGAAAAAAACTTAAATCCGTTGAAGCTGCCGGTGGCGTAGTGTATAATGAAAATGGAGACGTGTTGTTTATCAGACGGAATAAAAAATGGGATTTACCAAAAGGAAAAATTGAAAAAGGAGAATCATTTGAAGAAGCTGCGGTTAGAGAGGTCATAGAAGAAACCGGAATTCAGGATGTGAAACTTAAAAAATTTTTAATGACTACTTACCACATTTTTAAAAGGAACAACAAATTCCGATTAAAAATCACGCATTGGTATGAAATGTACAGCAACTACAACGGAATATTTACTCCACAGTCGGAAGAGGGAATAAAAAAAGTACGCTGGAAAAATCAGGAAAAAACTAAAAAAGCGCTTAAAGATTCATATGAAAACATTAAACTTCTCTTTGAAGATTAATTTATTTTCGCTCTGAAAAACAGCGCTTTAAAAAATAAGAACGAAGTTTTATTCAATTATTTAATAAGCTAGTATTGTATAAATGAAATTTTTAGTTTAGGTTTGCCTTTATAATTCTAAAACTTATATTTGATCATGAAAAAATTTACATTACTTGCTTGCGCTTTTATTGCAGGTTTGACTTTTCAAGCTAATGCTCAGAGTGAAATCGTTCTGTCACAAAATACAGACGAGGTATGGACTCCTAACGGAGTATCTTGCCCCGGAGGAGATAACTGGTGGATGAGATCTTATGATCTTTCAGATTACAGTTTAAACGGAGACGTTTGGGTTAAAGGAATGGAGTTCTCTATTCAAAACATGGATTTTCCAGAAGAATTCGAACTATATGCTTTTGATTATGTAGGATTCCCTACCGGTTTTGATATCTTAAACCCTCCGGCTCCTGTTGCTGTTGCATACCATGAGATTGATTTTACAGATATAGGAGTGAAAGTTCGTGTTGATTTTGAAACTCCCTACCAAACAACAAGCAGTTCTACAATTGTAGTAGCTGTTGTTCAGCCTTTCATTTCAGGCAACGCAGTATTCCTTGGAACAACTGGCGCAGAAACTAAAACTAGCTACATAGCTGCAGAAAACTGTGGTATTCAAGAGCCAGAAACGGTAGCTAACGTTGGATTCCCTGACGCTAGACATCTTGTAAACTTGGTAGTTGACGGAGTTATTTCTACCAATGATGTTCTTGCACAAGGAACTTCAATTTATCCAAACCCAACTACAGATGTGTTTAACGTAACACTTCCTGCAAATGTTGAAGTAACTTCTTCTTCATTAGTTGATATGCTTGGAAGAACTACCGGAGCAGTTTACAGCAACGGACAAATTGATGCTTCTTCATTAGCTAAAGGTGTTTACATCCTTACTCTTGAAACAAACTCAGGAACTTATACTCAAAAAGTAATCAAGCAATAAGAAATTACTTTCTTGAAATTAATATTAAGCCGGCTTAAAAAGCCGGCTTTTTTATTATTATAAATACTGAGTTCATTCAGTCGTTTTTTACCTATATAGAAAATTTACCCTTCATTGGGTATTTTTTATTTAAACCACTCTTTGTAATATTGATAATTTATTTAATCATCCAATATTCTATATCTTATGGAAAAACATCTTAATTTAGAAGAACATTTTATACTTACGGGAAGTAATAACTATCAAATCCTATTTGATGCATCCAAATCACAATTCAGTCATCTTATCCGCGGCAAGTTTGCTTGGAATTCAAAAAATAATTCATCAGTCGAAAGGATTGAATTTATGCTTGACAATCTGAGTACAAGCACACAAAATTTGGTTATATACAGAGCCAACTGGTGTCCTGAATATAATCGAATGGAACTGCACATTGTAAAAGATTCTGAAGCAGAGGTAAGAACTACAGCAACGTGTGAAATTGAGGAGGGATATGACATAAAGCGCAATATGGAACTTATTTTATGTTATTATGAAACGTATTCAGAAATTGAAGAATGTAGCGATTACGTAATTATTAATCAAAACAGATCTAAAAGGGAGGAAGCATGGGCTCAAGACGACAAAGACGGATCCATATTAATCGGGATAGATATATTCAGACCACAACCTTAATTTTTTTTATTGTTTTTTCTTCAATTGGATTTTACAGTAACAAATTATTTTCTCAAACATCAAAATTTGAACTGGCAGAAAAATACCTTCAAGAGTTTAAAAATGACAGCGCGCAATTTATTTTAGAGTCAATTAATTTATCCACATTAAATAAAGCCGAAGAAGCGCATTTTTATTTATTAAAAGGAAAATTAAATTTTTCAAAAAGTGCTCATGATGCTGCTTTTGCCGATTTTATAGAAGCACGAAGAAAATATAGTGAACTTAATGATTCATGTAATCAATCAAAAGCTACGCTGATGATAATTGAAGTACTGAGTCATCAACCTCACAATCTCATTCCAACACAACCTTTTTTAGATGAATTTATCCTTACTTCCATTCAATGCGGAAAACCGATAGACGAAGCTATAGCGTATTCAAAGCTTGCGGTGGTTTATCTCAAAGCTGAAAATGCAGACAAAGCGATTGAAAACTTTAACAAGGCTATTTCTATTTCCACAAAATTGAGAGACACTTCTCTTGCCACCAATCTTATGTTTAATAAAGGGGTTGTTTATAATACTACATTAAAAAAATTTGACAGTGCATTGTATTTTTTTAAGCACACCGCTCCTTATTACATAAAGAATAACAGTCAGGAATATCTTTCCTACAATTACAACAATCAGGCAGAAGCTTACAAAAAGAAAGGAGACTATCAAACTGCAATTAAATATTATCGAAAAGCCGATTCGATACCACTCCGTAAATTCAGTTTAAAAACAAAACGTATTTTTTACAAAAACATAGCCGATGTATATCACAAAGCCGGCCAGTATGACTCGGCATATTTTTATTCCCAAAAACTTTTAAACATCAATGACAGCATAAATGAAGTGGCACAAAACATCAATATGGCTGAGATAAAAGAACAGTACGACAATGAAAAATTACGAGCAGACAAACTGGAATTGGAAGCCAAACAGACCCAAAACAGAAACATTGCGTTTGGTTTAGGCGGCGGATTATTGGGAGTTTCAATCATCGGATTTTTACTGGTAAAAAATACTCGAAAAAAACAACGCATTGCTGAACAACAACGCGAAATTGAGATTAGAAAAACTGAAAAAATCTTAAAAGAACAAGAACTTGCCACCATTGACGCGATGATTGCCGGACAAGAGAAAGAACGCGAACGATTGGCAGGAGAACTTCACGATTCCGTAGGAGCCACATTGGCAGCAGCACGCTTGCAATTTGAACATCTCAAAAAAAACAAAGATACCCTTGACAATCTCTCTGAAATCTTTGATAAAACAAGCAGTTTGTTAGAAGATGCCTACACAGAGATAAGAACCATGGCACATCTTAAAAACAGTGGTGTTATTGCAAAAAACGGACTTTTGCCGGCTATTAAAAAATTAGTCAGAAATACTTCCGGAACAAATGATTTGACAATAGAGCTCAATTATTTTGGATTAAATGACCGTTTAGAAAATTCGTTGGAGATAACAATTTTCAGAGTCATTCAAGAGTTGGTCACAAACATCATAAAACACTCCGGCGCTACCCATGCCCATATTTCGATTACCCAATTAAAAGAAACACTAAGCATTATTGTTGAAGATAACGGGAAAGGATTTAAATACAATCCGTTAAAATCAACTGAAGGAATGGGCTTAGCGCATATTGAAAGAAGAATTGAACTTTTAGAAGGCACTATGGAAATAGATTCTACCCTAAATAAAGGAACGACAATTTTAATAGACATACCACTATGATAACAATTGCAATTGCAGAAGATCATCAAAGTTTAGTAGACGGAATTAGTTTGCTGCTCAAATATGAAAATCAATTTACCATTGTTGGTACAGCTAATGACGGGGAGGCACTTATTGATATTGTCAGAAAAAAGAAACCTCAGATTGTCTTGACTGACATTAAAATGCCAAAAATTGACGGAATTGCCGCTACGAATATTATAAAAAAGGAATTTCCGGAAATTAAAGTTATAGCTTTTACAATGTTTAATCAGGAAGAGGCCGTATCGCAAATGATTGCTGCGGGAGCTTCAGGATATTTATTAAAAGATTCTCCCTTGGAAGAAGTTTTAAATGCAATTAAAACTGTAGCTGCGGGTGAAAATTTCTTTGACGATGCATTAATAATCGATTCCGTTGAAGGAAATTACAGCACCACCAACCACAAATCAATCTTGTCTAAAAGCGAGCGAGAAATTCTGAAATATATCGCAGAAGGAAAATCCAGCAGTGAAATTGCCCAATTGCGATTTACAGCCGTATCTACGGTTGAAAAACACCGTAAAAATATGATACACAAACTGGGATTATCCGGAAAAAGCGAATTGTTACGGTATGCATTGGAACGAAAATATGATTTTTAAAAATACAAGTCGGCAAAAAATACCTTCTATTGGGTATTTTCTAACTGATATGCATACGCTACTTTTGAATAGAGCATTTTTAAGTGGGGAAATGATGTTCAATTAAGAAAAGAGTGTTGTATAAATGATCAACACTCTTTTTCGTTTATAGCAAGTTGTAGTTTGAATCAGAATCTCATTGTCAATCGAACATTGTAAATCCGAGGCGACAAATAGTTCGGAACTGAATATTGAGTTTTAGTATAAACATCACGTACAAACGTATTGGTAATTGAATTTTGAACATCGAACATATTAAAAATTTCAGCGCCTATACTCAATTCTTTAAAAGGTTTTAGCCATCCGGATTCTTTGAGTTTTTCTTCATGAATAAGAACGTAACTCATCCCAATATCTGCTCTTTTATAATCTCTTAATCGCGTTTGGTAGTTATACGGATCGGCATAACTTGGAGAACCTCCGGGCAATCCGGTATTGTAAACCAAGTTTAAATACATTTTCAAATCGGGAATAACTGCGACATAATCTTGAAACAATACAGCAAATTTCAACCGTTGATCGGTAGGGCGATAAATGTATCCTTTGTCGTCAATATTTTCTTCGGTTTTCATATAGCCGAAACTAAACCAACTTTCGGTTCCGGGGACAAATTCTCCGGCGATGCGCATATCTAAACCATAAGCATAAGCTACCGCATTGTTATTTGCCCGATATCGGATTCTCACATTCTCCAAAGTATAGGGATTTACATCCGTCAAATATTTATAGTAAGCTTCGGTATTTAATCGAAATTTACGGTCCCACATTTTAAAACTGTAATCGTTGCCCAGTACCACATGAATAGATTGTTGTGCTTTTACTTCAGGGCGTACCGTCCCGGTGGAATCTCTGAGTTCTCTATAAAATGTTGGTTGATGGTAAAATCCTCCGGAAAGTCTGAAAACCATGTCTTTATTCCAATTCGGCTTGATGGAAATTTGTCCTCGCGGACTAAAAACAGTATGGGTATGACTGGTAAGATCTTTTCCGCTTACGGTCCAATTATGCGCGCGCACACCGGCATTTAACCACAATTCATGAGCCCCGATTGATCCGCGTTTGCTCCATTGTGCGTATCCTGAAAATCTATGAATCTGAACATCATTTCGGGCTCGAACATCGGTATAAGGAACAATCGGCATTTCGTAAGGTTCATAAGGTTGATTGTTTCCGGGAAGTACAGGCGGTCGAATGGTAAAACCTGTTGAATCAATCATTTCATATTCCTGAATGCGATCGCGTATATCTTCCATCGTATATTTTGCACCATATTCTATAATATGATCAGAAACTTTCCATATTCCTTTATGTTCAACATTAAATATAAGCGCATCCAGATCATTTCGTGCATGTGTTAATTGTCCTCCGACACCCCGTGTGTATTCAACTTCTCCTAAACCGGAGCCGCCTATGTCGGTATTAACATTTCCCAATCGATATTCCGCTAAAATATCATAATGTTCCTGTTCCGTAGTTTGATATAAAGAGGCAATGAATTTTGCCGTATAATTATCAGAAATCGACCACGTAGATTTTAACGCTCCAAAATAAGTGTTGTATCTATCTTTTTCCTGACCTTCATAAAATACGATTAATGCCAAGGGTTCTGCAATCGTTCCAAAATTAGTCTGGCGAATAAGTGGCTGATACTGATAATCATTAATGGAAATATTCCCTAAAAATGAAAGTTCAAAACGGGTGGAAAATCGATACGTCCAATAACTTTGAACATCGGCATATCGCGGTTGATAATTGGTTTCTGTTTCTTTTGCTTCGACAATTAAGCTGTTATCCCGATACCGAATTCCGGTAATGGAAGACAACCTGCCATTTTTAGAAGCATACTCAAAAGCACCGTTGAGTCCGAGCAGACTCAAATCCAATGATGCTCCAAAACTCACCGGTTTTCGATAGGTAATATCTAATACCGAAGACAATTTATCCCCGTATTTTGCTTGAAACCCACCGGCAGAAAACTCAACGTTGCTTGTCAAATCACTGTTCACAAAACTGAGTCCTTCTTGTTGACCGCTTCTTATCAAAAAGGGGCGGTACACCTCAATTTCATTTACATACACGAGATTTTCATCATAATTTCCACCTCTTACGGCATATTGTGTGCTCAACTCGTTATTCCCGCTGACGCCGGGCAATGATTTTAAAAGATTTTCCACACCCGGATTGGTTCCTACCATTTTTCTCACAACTTCCGGAGAAAGTGATGTAACACCTTCTACTCTCCTATTCTCTCTACCGGAAATCACTACTGTCCCAATGCGTTCTATGGTTGTACTCAGTATCGGATTGTATTCAAAATCTTCGTTTGCAGAAAGATTGAGCACGATTGAAGCAGGTTTGTACCCCACGTGTGAATACGTTAATTCAACATTCTGATTTGCAGGAATTTCTGTAATATAAAATCCATTTAAATCGGAAATCGTTCCGGTGTCATTAAAAAGGATATTGGCACCGGCAATCGGTTGATTATTTTCATCAAAAACAATTCCGCGAATCGTTGCTTTTTGTCCAAATAAGGAGTTTCCTCCAATCAACAACAAAAAAAGCGCTATAAAAACAGGTGATTTCAACAAGAGATTAATTAGATTTTCTATAAAATTTAGTTTCAAAAGTAGTGCTATTTCCTGTATTATCAATAACTACCAATTTCAAATTGTTTTCAGCATCTTGAATGACGTTATCTGAAAAATCATAGGTTAAAGTTTTTGTCTTATATTCATATTCCATAAGTATGAACTTTCCGTTTATAGTAGCTCGGTATGCGCTGATTCCGCTTTCGTTATCTTCAATCTTCACTCTTAAGGTGCTTTCATTGCTCAACCATTTTCCTTCGGAAAAATTTACCGGGGTGACCCTTGGAGGAGTTACATCTTGTGCGATGGTGTAATTTCCAAAGTTTCGAATGGTAGCGGTAAGTTTTTCGCCACTTCTTCGTGTGGGAACATAACGCGGGGCTCCACGATATTGAATGAGGCCGATATAAAGTTTTGCTCTGTCTTCCACGGCATATTGAGAAATATCGGCAGTTAGTGTAATGGATTTATGCAACGGAACTTCATCTTTGTGTAAATCAATGGTATCTCCCTGAGCATTAATTTCTAAATATGCATCTTCATAAAGTGCACCGATGGGAAAATAAACAAGAAATTTACCTTTTGTCAAAGAAGTTGCATAATTTGAATGAATTAAATCTGTTCCTTCATTTTTTACTCTAGGAATTAAAACTTCTCCCCTTTTTCCGTGAATGGGAACAATTATCGTGGTCTCGTTGCCTGCAAAATCAAAAACGCTGATTGTATAAGAATAATCTAAGGTATCTTGAATTTCCAAAAATCCGTCATTGTAATCTTGAACGATAATACTCAACGGATTTGAAGATTCTCTAAAAAGTTTTTGGATTCGGTCTCTGTTTATTCGAAAATGTTCATAATCGATATAGCGGTTAATATAACGTGTTTCATCAAAAGAAAATCTGTCCAATCGCACCTCAAAACTTGTCTTAGCATTCAATTGAGTACTGATGCGATAAACCCCATTTTGATTGGTTCCGCCGTTCAATCGATCAATTGCGGCGATTCCAAAACCAATTTTCCCAAATGCTTCGATGCCTTCTGTGGTGTAGGTGCCGTCTTTAATTTTAACCAGCCGTATTTTAGATTTATTTTGGTTGTAATTTACATGGGCGCTGTCTCCCACAGGATACGCATAGAGCCCGTTAATTATTGGCGGAATATCATCTTTTAGTTCTATTCCAAAAAGCATCGGATTCATGGGGCGTTGTGATCCATCCCTAATTTCAAAATGCAAATGCGGCCCTCCACTTCCTCCGGTATTGCCGCTATAACCAATTAAATCTCCTTTTTTTACGGGCAACACAGATGCTTCAGGATACACTTGTATTTCATAGGATTCTTTGCTGTACTGTTGTTTTTTTACATATGCTTCAACTTCACCTGCATATTTTTGCAAATGCGCATAAACCGTAGTATATCCGTTTGGATGAAGAATATAAAGGGCTTTGCCATATCCAAAATGTTGAACGTTTATACGACTGACATACCCGTCGGCAGCTGCATAAACCGGGACTCCTTCGCGTTGTTGCGTCCGAATGTCCAGTCCACTGTGAAAATGATTGTTCCTCAATTCACCAAAAGTACCCGAAAGATACATTGTAATATCTAACGGATGGCTAAAATAATCAGTTGGAACTGTCGGCTGCGCAAAACCAATTGTACTCAGAAAAAAGAAAAGAAAAAAGCTATTTCTCATATTACAAAAGTACGAGAATCAAAATATTAAACTAAAAGTTGTATTTATTTACTTCAATTATACGATTTTTTAGTCAAAAGAATTTGTTAATCTAATGATGTATGCTACTTTTGTAGTTGAAGTATTGAATGTTGGTTTTAATGATGAAACTGTCTGAAGTTGTTGATTCTCTTGAACATAATGTAAGAAAGCTTCTTGCACAACGAGAGGAATTAAACCAAATAAAAAAAGATTTGGAGGCTGAGGTAGATGAATTACAAGCTCAGAAACTTCAGTTAGAGAGGACAGTGGAAGAATGGAAATTGAAAGCTGAAACATTAAAACACGCAAATTCAATGCTTGGCAGCGACCAATACAAGAGGGAAACAAAATTAAAAATAAATGCTCTTATAAGGGAAATTGATCAATGTATTGTTCAACTTTCCTCATAATTTAAAAAAATGTCAGATTCATTAAAAATAAAGCTTTCGATTGCAGACCGGGTTTATCCATTGACAATTCATCCTTCACGGGAAGAAGGGTTACGAAATGCAGCCAAGCTTATTGAAGAAATGATTCGTAAATTTGAACAAAATTATGCGGTTCGGGACAAACAAGACGTACTTGCAATGTGCGCACTTCAATTTGCCGCTCAAGTAGAGCAAGAAAAAATTGACAGTTCTTTAAATCATTCAGTTACGCATGAACGAATAAATGCGTTAAATGATTTGATTGAAGAACAACTGTCAGAAACGTTCTTATAAATAGATAAGGTTACTGCCTACATTAGTGCTATTTTTTTGGTAAACTCAACAAGAATTCTTTAAAAAGGGTGAGTTTAAATTGCAAAAGCAAGCCGTCTTTGAACGGATCCTTGACCAGTTTGTTAACCCTAAACTTTTTTTTAAGGAGTTTATTCAAAATCCCGGTGCTGATGTAGGCTTTTTTATTAATACACAACAAGGAATATGGATTTATATTGGATTATTATAGCCATTGCGGGGCTTGCAGCAGGATATCTTATAGCAAAGCTTATCGAACGCAACGGGGCGTCGCAGGTGGTAAAAAATGCACAAGACCGAGCAGCTTCAATCATAAAAGAGGCAAAAAGTGAAGCTGAATCAATTAAAAAAGATAAAATTTTACAAGCCAAAGAAAAATTCTTAGAATTAAAATCCGAACATGAGAAAATTATTCATGGCAGAGAAAAGAAAATTTCGGATGTAGAAAAGCGAATTAGAGATAAGGAATCACAAGTCTCTAAAGAATTATCTAAAAACAAAAAATTAAATGCTAAATTAGAAGAAAGTCAAAATGAACTTGACGAGCGAATTTCAATTTTAGAAAAAAGACAACAAGAAGTTGAACGCCTTCACCGAAGTCAAATTGAACAATTAGAAGTTATTTCCAGCTTGTCTGCCGAAGATGCAAAAGCGCAACTTATTGAAGGATTAAAAGAAGAAGCGCGGATGCAAGCTATGACCTATGTTCAGGATGCTATTGAAGAGGCAAAACTTACCGCAAAAAAAGAAGCGAAAAAAATCATCATCAACACCATTCAACGCATCGGAACAGAAGAAGCTGTGGAAAATTGTGTTTCAGTCTTTAACCTCGAAAGCGATGACGTAAAAGGAAGAATCATCGGTAGAGAAGGTCGTAATATTCGTGCTTTAGAAGCAGCAACAGGTGTAGAAATTATTGTTG
>LSQX01039045.1_pt2 | contig 10567 bp, 9 predicted proteins | sample 654561 | NCBI WGS metagenome assembly LSQX01 (sample SAMN04489861, study PRJNA283612) | anaerobic digester metagenome | isolation source: 4 biogas reactors fed with cattle manure at either 37C or 55C with and... | place: Denmark: Kongens Lyngby | collected 2014
GGATCCATCTGATCCGTCATGTGAGGTTGCCGATTGTTGATCTCTGCCAGGTACATCTCTTTTACAGGAAATACGTTTTGATCGGGTTGTTGAGAGGGGATCTCCGGCGGAGGCCGGGCGGCGCCTCCAGCCACCACCGACCCGCTCCGGGAGCATCCCTCTCAACTGCCCCTATCGTGCCAGCACCAGCAGAGAATATCCTCCAAACACTCGTACGGTCAGGTCTTTGTGAAGGAGAAAACCGATCCGCCGGGGAATATAGAGAAGATCGTCCTTCCACCCGTGCCCCCGGGAGACACGGTATCCGTGTGTGTAACGTGCATCAAGGATCTCATACCCCAGCTCGTTGAACGTCTGCAGGAGTATGTCTTTAGTAAAGTAGTGCAGATGACCGCTGTTCAGTCGTTGTTTTCGCAAAAACCCAGGATGAAGCGCAGAGAGGACAAAAAATTCCAGCGGGACGTGGAAGACTTTGTACGTCGCTTTTTCTTTGATTGCCCGCAGAAATCCAGTATAATCCTCAATATGCTCTATCACGTCGATGGCAAGGAGGAGATCCCAGTTGATCTTTGGCTCCTGGAGTAGGTCACGCTGGAAAAAATGCAGTCTCTCGTTTGCTTTGGGTTTGCAGATCTCGATCGCCTGGGGCGAGATGTCATAGCCACAAAATACACATTCATCGCCCATCACCTCCTGCAGGTTGACCAGTATCTCGCCCGCCCCACACCCCACCTCGCCGACGGTGCGTGCACGAATGTCGTGCTCCAGGAGCATCTGCAGGATCTGCCTTGCTTTCCAGGGTGAATCTCCCACATCCCACGTCGGATTCTTCCGGAGATACTCGCCGTTCCGGTACATATCGCTATAATCCATTGTATCACCTGACGCACTGAGAGTTTAGCAGATCGACGAATCTTTTCTTGATGGTTGTATCATCAAAATCCTTCTTTGCACGATCATATGCGGCGGCACTCAGGCTCTGTCGGAGCTCCTGATCATCAACGAGCGCCTCGATCCCGGCTGCAAGTTTGACAGGATCGTTCTCATCGACCACCCGCCCGCAGGAATGTCGCTTGAAGTACCATGAAACGAAGGAATCCGCAGGTGCATGCACCAGCACCGGGCGCCTTGCAGCAAGAAGTTCACCGATCTTTCCTGGCGATGCCGTCTTTACGATCTCAGGATACGGTGAGTCAAACGCGAGTGGAAGGAATAATATGTCCGCTCTCTGCTGAATCCCGGGCATCATAAAGATCGGCTGATTTTTGTGGTAGACAACGTACTCTCCGGAGATGTTATGTGCCTTCAGATTGGATTCCGATTGCGGCGTATAGATATGGAGACGGATCTCCGACCGGTCCAGGATATCTAACGCCCGGATCAGATTCCGGAAGGCATCATAATGCGCTTCATAGATCGCCCCGGTGTAGAGTATTGTGATCTCTCTTTCTTCACCGGATCTCTCGGGCTCCGGCTCCACCGGGTATCGTGAGAGATCGCAGGGGTTGTGCAGGACCGTTGCCTCAACGCCGTATCTCCGGCGGTAATCCCGACAGAGGAACTCGTTTGGGACGACAACTGCTGCCGCTCCCGGAATAAGCCGCTCCTCATGCTTTTGCGCAAACGCATGCAGGAGGGGAGGCGCCCACTGGTGAGAGTAATGGTCGAACGCATACAGGATGTAAGGGATATCGAGCGATCTACTCACCTCATATGCCGCTGGAGGGTCAAACAGGTCTCCGGTGCAGGCGATGATGGCCTCAGGTTGCTCCCGCCGGATTATCCTGCTCAACTGGCGAACCCGCATCTTCAAGAGCGCATCGAGGATACCCATACTGCCCGCCGTTGACGTGAGCCTGAGTAGCCCGCGGATGACCTGGTAGTCCGGATTGATGTAGTGGTACGTGCCGGATAGGTAGGACGACCCGTTCCCCTGGCTCCCGTAGAGGTGAAAGTTCTTCTGCGTGATCAGGGCGTATTGATCGGGCCGGATATCCTTCAGCAGGTGATACAGTACCAGGGATTGCCCCGACTGGGATGGCGGTAACCCGAGAGAGACAAGAGCAAATTTCATGGCGGCCGGCACATCTTGCATGAAGGTGATCTCATCTCTTTTGTTCCGGGCTATACCCTGCCATGATCTTCGCTATCGTGTTGCTGACTTTATCCGCCAGATATTCATCTGGAACATCCCAGTCGGGCTCTTGAGAGAGCACACACTGGACGGCACGCAGGATCGCATCATGGTCGGCTCCGCTCAGGATGTTACTGCCGCACTCGATCGTCTCCGGCCGTTCAGTCACATCACGGAGGGTTACGTTGGGGACATGGAAGATGCAGCACTCTTCCTGGACGGTGCCGCTATCACTCAAGACGCAACGGGCGTTCTGCTCGAGATGGATGAAATCAAAGAGGCCGAATGGGGCATGAAACTGTACGCCGGGAGAGATCTGTTCCTGTAGCCCGAACCGTTTCAGGGTATCCCGTGTACGGGGATGGAGGCTGCATATGATCGGCATCTTGTAGGTCTGATGGAGTATCTCCATCGCCGCTATCAGTGTGCGGAGGCGTGATTCGATATCGACGTTCTCGGCCCGATGTATGGTGGCGAGGAAGTATGCACCGGGCTCGAGGTTCAGCCGTTCGAGGATGTCAGACGCATCGATGGCGTTTCGATAGTGCTCCAATACCTCATATATCGGGTTTCCGGTCACAAAGATGCGTTCGCCCTCGATACCCTCACGCAGAAGGTTTGCCCGGCTCCGCTCGGTGTATGGGAGGAGGATGTCGCTTGAGTGATCGATGATTCGCCGGTTAACCTCCTCAGGGACACGATCGTCGTAACACCGATTTCCCGCTTCCATGTGGTAGACCGGGATTCCCAACCGTTTTGCAACAATTGCTGAGAGACTGCTGTTTGTATCACCCAGGATTAGCAGTCGATCCGGTCTCTCGGACAGCATGATCTCTTCAGAGGCGCGGATAATCTGGCCTATCTGATCACCGAACGACCTGCCCTGAACACCCAGAAAGTGGTCGGGCGCCCTGACCTTGAGTTCCTCAAAGAATATCTCACTCAGGTTCGGATCGAAGTTCTGCCCGGTATGAACCAGCACATGCTCGCAGAGTTGATCCAGTCTCGGGATGATCCGGCTCAGGCGGATGATCTCGGGCCGGGTGCCAAGGATAGTCATCACCTTCATCTGAGCAGCTCGCCCCCGTTTGCATCCAGATCCTCAAGGAGAAGTCTGTGTCGGTGCAGTTCGGCGTACAGTTCTTCCAGAGTCATCAGGTTGTCGGAGGAACTGTACTCCGTGCCGATGGTTGGTCCCGAATCCTCTTCACTACGGATCTCAGGTAAGATAGGCTGGATGACGTAGTAATCGCCACGCGGGATGGTTCGGTGCGCCTCCTCTTCGGAGACGAGGATCTCATGGATCTTCTCCCCCGGCCTGATGCCGGTGATGGTTGTCTTGATGGGACGATCCCCGATAAGGGCGGCGGCAATATCGGTCACTTTTGCCGATGGGACGCGGGGGATGTAGGTTTCGCCCCGGTGTGCCCGTCGGACCCCCTCGAAGATCGTATCGACCGCCTGATCCAGGCTGAGCAGGAAACGCGTCATGTCGGCGGTCGTGATGGTGACGGGGCCGCCATTGAGAATCTGGTCGTGGAATAGCGGGATCACTGAACCACGGGATGCGAGCACGTTGCCGTAGCGCACACAGATGAAGCGCGTACCCGGACAATCAAGGTTCGCCTGGATGAATATGCGCTCCTGAATCGCCTTTGTCATGCCCATGACGTTGACCGGCTTACAGGCCTTATCCGTTGAGATGCCGACGACGGTGTCGATGGGGAGGTTCTGCTCCCGTATCGCCCTGACGATATTCTCCGGCCCGGTGATGTTTGTCAGAACCGCTTCATAGGGGAAGTATTCACAGGAGGGAACCTGTTTTAATGCCGCAGCATTAAAGACGATGTCCACGCCCCGGAGAGCCCTGCTTATACTGTGGAAATCCCTGACATCCCCGATACGGAACTCAAGCATGCGCTTGAAGTTGTTGTAGATGACCTCATCGGTTGCCGTTGTCCGGTTCAGGTATTCCATCCGCATGAAGTGTTGTTTTGCTTCATCACGCGAGAATACAGTGATCTTCCTGGGAGTGCCCATCTCACCGGAGAGCAGGCGCCGTACCAGGACTTTGCCGAGCGACCCGGTGCCTCCGGTGATGAGTATGGTCTTATCTGTCAGCATCTCTTTGACCTCATTGTTGTATACGGTGTCGGATCCCGGTGCATCTGCTCGATCATTGTTTGCCAGGAGGGGATTATAATATTCGTATTCTCCCGTAATCTGCTTCCGTCCAGGCTCCTGTCGATCACGACGGAATTATCCGGTTGTATTGTTATGTTGAGATTATAGACTGTTTTGACCAGTCTGAGCAGATCGTATTTGTTGATCGGATCGGATGCAACATGCCAGACGCCACGCATCCCGGGGTAATCGACAACGATCGTGGCAATGACGTCCGAGAGGGCGTTCGTCGTCAGGCCGCTGAAGATTGCGTTCGTGTAGCCGCTGACCGTTCCCCCTTCCTCGCCCAGAAACCACTCGATCAGGCCGTGCCCTGTGCCGAGTTCGCGGCCGATGATGGAAGTACGAAGGGTGAGGGCATCTTCGTAGTCTACCTCACCGAGGTATTTTGTCCGGCCATAAAGATCATCGGCATCGGCGAGATCATCCTCGGTATAGTTTCCCTTCCGGCCGGAGAAGACGCAATCCGTGCTGATATGGATCAGCCGGGCTCCTTTCTGCCTGCAGATATGTGCGAGTTGATGGGGAAAGAGAGCATTTATCGCGATACTCGGTAGAGGATCGCGGGCTGCCGGTAGTTGCTTGACGATGCCGATGCAGTTGATGATGACATCGGGTTCATACTTCTCGATAGCTGCTTTTACCCCGGCGATGTCGCCTGCATCGATGTGGGGAATTATGTTGCTGGAAGACATTCCCTGATAATAGGGATAGGTCGTTTCGTCGCCCCGGACAGTGCCTCTCGTCAGGAGCTGCTCTGAAAGAGACTGCAGCAGTTTATGACCGAGCATCCCGGTAGCGCCTAAAACAAGAATCTTTGTATGGTCTCTTCGTCTCATCGTCATCCTGATCCTGTTACAATAACCTCATGATCCTTGATCGATTCATCTTTCTGGTATCTACCCCATTCTAGAGGGATGCACTTTTTTTACAATAGACAAACTGGCTGAGACGTTCGAGAACTCCCTCGGCACCCGGGGATTCCACCCCGTAAACCCGGCGAGCACCCTGTTGTCGTCTTCACCATCTCGCCCCCGATCTCTCGCCTGCAGGATGCCCTAGGTTCAATGATGAACTGCAGGTATATCTCCTAGCGTTGTGGTTGGGTGAATAATCACTTAAAGAAATCGGTATCGCTGTAGCCGCACCTGAATACTACAAATGATTCTGAAAAACCCGTAACCGTTCGGTCACAACCATAAGATCCCTGTAAGAGTATCCCGATCGAATTCAGCCTTCTGAAGGCTCTCTCAAACCCTGTAACTCCATGGACGGATACCCGAAACGATCCCCCTCAGGAGAGAACGGATGAACCTCGATACAACCGTATCAACTGCCAGACAATTGGTTGTGCGGCGGTACCGGGACCGAGAGGACGTTTGAGAGCGAACCCTTCACCCTGCATGACAACTTGCCGGTTAACCCGAAGAGTTACGATATATTTATGCCGCTGGATTCAGATACTGATCTGCACTATAATCGCTAAAAGAGCGAGAGGAGCATAAAAACGGCGTATGCGGTCCCGGGGACCATGTTGGACTGGAACCTGCCTGTTCTGGATTTGCGGTGGAAAATATGTGTCGGTTTTGGATGTATGGTCTTTAGACAGATGCTCCTCTTTAGCACTATAATCCCTGGAATATCCCGATCAGAACCTTGATAGGAATTAGAAGATTCAAGATAGTATTAACAATCGGAAGGACGGCGTACAATGCAGGTCATCATTCTCTGTGGGGGTCTTGGAACTCGATTGCGCGAAGAGACCGAATATCGCCCCAAGCCCATGGTCCCGGTCGGGGGTAAACCGATCCTCTGGCATGTCATGAAGATTTTTGCTCAATATGGACATACGGAGTTCATTTTGCCTCTTGGATACAAGGGAAACATGATCAAGGAGTATTTTTTTCACTACCACCTGATGAGCCAGGATGTCTGTATCAGGCTCGGGGATCATCATTCTGTATCGTTTCTGCCATGCGACTCACATGAAACCGAAGACTGGTCCATCACCCTTGTCGATACAGGCGAGGATACCCTGAAAGGCGGTCGATTGAAGCGTGTTGAGAAATATCTCACCGATGACGAGGTCCTGGTGACGTACGGGGATGGGGTCGCAGATATTGATATCGACAGACTGCTTGCATTCCATCGTTCACACGGGAAGATGGCGACAGTTACCGGCGTCTCTCCTGCATCCCAGTTTGGTGAGTTGCACATTACAGGCAACCGGGTTGAGCATTTCAGGGAAAAACCCTCCACATCCGATCATTACATCAGCGGGGGATTTTACGTGTTCAACCGCGCTTTCTTCAACTCTCTGACTCCCGACGGGGCATGCGATCTGGAAGTAGGGCCGCTTGAGGACCTTGCAACAGCAGGAGAGTTGATGGTATACAAGCATCCCGGGCGATGGGCGTGCATGGATACCATCCGGGATATGGAATACCTGAACAGGTTATGGGATACCGGTGAAGCGTTCTGGAAGACCTGGTGAACAGACGCATGGATCTCTCAAAAATCTATGACGGCAAACGGGTTGTCGTCACCGGAGATACCGGGTTTAAAGGGTCGTGGCTTGCACTCTGGCTCCATAACCTTGGAGCCGCGGTCACGGGTATAGGGCTGGCCCCAAAGACACCTCGCGACAATTACGTTATCTGCGGATTGGACTCCGTCATAACCCATCATTCCTGCGATATTCGCCAGTATGATAACATCCTGGAAATCTTTTCTGCAACTGAACCCGATATGGTGTTCCACCTTGCCGCCCAGCCGCTGGTACCTGAATCCTACGCCACGCCGCGTGAGACGTTTGAGATCAACACTCAGGGGACTGCCAATATTCTCGAAGCGGTTCGTCGGACGCCATCCGTTCAGGTCGGCGTGATGGTTACCAGCGACAAATGCTATGAAAACCGGGAATGGGTTCATGGGTATCGAGAGACCGATCCTGTCGGCGGGCATGATCCGTATAGCGCTTCAAAAGGCGCTGCGGAGATCGTCATATCATCATACATCCGGTCCTTCTTCTCAGGCGACGGTGCGCCGGCGGTCTCGTCTGTACGTGCCGGCAATGTTATGGGCGGAGGCGACTGGTCGGAGAACCGCATCATTCCAGATTTCATGCGATCACTTGAAGACAAAAAACCCATCACCCTCAGAAACCCGGGAGCCGTCCGGCCCTGGCAGCATGTCCTTGAGCCTCTTTACGGGTATCTCATGTTGGGTTCGGCGATGATCCAGAAGGGACATTCATTCAGCGGTGCCTGGAACTTTGGACCATTGCACAGGAACACGTTGACGGTCGAAGCGTTGATACGGAAATTTATCGAGCATAGCGGTGATGGGACGGTGGAGGTATCAAAACGGGACGGCCTCCACGAGGCCGGACTCCTCAGCCTGGACATATCCAAGGCAATCCATCAGCTTAACTGGCATCCGGTTCTGGACGTCGATACTATGGTTCGCCTTACTCTGGACGAATATGCCATCAAGGGCTTAACCCCTGAAGCGATCGTTGACCAGCGATGCACCCATATTGATGAATACATGAACCTCCAAAAAAGGATGTGAAGAATGAAGTTCTGCCGCTCCTGCCGCTCACCACTGCCCGGCCCCTTCCTGGACCTGGGTAACTCGCCTCTATCCAATGGGTATCTTTCAGAGGAAGACACTCACGCGATGGAACCTTACTATCCCCTCGAGTGTTATTACTGTCCGCACTGCTCACTGGTTCAACTTGATGAGTTTGAGGCGCCCGACCGGATCTTTTCATCCGATTATGCATACTTTTCCTCGTACTCTTCAAGCTGGCTGGCCCACTGCAAGGCATACGTCGCAATGATGGTAAAGAGGTTCGGTTACGATAGAGATTCCCTTGTGCTTGAGATTGCAAGCAATGACGGGTACCTGCTCCAGTACTTTACGGAGCAGCATATCCCCGTCAGGGGAGTGGAACCGGCAGCAGGCACAGCAGAGGCCGCAATTGCAAAGGGCATCCCGACCGATATCACCTTTTTTAACACCGGTTATGCAGAGGCTATGGCTGCCCGGGACGATCGGGCGGATCTCATCATTGGAAACAATGTACTTGCGCATAACCCGAACCTGAACGATTTCGTTGAAGGATTGCGCATCGCCTTAAAGCCTCACGGGATCATCACCATGGAGTTCCCTCACCTTCTCCGGCTTATGGCAAACAACCAGTTCGATACCATCTACCAGGAGCACTACTCATATCTCTCCCTGAATTCAGTACAATACCTGTTTAACGCGCACCAGCTCGAGATATTTGATGTTGACGAACTTCCAACGCACGGCGGGTCATTGCGGATTTATGTGAAGCACAAAACCGATCGGGTACATGAGAGATCGTCCCGTGTTGCGGAAGTGCTGGATAAAGAGAGACGGGCGGGGTTGCTCGACCCCGTCACCTACGAGGAGTTCAGCAAGCGCGTCAGGGCAACGAAGAGAGCATTGCTTACGACGCTCATTGCCATCAAAGATGAGGGCAAAACCATCGTGGGTTACGGTGCACCCGCCAAAGGGAACACGCTCCTGAACTATTGCGGAATCCGAACCGATTTCCTCGATTATACCGTTGATGCAAACCCTCACAAGCAAAATCTATTCCTGCCGGGTACGCATATTCCGATAAGGCATCCTGACCGGATACGGGTCGATAGACCGGATTACATCCTCATTCTGCCATGGAATATCGGAGAAGAGATCATGGAGCAACTCTCGTTCGCCAGCGAGTGGGGAGGGAAGTTTATCATTCCCATTCCGGAGGTCAGGGTGATCGATGCATGATCTTCACCAGGATGGGGATCGAGGGGGCGTATATCATCGAACCCGAACCGCTCGCCGATGAACGGGGGTTTTTCGCACGATCGTTCTGCGAAGAAGAGTTCCGGAAAAACGGACTTGAGACCGAGATCGTCCAGTGCAATATCTCCTACAACAAGAAATCAGGAACGCTCCGCGGGATGCACTATCAGATTCCGCCATTTGAGGAGGCAAAGATTGTGTCCTGTACCAGGGGGTCGATCTATGATGTGGTGCTGGATCTCCGGAGGGGTTCACCATCCTATTGCCGGTGGTTTGCTACGGAATTGAGCGAAAACAACTATACGATGGTGTATGTTCCGAAAGGATGCGCACATGGATTCCTGACGCTGGAAGACGATTGTATGGTGTATTATCAGATGACCGAGTTCTTCCATCCCGAATGTGCACGAGGGGTGCGGTGGGATGATCCGGCATTCGGGATCACCTGGCCGCACCCTGCAGAGATCATATCCGAGAAAGATCAGAGCTATCCGGATTACGCATTATGAAAACGGTTCTTGTGACCGGGGCAACCGGTTTTATTGGTAGATACACCCTGGAACCGCTTGCAAGACGGGGTTTTGATGTTCACTGCGTTTATCGAGCGAAAAAACCCGAAATTATCCCTGATGAGAGAAGCGCGACGTGGCACAGGATAGATCTCTTACATGGCGATGACGTTAAAGATCTATTCAGCTCATTCTCACCGGAGTATTTGCTTCACCTTGCATGGGACGTTACGCCCGGTTCATATCTCGAATCGATAAATAATTTCACCTGGCTTGATTCCAGTCTGCATCTTCTTCGTGAATTTGCAGAATCAGGCGGTGTCCGAGCGGTATGTGCTGGAACCTGTATCGAGTATGATGTACGGTACGGTTATTGCATCGAAGCTCTCACGCCGCGAGCGCCATCAACGTATTACGGGCAATGTAAACATCATCTCCAATCCATCAGTGAGAGATATGCAGATAAGATGGGTTTTGAGTTGGCATGGGGCCGTATCTTTCAACCGTACGGACCGTATGAGTATCCGGCGCGACTTGTTCCCTCTGTTATCCGGTCTCTCCTGAACGATGAGCCGGCCCGATGCACACACGGGAATCAGGTCCGTGATTTTCTGTATGTTGCCGATGTTGCAGATGCGTTTGCGGCACTCCTTGACTCGGGGGTAACCGGGTGCGTCAATATCGGATCTGGAGAACCGGTCTCGATCAAGGAACTTGTTATGCAGATCGCCCGTCATCTTGGCAAAGAGGATAAAGTCCGGTTCGGTGCCCTTCCGGCACGCGAGGATGAATCCCCCTTCATCGTTGCAGATACCGGCCGCCTGATGAAGGAGGTTCAATGGCGTCAGCGGTATTCTCTTGAGAAGGGGGTCATGGAAACGATCTCATGGTGGGAAAAGATGGGGGTGCA
>LSQX01046686.1_pt1 | contig 10567 bp, 12 predicted proteins | sample 654561 | NCBI WGS metagenome assembly LSQX01 (sample SAMN04489861, study PRJNA283612) | anaerobic digester metagenome | isolation source: 4 biogas reactors fed with cattle manure at either 37C or 55C with and... | place: Denmark: Kongens Lyngby | collected 2014
ATCGATTTTGCAGTGAAGAGCAGGAATAAACCCGAAGGGCTTTTTACCTGCTGCACCCACGTAATCCTGTGGATAAAGGTGACGTCATCAGCATTCTTGCCGCCCTGATCATCATCTCCGTGCTGGTACTGGTCTCTCGGCCGCCTGTAGCGGAGGAGAGGGAGGAGATCCCCATACCGACGACGATCCCCCTCACCATCCTCCCCACACAGACGCCTGCCGTTCCACCCGAACCGACCAGGCTCTTCTATGCAGCCAGCGCCCAGGGTTATCCCCGCAGTTATCTCCCCGATAACCTCACGCAGTATGGCGGCTCCGATCCACCATGGACAGGGGCAGGTGGGATCATACCGTTTGCGTACATCGAGGAAGGGCGAGGGGGCATCACCGAGGTCTTTCACGTGCCCTACGCGGTATGGAGGCTCAACTGCACCGTATCTTCAACCATAAGGCCCGAAGCAGCGCATTTCAGGATGGCGCTCGTGGAGTTCAGCGGCGGAACAATCGTGGAGGGAGCCGACCTGCACTACCCCGGCAGCATCATCAAGAACGTCGAGAGAGGGGGAAAAGATTTCTTCCTCATCGTCAGCGTGGATAACGTGGACAGATACCAGATCGTCCTGGAGACGCTCCCCGGGTACTACTCAACCCCCCTCGGGTAAGGCGGAAGGACACACCCCGTCACGATGGCCCGGGGGACATGGGATGCAGGATCGTCAGGAGAACCCGGGATGAACTGCACAAGTATCCCCATCCATCGGCCGTGCACACCCTTTTTCCCGAAAGGGCGGGGATGGCCGTCAACAGAACTTCACGCGAGCAGAGCCGACTTGACGCAAAAAAAGAGATAATCTGCGATAGAGTGCCTCAGATCTTCTCGACGGTCACCCGGACACGGTCCCCGGCCTGCACACCATGCCCCTTTGGGACATCGATATTGAACCAGAGCACTTCGGGGTTCTCGTGATTCTTGTCCTGCGACATGAGACAGTCTTTGTGGTCATTGATGTTGGCCACAAACTCAACGGGAGCTTCGAACTCGATGATCTTCATGCCGTACAGTAGAGCGTTCCAGAATAAAATTATGATGCACGGGGAGTGACGCGCCACGTGGTACTGTTTGAGTAACTCCAGCGCCTGATATCCAGCTCATCGCAGATCTCAGAGAGGATGGCGAGGTTGATACCGACTTCTTTTGCAGAAAGGCCGAGATCAGTTGCGATATATTTGGATTTAAAGTAAGATTTTCCAGCCCGTAACCCGGATTTAAGGTGATAGAGGATCTTCCGCTGGGTGTCGCTATATTTCTCTTTAATACGATCTTTTGTCGACATTACCTGGTTCCCTCGTGAGCAAGTCTTTTTGTCGAGATCAGTATTTATACCTACCGATCTACGATCATAGGCCCTCAGAAAAAATACACAAACCCACGCACATTTGAGCATTAGCGCGCTGATCTGGAGGCTAAAGAGTGAGCACCATCCTTGTGAACACGAAAAATCGAATACAACGCTCCTCATAAAGCGGTTACCGACTCCCACCCGATCGTTCCTCCTCGCGCTTGCCACAACAGCACACAGGGATCGTTCTGCCAGGGCAGAGAGAGAGGAGTATGTGGATATCTGCCTTCCGGGCAGGGGAAAAGCGGCTGGAGCCCCTGGTTTACTCCTGCGGTACGACTCTTCCCCGGTCAACCGCCATGCGTTGCCCGCACCACAGGGCGCAGGGTTAACCGCTACCTGAGAGTGGAGCAGAAAGGTCATCCATAACCCCGTGGAGGGGATCAACACCAGGTGGCAGCACCCTCCCGCTCCGGCGAGGGCACCCTACATGCTGACGTCACCTCCGAATCTGCCTGTACACAACGGCAAATGCAGCAAACGCTATAGCCAGAATGGCACCGGTAGGAGAGAGCGGGGTGGTCTGCGCCAGATCCTCGTTGGCCGGCGGTACCGTCTGTATCGGCGTGAACGTCGGAAGATCAGATGTGGTCTCCTCCACCGGCACCTCATCCGTCTCAACGACGACGATAGGCCTCACTTCGTCATCCGTGTCGGTGAGCACCTCGACCGTATCTTCCTCGTACACCTCATCATCTACAGTTTCGGTTGGAGTTTCTCCCGACGTCTCATCCTCCAGTGCATCGTCCAGAGTCGCCCCGGGATCTGTGTTCTCTACTATCCTCTCAGGGGTCTCTTCTGAGGTCTCAGCAGTGGATGTTTCTTCCGGGGTCTCTTCTATCAGGGTCTCACCGGGTGTCGGGGCGAGTGTCCATGTCAGAGGTCGTGAGGTATCCGTGCTCTGGGCGGCTACAGGGAGAGCGGCAATCGCAGCTACCACAAACAGCACGATCAGGAGGGTTCTCCAGACCCATAGGTTTCCGGTCATCGGAGTCCAGATTAGATATAAACCTATTTTTATATTTCGGTCGATTTAGAAACTGAAACAAAGCCTGACCGACCATAAAACCCCGTAACAGGGCAACACCACAGACTCTACACCGGTGTTTCACCAATTCCCGTCTCCGGCTATGCAAGGACAACCTGAAAGTGGAGTGAGAAAGATCCAGGCAACGCTCACCGTGATCACGCGGCACAGTGTACGGAGTCTGTTGCCCGGCCTGGAACAGAACCCCTAAATGCTGCCAGAAGAACGTCGATGGCCTGACCCGCCCGGGTTCTGACCCCGGAGGACACTCCAGAAGAGAACAGGCAGGACCGTAACGCCTGCAGGAAAGAAGTAGCGATCAGATTGGTGCTTCACCAATCTTTTTGATCAGGCTCTCGATCACCGTATCGCGCATCCCTTCCACGAACTTGATGCTCCCGACAACAAGATGGCCGCCGCCGCTCACTCCGCCGCCGACGATCTCGCTATGGAGTTCGCGCACCATCTGCGGGATGTTCATCATGACACCGCGGGAACGCAGAACGGCAAAGTCCGGGCCGAACCCGAGCGTGACGACCGGTTCTCCCGGGTGCTCCCTGACCAGCCGGTCATGCACCTCTCCTGAGGTCTTCCCGGGTGGCGGGAACGTGAACCGGTGGGCGAAGAGTTCCACGTCGAGCATGAAGAGGTGGGCACCGTTTGCGAGCATCTGGCTCTTGACGTGCGGCATGATGGCCTCGAGCTGCTCCTCGATCGCCCGGTTCGCCTCTTCGACCAGCAGGTTGACAAACCGTTCGTGCCGGTCGGGGTTGCCGGAGAGGTTCAGGATCTCCTTGACGATCTCTCTCCCGTCGCTGAACCGGAGCCAGAACTGCTCGTAGTCGAGCGCAAGCGCTATGTTGCGGCAGTCATCCTCCGAGTACTCGGGCGCGGCGACGGCAAGGTAGCGGGCACGTTCCGGCGCCTCGCTCCGGTCGCCGAGCCCTGCAATCGCCGGCAGGTGCCGGATCTGATCCTCGATCGAAGGGTTGACCATCCGGGCGACCTCTGTACCCAGCATCCCGGCCGTGACACCGTAATCGCCGCCCACATGGTAGGGGTTGACGTGCCCGATCAGGTAATCGTCCACGATCTCGTCGGGGTGGTGGTGGTCGACGACCATCACCGGGAGATCGAAGATCCGGGTCACTTTCAGCGACGGCATATCCTCCTCGGTGGAACCGTTGTCCATCAGGAGGATCATCGGCATCTTCTGCCCGTAACGGATGTTGTCCTTGAGGGCGAAGTCGAGATCCCGTGTGATATCCTCGATCTCGTAGAACGGGGCCTTGGACGGCGCTCGCTTGAAGAGGAAGTACTCGGCATCGAAATCACTGCCGGTCTCACGGATCAGCGCAGTCACCGCCTGCTCGATGGCAACAGCAGCGCATATGCCATCTGCATCCGCGTGGTGCCGGAGGATGATCGGCCTTGCGGTCAGAACCGCCTTTCGTATCTCCTTTGCCACGTTCCGCATCTGCGGTTTTAAGGCCTGAAGAACATCGCTCTCGACCAGGAACGGGAGATCGACCGGCTCCGCCCGCTTATCAAGCGCAGCATCGATCCGCTCCATGACCCGTGCAGCATCCTCCGCCTCCATGACCGCCACGGACGAGACCTCGATCTGGAGCTGGTTGTTGCGCTGCATCACCTCGCCTGTGAGACCGACGATGGCCCCGAGCTCAACCTCAGGGTAGGCGCGGACACCCGCCTCGATGAACGCAGCGGCATTTGCAGTACCCGATTCATCCACAATCGTGAAGATCGTCGGCCCCGATGTCTGCTTGATCTGGGCGATCTCGCCCTCAACCAGAACCGTCCTGCCGATCTTCTTCCCGATATCGGCAATAAGCACGGTCGTTGTCTTCCGCGTCACGTCCCGGGTCTGGTAGACAGTCGGCGTGACCTCCTCGAGGTCGATGTTGCCGTTGCTCCGGATCTGGAGGACGTGAACGATGATCGGATCGCGTTCGGCATGCTGCACCTTCACGTTGCTCTTATGAACGAGCCCTTTGACCCGGTCATTTAACTGGACAAAGACCCCGAACGGTGCAAAACCCTGCACCCGCCCGAGATACATCTTTCCTTCCTCCACCTCGTTGAGATCACAGGTTGCTCCGAGGCGGTAAACAATGGTATCTTCCATATCTCCCATAGTAGTTCTCCAATTTATTCTTCAGGTTCATCGACGATATGCCCGGCAAGTTCATACAACCGGCATTCACCGTCCCGCCTGCCTTTTGCTGTGATGATATCGCCGCTCTCCAGCCTGACACTCTTTCCGGGGCGGTAGACCCATCGGTCGCCGCGCTTGATGGCAAGCACAACCATCCCGGTCACCGTTGCAAGCGACATCTCCTTGAGCGTCTTACCTACAAGCGGCGACGATGCCAGTACGGACATCCGCGTGATGATCTCATCCGACTCGCGGACAATTTTCTTGAATATCGGCGGAATCTCGATGTCGCGCAACAGTACATCGACGATCGAGTGGGCTGAGTCGCTGATCGCCTGCGCAAACGACGACATATACAGAAGACCGCGGAGGTTTCGCACATCATCGATCTTTCGTGCCGATTCAAGGATCCAGAGATCCAGGTCGTAGCGCATATCATCGAGCGTCGAGTCGAGAGCGACAACCTCGTGTGCCACCTCTTTGTTGTTGAAGAGGAGAGCGGTATACGCAAGCCCTACAGAGAGCTCCGAGAGGTTCTTCATCTCGATGATCAGCCCGACCGCCCGGTCGAGATCGTCGACCTCGCCTGCGACGGGAACCTCAACCCGGGAGCCCACACCTGAGCCCGCCATCTCCGCGAGGATCTCTTCTCCTGCCTCAGGGCCGCGCGCGATCAGGATGTCGCCGTTCTCCACCCCCGTGGTCTTGTCGGGGTCGTAGATCCAGCCCTTCCCGCGCCGGATGGCGATCACCTGCATGCCCGTCGTGCTCTGGACCTTGAGGCTGCCGAGCGTCTGGTGGACGAGCTCGCTTCCCTGGTTGACGATGACGCGGGTGACGATCTCCTCGGCCTCAGGAAAGACGCGCTTGAGTCTTGCGGGGAAGCGGATATCCTTTAAGATGAGTTTTGCTATATCCGAGGCGGAGTTCGCGATCCGCTCCGCCGCTTCGGCCACCTGGAGCATACCGCTCATCGCCTCGGCTTCCTCGACCCTTCTGGCACTGAGGAAACTCTGGATCCGGGCCTGGTAAACAAGTTTGTTCATGCTCTCCTCGAGGTTGATCACCTCGAGCGCTATCTCCTTACTATCAAAGAGGATTGCTGAATATGAAAGATCGACCATCAGCTCGGAGATATCCTTCATCTCGATCAGGACGTCTTTGAAGCTGATCGGCTGGTATTCATGTTCCATCATGGCCTGTTAACCATCGCTCTCTATTTTTTACTACAACAGCAGGCCTATCACCATCACGAGCACGGTGGCACCGAACAGGTCGATCAGACTTGTGATAACGGGGATCCCGAAGTTGTCGGGATCGAGGCCGTACCGGAATGAAAGGCTTGCGGTGGCGTATGCCACGCCGTTCACCAGTGTCATGACCACCAGACCCGCCACAAGGATGATGACGACCAGCGTCCCAAAACCCGGACTGTTCAAACCCATGAGCGCCGCCGCACCATGCGCGATGAGCGCCAGCAGTGGAAGCAATATCAACGTATAGAGATAGGAAATAATAAAATGATGCACAACGTCCCGCCCGGGAAGGAGGGAGGGGGTAAGTTCGCCGGTGTGCATCCCGGTCGAGAGGCTCGACCCGAGGATGCCGCCTATTGAACCAAGACCGCCCATGAATGGCGGTATCAGGATAAGAAACACCGCATACGTCACCAGGCTGTCGAGATTGAGCGAGTAGGCCAGACCGGCCAGTGTGCCGAGGACGCTGAGCGGGACGAGGAGCGCGAGGTTCTCCCGGACGATCGTCCCGATCCCCTTCGGCCGGTGCCAGGTGTAGAGGATGGCGACGACGGCGATGGCGATCACGACGGCCCCGAGCGCCAGGCGCCCCCAGGGGGGGAGCTGCACGATGAAGACCGCAGAGAGGACGAGGATCGGGAGCGTAACGACATCCCCGGATGTGGTGACGGTCGGTGCGCCGATCATATCGAGGTCGAGGCCGTAGCGGTAACTCGCAAGCGCAATGACCACGGTGATCCCCATCACCAGGAGACCCGAGACGATCCCGCTCATGACCGAGATCAGTACGAGATCGGTGATGCCTACCGTCGGGAGGCCGAAGAGGACACTTGCCAGGTAGGCGAAGATGCCGAGAACGAATGCTATGAGGACGGTTATGATGAACGAGGCGCGGATGTTGTCGCCGAGGACAGTCCCCTCCTCGAAATCGATGGAGAACGCTCCAAGGTGCATCGATGATGAGAGGCGGGAGGCAAGGACGCCAGCGATATTGCCCCGCATATCGATGATCGACGGCAGGAGCACCATCAGGCCGGGTATCAGCGCGAGGACGTCACGTGCGGAACCAAGGTAGATCCCCGCGATGCTCGCTGCCGCGGCACTGACGAGCAGGGCGCCGAGACCCGTAAGTATCAGGCGGTTCTGGCTGGATAGACCCTGCTCCATCACAATCCTCACCCATCTCGATCAGTTCCTGTACGGAATCTCCAGCGCGGTCAGATCGGCCGGAAGAATCACGTCTCCCTCATACTGTCGCTTTGCATCGCGTATATGGTTTGCTGTGCCCGAATAACGGGAGCTTATGTGCATCAGGGCGAGCATACGGGCGCCCAGCGCCGTTGCAGCCTCCCCGGCCTCCCCGGCGGTCGAGTGCAGAACTTCCCGGGCGCGATCGCTCTCCTGATCATCGAAGGTGGCGTCGTGGATCAGGAGGTCGGCACCCCGGATCATTGCAGCGACATCGGGCAGGTTCTGAAGCGGTCGCGTATCTCCGGTGTAGACGACCTTCCGCCCCGGACGCGGCTCCCCCAGAACATCGGCAGGCTGGATCGTGGTCTCGACACCGTCACGGACGATACGGACCTCTTCCCCGCGCTGCAACCGCCCGAAGAGCGGACCCGGGGGGACGCCGAGCTCGATCGCCCGTTCGCGGTTGAACCTGCCCGGCCGCTCATCCTCCTCCAGAACATAGCCGAGCCCGGGGATGCCGTGGTGCGATGCAAACGCCCGGACGGTGTAGCCGTTGAAGGGTACAACCGAACCGTGTTCAAGGGTGTTGGCGGAGATGGAGAAACCCCGGTTGTGGCGGCTGATCCTCTGCACGAGATCGATGAACTCGCCGACCCAGGGCGGGCCGTAGATCGGGAGCGGCTCAGTCCTTCCTGTGAACGCAAGTGTCTCGACGAGCCCGAAGACACCGAGGAAGTGGTCGGCATGCCAGTGAGTGATGAAGATGGCGTTCACGGTGAACCCGGTTCGGGCGCGCATCATCTGTTGCTGGGCTCCCTCCCCACAGTCGAAGAGGAGGGTGTCGGAACCCCGCCGGATCAGGATTGTGGAGGGGTTCCTCTGCGGCGACGGGAGCGCTCCCGCTGTCCCGAGGAAGTGGATGTGGAGGGTCTCGCCGGCTATACGAACCACTTCCTGAATGCTGCGAGGCTCCGCCTGGCCTCTTCAAGCGACCTGCCTTCGATAACGGCAGGGCCGGAGTAGTCGCGGGCGATGATCCGCCCGACCTTCTCCCAGGGGATGATACCATCGCCGAGGGCAAGGTGTTCATCAGACTGCCCGTGGTTGTCGTGAATATGCAGGTGATCGACCTCCCCGATATGTGCAAGGAACGCATCCACAAGCCCGTTGGTGTTGGCGTGCCCGACGTCCAGCGTGATCCCGATCCCCGCGATCCCCTCGGTGAGTCCGATGATCTCTTCAGGGTAACGGCAGAGGAAATCCTTGATGCTGATCATGTTCTCGACGCACGCAAGGACGCCATGATCTTCGGCATACTTCCCGATCTCGACGAGCGCGGTCTTCTGCATCTCCCAGACCTTCTCGGGGACGAGCTTACCCACCGGGGAGACAAAGCCGGGGTGGATGGTCACCCGATCGGTCAGGTCGGCCGCGTGGTGGATGCAGCAGCAGGTCTGGCGGATGGATTCACGCCAGATGGGGTAGTTCAGCGATGCAAGATTCAAGTCGCTGTAGGGCGCATGCACAGTCGCAAGAAGGCCGGTGCTCTCGAGGTTCTCCTGGATAGCAGCGAAGTTCTCAGGGTTGTCCAGGCGATACTTCCCATCGGCGACGATCTCCCAGCCGGCATACCCGATCTCCTCAAGCCCATAGACCCAGTCGCGCGATTCCCAGACCTTGGACGAGGCCGAGAAGTACGGTACGAGTGTCATCCTTGCATCCCTCCCAGCCGGATGAGCAGGGTTCTGACCTCCGCCCTGAACTCCTCAAGCGATCCTTCGTTCATGACCCGAAAGTCTGCCTGTTCCAGTGCCCGGCCAAGCCCCCACCCGAGCTCCCGTTCATCACGCACGTGGAGCTCGTCGGGTGTGAGCGAGTCGTCGGATCGGCCGCGGTTCGTGAGCCGCCGGTACCGGATCTCAAACGACGAATCGATCCCGATGAGCGTGAAGTCGGGGAAGTGCCCTTTGAACGCTGCAACTTCGTAGTCCCCCCTGATACCGTCCACGAGCACCACCGGGGCGCCCGTTGCCTCGATCACCGGGATGGTGATGCGTGCGATGGCATCCATGCCGAGATCTGTGCGCAACATACCGGCGATCGCGCCGCAATTTGCATCGGTCAGGGGAAGCCCGGCCTCTTTCACCCGCTCCCGGATCGCATTTCCCATGACCACAACAGGAATCCCGAGGTCATGGGCGATCCCTGATGCCTCTCCCTTTCCGCTTGCCGGCATACCAACAATTCCAATGACCTTCATCAGGGTTCCTCCATCCCATTCAGAACAGCGGGCCATGCCGGTGTGTTACCGGCAATGGAGCCCGGGTGGTGCAGGTTGCGGTTCTTGCCGCAACATCTCCATAATCGTTCGTTCCCGACGATATTATGCTTAACGGCACCGGAAAGGGTCAGGGCACCGGGTCATAAGCGATCTCGCCGTCCTCCCGGGTCCGTATACGAACCCTCCGGCCGAGCGGTGCTGCTGCCGCCTCGAGTTCCTGTCGGGTCAGGGGGACATAACCCGGGGCCACGCCCTGCTGGAGCACGAGGTCAAGCTCCCGGGTATCCCGGGCGATAGAGGGGAGATCGCTCTCACGGCCGCGAAAGAGAGTGACCACCGCATCACAGACCGAGAGGCGGCCCTCAGCCTTTGCCCGTTTGCAGACGGCAAGCGACCGTTTCACGGCATCGGCGGCGGTGAGTTCCAGGAGGTCGTCGTAGTGCTCCCACGTCGTCTTGATGTCGAGCGAGATCATATCGAGAACGCCCTTGTCAAGGAGGTCCTCGATCACCCGGGGAAAGATGCCGTTCGTGTGCAGGCCGACGGAGAACCCCATCCTGCGGGCTGCAGCGGCAAGGTGGGCGAGCGCTGGCCCCTGCAGGGTCGGTTCGCCGCCGGAGAAGACCACGGCACCTGCAACCGTGCGGGACTCCCGGATCATTGCGATGATCTCGTCGGCATCGCGGAGGTCCTCGCCCTCCTGGATNNAGATTTAGCCCGGATCCTAAAAACGAGCCTTTATCTATTCTTTTCTGCAAATATAGGGTCATGAGTCTCATAGAGGATGCCCGGCGCGGTGTCGTCACCGAGGAGATGCGGATCGTCGCGGCTGCGGAGGGGGTTACCGAGGATTTCGTCCGGCGCGGCGTGGCCGATGGCCACATCGTCATCCCGATCTCTCCCTACCGGAAGGTGAAGATCTGCGGTATCGGCGAAGGACTTCGCACGAAGGTCAATGCAAGTATCGGAACGTCGTCGGATATCGTCGACGTCGATATGGAGATCGAGAAAGCCCGGCAGGCCGAGCTTGCCGGTGCCGATACGCTGATGGAACTCTCCACCGGCGGCGATTTCCTGGATATCCGGCGGCGGGTCGTCGAGGCGACCACACTCTCGGTCGGGTCGGTTCCGCTCTACCAGGCGTTCATCGAGGCCGCCCGGAAGCACGGGGCGGTCGTCCACATGGAGGAGGACGACCTCTTCCGGATCACGGCGGAGCAGGCGAAGCTCGGGACC
>LSQX01144741.1_pt1 | contig 10567 bp, 10 predicted proteins | sample 654561 | NCBI WGS metagenome assembly LSQX01 (sample SAMN04489861, study PRJNA283612) | anaerobic digester metagenome | isolation source: 4 biogas reactors fed with cattle manure at either 37C or 55C with and... | place: Denmark: Kongens Lyngby | collected 2014
TGGATTATATCTAAAAAGCAGTAAATGGAGATTAAACAAATGAGCTAAGAGCTATAAAAAGTGATGATTTTAGCTAATTTATTCTATTCTAGTAGTCCGCAGTTTGACTTATGATAGTGGACTGATTTAAAACTTTTCTAACAAATCTTTTCTTTTTTGCCAATCACTCATATGTAAAGACAGGTAGTCATAAAACTCTCTTGAGTGATTTGGGTAGATTAAATGTATCAACTCATGAAACACAACATATTCTATGCAAATCTTTGGCTTTTTAATAAGCTCTATATTTAAATTGATATATGATTTGTCTGGATTGCAGCTTCCCCATCTGCTCTTCATATTTCTTATGCGTACATCTTTTATCTCTTTTTTAACTATCTTATTCCACTCTTGAAGAGTGTTAAAAAAGTGGAGCAGTGCCTTTTCATAATACCACTCATAAACCAAGCGCTCTTTTGCCTTAAAGTCACCCTTGTTTCTTACATGTATCTCTAAATACCCCCCTTGTAGTCTAGCTCTTTGCTTTAGTGACTCTATCACTTTGAGCCTGTAGCTTCTCCCAAGATATTTAAAATCCTCCCCACTTACATACTCTTTTTTTGTATGCTTAAATGATGCAAAGAATGCTCTTTTTTTAGCTATCCACTTCTTTCTTTTTGCCACTACATGCTCTATGTGTTCTTTACTAGCAATATGTGGAGCAGTTAGTTCGACCTCGCCTGTTGGTCTAACTTTTAAGATAATGTTTTTAACATCTTTTTTGTATATTTTTATATCTTTAAGCATAAAATCCAATCCCTATACCTCTAATGGTTTTGTAGATTGTCTCCTTATCTTCAATCATCACTCCATAATCATCCTCAATATCCCAAAGAGAGTCCTCTAAGGCGCTTGTTATCTCATTTTCAACATCACTATTTTTATGCCACTCTGGTCGTTTACTAGCTTCAAGATAAACTTCTTTAAATTTTAGTGTCAAATCTTTTATAACGCTATCAAACTCCTCTATATCCAAGTTAGCTAGTAGCTCGCCAAGGTTGTCATATATGGCAAAGAGAATTTTTTCATCCCCAAACTCTTTTGGATACCTCTCTTTGCTCTCTTTTGTCTCGCCTCTTAGCAAATCTTTCAAGCCCACCGCTCTTATTAGCTTCTCTTCATCACTCAGTCTTTTCTCTCTATACTCATTTATGATATCTTCAATCTGTTTTGCAATGGATTTATAAAAAGCTGGATTTGAGTCAAGTTTTTCACTAACTACCGCGCTAACAGCACTTAGGATAGTATCTGCTTTAGCACTTTTGCCCTCAACTCTTTTAACCTCTTCATCAAACTCTGTATCAAATATATTTACAAGGTGGGTTAATTTATTAATATCTTTTGCACTAATGAAGGTGTCTAGCAGTTTTTGCATATGGCTTTCATATCTGCCAAAGTCACAAACCTCATGGTATCTAAGTTGGACTACTTTTCTTAACTCATTATAAAATTTTACTTTTCTTTTATAGAGTTTGACATCCTTTTCACTTAAAATATCATCAATCTTTTCACTTGATAGTGCCAGCTTGAAAGCTCTTGCAAACAAAGAGAGCACCTCTTTAAACTTCTCTCTCTTCTTTGCCTCTTTTAAAGCTTGAACATAGCTTTCTAAATCATCTTTAAACTTAACATCTTTAAAAAGTTCCTCTAAGTGAGCGTAGTATGTTTTAGCTTTTTTAATCTCTTCTCTTACATCAATCACCGCACCAGTTAAATCCTCAAGATCAAACCCCTCTAAAGAGGAGTAGGCTGTTAGCGCTTTATCAAGCTCGCCTAAAAGGCCTCTATAGTCAACTATATATCCATAATCTTTGCCACTATAGAGCCTATTGACTCTAGCTATGGCTTGAAGAAGATTGTGCTCTTTTAGCTGCTTATCTATATACAAAGTGGAAGCTCTAGGAGCATCAAAGCCAGTTAAGAGCTTGTCCACGACGATTATCAAGTCTATATCATCACCATGGACAAACTCACCCATCACATATTCTAAATAGTCCTCTTCAGTTCCATAATCACTAATGGTTTTGTTCCACGCTTTTGCAACATACTCTTTATTTCCGCCCTCAAGCTCTTCTTGATCACTACTTGAGATGACATAGGCGGTATTTATATCTCCCCATTTTTGAAATATTTCATGATATTTAATAGCTTCATACTTACTGCTAGTGGCAAACATGGCCTTAAAGTTACCACCTGGCAACTGCAGTGTCTTTTTAAAGTGCTCATTAATATCAAGAGCTATAAGCTCAAGCCTTAGCTCACTAGAGGCGACTTTTTGGAACCTAGCCCATCTTTGTTGTAAATCTCTTTTGGCTGACTCTTCTAGGTCTCTTGCTATGAGGTTAAACTTCCTCTCTAAGCCGTCTTTGTCAAGAACCTCTTGATTTACCAATCTTCCTTCATACAAAAGTGGTAAAACTGCCCCATCTCTTACCGCTTCATCTATTGTGTATCTATGAATCTCTCCACCATACTTTAAAAAACTATTCCTCTCCTTCTCTTTTTTTAGAAGTGGTGTTCCTGTAAAACCCAAATAACAAGCGTTTGGAAGCGTTTTTTTCATGGCTTTATGTAGGTCGCCACTTTGAGTTCTATGTGACTCATCAATTAGGACAAATATATTATTCTCTTTCAAAAGCACATTTGACTCTTTGGCTTTTACAAACTTATTTACTAAAGTAGTTATGACACCAACACCGCTATTTAACTTCTCTACCAAATCAGCCCCACTAACAGCCCTATCTGCCCTCACATCTGAGTTTTCAAAAGTGTTGTAAATTTGCCTATCTAAATCTATCCTGTCTGTCACAACGATTACTCTTGCGTTGGAATGAGTCTGCTTTAGTAGCTTAGTAAGCATCACCATAGTAAGGGATTTTCCACTACCTTGTGTGTGCCAAATAAGCCCACCAACTCTTTTGCCATCTACTACCTTATCTACTTTTTTTAAGGTCTTTTCTATCCCAAAATATTGCTGATATCTACAAATCTTTTTAACTCTTTTATCAAATAGAGTATAGTGCTTTATGAGTCTTAAAAGTCTATCTTTTCTCAAAAGTGAAAAGAGTGTTAAGTCAAGATTGGATACCTCTCTACCGTTTGTCATGGACTCTAAAGCTGCTTTGGCTTTTTGTCCCTCCTCCTCTCTCCATAGGCTATAAAACCTTAGAGGAGTTCCAGTAGTGCCATATCTTGCTTCACTACTATTTCCAGCAATGGTTAGTTGAATGTATTTAAAAAGGTGGGGTATCTCATCTTTTCTTTGCTCTCTTTCTAGCTGTTTAATGCCATTTTCAAAGTTGGTGCTAGATTTTTTAAGCTCTATCACCACAAGTGGGATACCATTTACAAACAGGACTAAGTCTGGCCTTCTGCTTTTAATGGTTTCACTCTGATTTGCACGCTCAACTGTGAACTCTTCTGTTATGTAAAAATGGTTATTCTCTATATTTTCAAAGTCAATATACTTAAAAGAGAAGCTTTTTTTAGTCCCATCATCAAGATACTCCTCATAGCTTGTGCCTAAAAGAAGATGATTTGTTATCTTTTCATTAGCCGCAAGCAAGCCCTCTTGAAGTGGAGAGTTCAAATCTTCTACGGCTTTAGATATGTTAGAAGCGCTAAATTTATACTCTTGTCCTCTGTACTCATAGCTATTTATGGCCATCAATCTTTCGATAAGCAGACTATTTAGCAAAACTTGATTTGTGTTGCCATCTCTTAACTCTACATTTTTAGCTTGAGGTATGAACTCATAGCCAAAATCTTCATGCGTTAAAAGGTCTATGCAGTTTTGTTGAAGCCTGTTTTCTAATGCGATATTTTTCATGTTTACCCCGCTAAATGAGAGTTTTTATTTGGTATAAAGATATTTAAACTTGTGGTATCGATTTTGTTTATAGAGCTACTATCTATTCTCATGATCTTCCTCCTGATTTTACAAAATACTACCGCTCTTTTTACTAGCACAAAATATAGGCTTTGGTAGTTTATATTCTACGATTTGTGATTTGCAACCTCATCTTCCTATCCACTATTTTGTTATCTTTTTTATATCTTCACGGCTTAGTATCTTCATCTGCTCTATTGCTATTTTATTTAACTTTTGAAGCCTATCTTTTTGAGATAATCCTTCAGTCATAAAATGTGCATTTAGTGACTCCATATTTGCTAGACAAACTAGCTGATGCACATTTGCCGTATCTCTTATGTTGCCTTTTTCATCTTTGTTTTGATCTCGCCACTCTTTTGCAGTCATTCCAAATAGTGCAACATTTAAAATATCTGCTTCATTCGCGTATATAAAATTTATTTGTGAAGCACTAAGCTCTTTTGGGATTAGATTTTCTTTTATAGCATCTGTGTGGATTTTATAGTTTATTTTTGTAAGATTTCTTCTAATATCCCAGCCAAGTTGCTTTAACTCTTGCTCTTTTAGTCTCTGGAACTCTTTTACTAGATAGATTTTAAACTCTGCACTTATCCACATTCCAAACTCAAATGCTATATCTTTATGTGCATAAGTTCCACCATACCTTCCAGCTTTTGCTACAAGCCCTATGGCATTTGTTTTTTCATTCCACTCTTTAACACTGAGTTTATAGCTATTTAATCCAGCTTGAGATGCAATTGTGGCGAATTCGCCATAGTTAAAATCTGGATTGTGAATTTTCTCCCAAATCCCTAAATATTCGATTGTATTACGATTGCGAAGCCAATCAGATATAAAAAAATCTCCATCTTTAGCTTTTAGCATATCAGTAAGAGAGATATAATCCTCATCATCGATTTTCAAAACTGTTATCTCATTTTCTAAGACTTTTATATTTGCCATTTTTTCTCCTATATTTAAACTGTTTCATATGGCGATATGTGGTTTTTAACACTCTTTAAAATGGAAATAATCTATTTATTTTTTTGATTTCACTCATCAGATTCATAGCTGCTTGCTCGCCTTTTTTAGTCAATATGAATTTGTTATATTCTAAAGCTATATATTTATTCTGCACTAAATCATTTATAATTAAATTCAATTCCACATTTTCAACATCATGAACACTAATATAGTCTCTAATGTGTGGATTAGGAAATCCCTCACTATTGCTGATTATCTTAGCTATTGTTTTAAAAACTGTTTTGTGATTTTCGCTCATTTCTTCCAAGTCTTGATATACAATCTCCTCATCGTTTTTATCAACAAATATATCTTTTACCTTACTTAACACCAAAGCAAAAAGTAAAACAACCCATATATTCACCTCTATCTGTACAATATTTTTATAAAACCACAGTAGTATATTTTGCATAGCCTGAGGCAGCAAAAAAAGATACTGTAATAAATTTAATTTTTCTAAAATAAATAAAATATTTAATATTATAGTTATTGTTATAGATATAGTTTTTAGGTTAAATCTCAAAGATTGCTCCTTGTTTTTTGATCACTTGGTGGATATTTTTCTCTATATGTCTTATATATAAATATAGCCATAGTTCCAGCTAAGTTTACCGCTAATTCGCCATGTCTTTCTTTTGGCTTTGGCTTTTTTATAGTTCCATGAGAATCACTTAGTTTATTTCGCATAGTACCTAGCCCACTTATGATTCCACTAGCTCCACCTAGTATTTGTTTAAAAATACCTTCTTGATGTTGTTCTGGAGCCAAGTTCAATAATTTGGCTACCTCTTTATACAACTCAGATAAGTCAATATTTTCTTTATGTTTTATCTTTTGCTCATCTAAGATATATTTGAGCAGACTTTCAATCAGTGTTCTTGCTATTGTTATAGCACCCTCTGGATCATTATACTTTCTATCTAATGCTTTTCCCCATTGATCAGATATATACTTTTCATCAAATATTATACTCTCATCCATAGGGCTATGTTTTTTTGATTCTATCCATTCAAAAATAGGTGTAAATTCATTCCAAACAAACTCTCTTCTTTCTTTATAAGTGCCAAATTTACTTATAAAACTCCAAAATTGATTTGTGTCTCTGCAAGTTTGAATCCAATCTGGAAGCAATCTTTTAAAATCATCATTTTTTAAAATTTCTTGTCTTATAAATTCGTAAAAAGCAAAATCTCCACCAGTTGAACGACTAATCAAACCATTTTCTAAATATTTTATAAGATTATAGTCATCTAAATTATTAATTAGCTCTAATTCTTCATTATAGTTCATACCACCACCCTCACATCTCCAGTTAGTAGTTTTTGCATAAGTCCTTTTTTCTGTAGCTTTAGCTCATCCAGTTCATTTTTTAGTAGCTCTATCTCTTTGTCTGCAGTACTCAAAGCTTCTGCTATTTTATTTTGTTCTGCTAGTGATGGGAGCTTTGCATTTATTTCATTAAAGTCTTTAATAGATAATGTGAATCTTGTACTCCCAGTTGCTTTTCTAGCAAATTCTTTTAATATATTTGAATTGTTAAATACATAGCCACTAAAATTTATATCAATACTTTTTTTAGGGCGAAATCTAACTAAATGATAGCTATATACTGTATTTGGCAAGTCTTCAATTATTACTGCTGAATGTCCTATATCATCTGGTGTTTCTGATGATGGAGTAAACAATATATCACCCTTTTTTAGATTAACTTTTTCATATTGTTCTTCTCTAAGAGATGTTATTGAACATTTAAAATTTTTATCAATATGTTTGTTTCGATAAACATCCATATAATTAATAAGATTAACAAGTTTTTCATTTTTATTAATTATTTTATCAATACTACTTGTTTTAAATTCTCCTATTTCTCCCAACTTCACTTCTTCCCATTCATCACTGAATTCACTAAAATGGACTTCACCGCTTAGGAGCTTTTGCATAAGTCCTTTTTTAAGAGTCTCTTTTTCATCTACTAGCTTTTCTTGAAGCTCTATGGCATCATCCCAAGTAGTCAAAATCTCCGCTATTTTTTCTTGCTCTTTTAGTGGAGGAATATTAAAAGAAATATTAGCCATGTAATTCCAATCAGCTCTAGGCATTTTCGAACCACTTGAAATATTTGCTATTTGATTAAATTTTTCTGTTTGTACCAAATAAAATAAAAAATCATTTTTAACTTTTTTTCCACTCATTACCCAAATCTCTGATGAACAAACTCCTTCAAATTCTGCTTTCCAAAATTTCTTTAAATATGGTCTTAATTTTCCAAATAAAACTTGCCCTTCTTTAAAGCTATTTTTTATACTTTTTTGTTTATTAGAATTTGCATATCCTAATAATTTTCCAGTTTCTTGTGATAAATGTTCTAATTCAATACATTTCTTATTTTCATTATTGTCAATGGGATTAAATTTTTTTGATGAGATAGTTAAAACTTCACTTAATTCTATTTTTTGCCATTTATCTGGAATTATCCCCACTTTAGTCTGTTTATAGCCTTCTCTTATTTGCTTTAAAATATTACTCATTTTAGTTTATCCAAAATATCAAATGAGTCCATCTCAAACTTTGAAAAAGCAAACCATTTTTTACCTAACTCTTTTATTTGTTCTTGTATAAAAATATTATTATGGACAACTTTTCTCATTTGGGCAAAAGCTCTTATTATAGAGATTGTAATTTGTGTAGCAATACTGCTTTTTAGTATAGTTGCCAACATATAAACTCCTTGTTCTGTGAAAACTTTTGGAGCATATTTTCTATTTTTTAAGCTTTCTTTTAAGGTCGAAAATTTCGACCTTAAAAATTCATCATCTTCTTTTGTAAGTTCAAAGTAAAAATCATTTGGGAATTTATCTATATTGTTTTTAACAGCTTCATTTATTCTTTTTGTTTCAATTCCATAAAGTTTTGCTAAGTCACTATCTAGCATAAACTGTATATCTTTTATAGAATAAATCCTATTTTCTATATTATGCTCTATATTGCTTTTTGTTGTAATATTTTTTACAACTCCACCCATAATCAATCCTTTGTTTGATAGTTTTTACCATCCGAGGCGGTTGTCGTAAAATTTGCGACAACTGAAAACTTCTCTAGCTCTCCATCTCTAAAAACATTATTGATATGCCTACCAATGGTTTTTATATCTCTGTCAAAAAGTTCTGCAATTTGATTTCTATTTAACCATACCGTCTCTTTGCCTACAAAAGCTTTTAGCTCTAGTTCGCCATCGTTGTAAACAACTACATCACTCATCTTAAAGCCCCAGCTCTTTTAAATATTGGCTCATCTGCCCTTTGATTTCTGCCATCTCTTTTTCTAGTTTTTCAATCCTCTTTTTGGTAGCATCTATATCCACTAGCTCTTCCTCCTCAAAGGTATCTACATATCTTGGGATGTTTAAGTTGTAGTCATTCTCCTCCATCTCCTCTTTTGAGGCAAGATGAGAGTATTTGTCTATGGAGTCTCTATCTTTATATGTTTTAACTATCTTTTCGATGTCTTCATCTCTTAGTCTGTTTTGATTTTTATCTTTCTCAAACTCACGGCTTGCATCTATGAACAGCACATCCTCATGCTCTCTTTGCTTTTTAAATATCATCATACAAGCAGGGATTGATGTCCCATAAAAGAGGTTAGCAGGCAGCCCAATGACTGCATGCAGTAGGTTCTCCTCGATTAGTGCCTTTCTTATTCTGCCCTCACTAGCTCCACGAAAGAGCACTCCATGAGGTAGGATGACCCCCATGGTCCCACTCTCATTAAGAGAGCTTAGCATATGAAGAACAAAAGCATAATCACCTTTGCTTTTTGGCGGAACTCCTCTTTTAAACCTTCCAAAACTATCATCTTTAGCTATATCCTCGCCCCACTTATCTAAGCTAAATGGCGGATTAGCCACCACGATATCAAATGTTTTTAGCAGATTATTTTCCAAATGAAGCGGGTTTCTAATGGTATCCCCCCACTCAATCACTGCATCATTTACCTCATGTAAGAACATATTCATCTTACAAAGTGCGTGTGTTTGGCCATTCTTCTCTTGTCCATAAAGGCGAAAGTTATCACTCCTAACCTCTTTTCCAGCCTTTATTAAAAGTGAGCCAGATCCACAAGTGGGATCATATATCATATCCCCCTCTTTAGGCTCAACCAGTTTCGCTAAAAGGGTAGAAACCTCACTAGGGGTATAAAACTCCCCACCTTTTCTGCCCGCATCGCTTGCAAAATGGGCTATTAAATACTCATACGCATCACCAATCACATCATTACCCGCTAGTCTCGAAGGCCTAAGGTCTAATCTTGGATCGCTAAAGTCTTCTAGTAGGTTTTTAAGTATCGTATTTCTCTCTTTGGTGTCGCCTAGTTTGTTTCTATTGTTAAAGTCAATACTTCTAAAAATCCCATCAAGCTTCTCTTTGTTGTCCTCTTCTATCTTCATCAAAGCCTTATTTATAATCTCACCTAGGTTTGGAGCCTCTTTATGCTCAAGAAGGTATTCAAATGTACAACTCTCATCAAGTCTAAACTTCTCTCTTCTTAGTTTAGCCTCCACCCTATCTTCCCTGTCCCCATACTCAGCCCTTAACTGCTCAAGTTTTTCTTTGTAAAAATCAGATAGATACTTAACAAAGAGCATAGTTAAGATGTAATCTTTATACTCATCTCCGCTCATCGTTCCCCTGAATGTATCGCACGCTCTCCAGACAATATTATTAATCGTATCTTGAGTTGTTTTTTTCATCTTTACTCTCCTATTAGTTCATTAAAAATAGCCTTAGTGAGCCTATCTTTATTTTCTGCCAAATCTTTTAAAAGATCTCTCTCTTTTCTAGCCATTTCCAGAAACTTTACTGCTGCTATTTGCTTATCTAAATCCATAAACGGAACTACAATATTACTTAAGTTTGCAACACTTGCCATAGGGATAGCAGTTCCTACTATGTATCTATGTAGCTGTTTCCTTACGGCTCTACTGTTTAGAAAGTGGGTTATAAATTTTGGGTTAAATCTTTTATCTTTTAACCTCACCCTTGCAATCAAAGATGTATAAGTAAGATTTTCACACTCTTTATCTATGTAAACTGCATGGTTAGGGTATCTTAATCTTACAAGCAGATCCTCTTTTTTTACAAAGTAGTCATTTGAGAGTTTTTCATTTGGAGTAAACTCATCTTCAAAAGAGCTCTCATATACACCATCTTCATTGAAAGATTTTAACGAGACCACTTTATGGCGTGAGCTTGAAGATATGATGGAGTCATCTTTTTTCCTACTAAGAACCACTCCAATTTTTATATCAGCTAAATCTCCTAGCTTAAATTTCAATACCTCTCCTTTAAATTAGTGCTATTACTAAAATAGAACATTTTAAATATTTTAGTCTAAAAAGAGAAACTTGTCAAAAGAAAATTGTATTAAATGCAAAGTAGTGCAAAAAGCTATTTTATATATTTTTAATATTATGAGAAATACACACTATGTTTTTAACTAAAAATGGTGTAAAAAAGGTAAGATATTGTCTTAAAAAGTGAGATTTTATAGAAGTTTTAAAGCTAATGGCAGAGAGGAAGGGATTCGAACCCTCGAAGGCTTGCACCTTACGCGCGTTCCAGGCGCGCTCCTTCAACC
>LSQX01063817.1_pt1 | contig 10566 bp, 8 predicted proteins | sample 654561 | NCBI WGS metagenome assembly LSQX01 (sample SAMN04489861, study PRJNA283612) | anaerobic digester metagenome | isolation source: 4 biogas reactors fed with cattle manure at either 37C or 55C with and... | place: Denmark: Kongens Lyngby | collected 2014
GAAGTAGTCGCCGACGTGGCTCTGGGTTAGCCCCTTGCAGTAATGGATGCCGGCCAGACGTTCGCATTCCATCTCCTGTTCGCGAAGCAACGCCAGAATCTTGGGGTGCAAGTTACCGTAGCGGTCGCTGGGAATCCTGAACTCCAAGACGCGACCTTGGCCGAAAGCGCGGCCATGGCGGAAACCGTTACCCTTGTTGCCTTCGGCGTAATCCAGAAACTCGCGCCGCTCGGCTAACATCATACTCTCGATCATGATCTCCATTAAATCGTGTAGGCCATTTTCTCGCTCTGAATGTTTGGCCATTACAGAAGAAAGTTGTTCCTTTGATAGTAACATAGTCTTTGAATTTTATGGTTTTATTTTTTGTTGAATTACAAAACTAATAAAATTTTTAGACTATGTTTTTTTATTGGTTCAGACACACTTTTTGAAACAGTATCGAAAAATCATATATTACAACAGGGTATATATTTTTCGTTTAAAAGCACTCCCCAGATTGTATATTATTTTTCTTCAAGTCTTTGAATAGATTAGTAATTTGAATTTGTATTAATTATTTCACTTAAAATATCTTTCAATCTTTGCTCAAATAAATTAATAGTAAACTCATTTTCATATTTTTCTCTACCGGCTTTGCCCAATTTATTTCTTAATTCAGGATTACTAATTAATAGCTCCAGTTTTTCGGCAAGTGCAATTGTATTTTTTTTGGGTACTAAAAAACCAGTCTTACCGTCTTCTATGACGTCAGGTATTCCACCTTCAAAAGTTGATACGGTTGGTAAGCAATATTGCATGGCCTCCAACAATACCAATGGAAAGCACTCATTGTGGTAGTAGGTTGGAAATGCAAAAATATCGGCTCGAAAAAGGAATTCATCTTTTTCTTCACCATACTTTTTCCCCACATAAGCAACTTGATCAGTCAGTCCCAGTTCTTTTGTCTTTTCTTGGAATTGTTGGGCATTTACATCCCCTTCGCCACCCACATACGTGCAATGAAATACCATCCCTTTTTGTTTTAAAATTTCACAGGCTTCAAGCAATACAAACACGCCTTTCGATTCAATCAAATTTGACAAAAACAATAGTTCCACTTTTTCATTAAGTCTTTTGTCTTTTGTCTTTTCTCTTTTCTCTATATAAGGTATACCATTGGGGCAATAATGAACTCGGTCTGCTGTGAAATACTTTTCCACATCGGGATACAAATAATTTGAAAGCAAGATGGCATGAGCATTTTTAAAAACGCTTTTGTACAAGAAATTATCCAATGCCTTGTGTTGGCGGGTACTGACTCCCTTATTGTGAAAATGGTACACCATGCGAACGCCGAAACCTTTAACCAACAAGGCTACGAGGCTGTCTTTGTAAAAGGCGGAACCTTTGGCGGTAATGGCTAAGTAGCACAAATTGGGTTTATGGGTAAGCAATTGCTTTAAAACTTTGATTATTATACTGAGATAACGCCCAATTTTCACAAAAGGGTTTTTCCCAATTTCATCAACGGTGCGCGATGTTCCCAAATTGATGTAACTACATTCAAAAGCCTCGTTTATTACTAGGCTATCTTTGATTGTTTTTCCCACAACCGAAGAGCCATGAACCGGAGGGGGGGTGTGTAGGATGAAAAGGATTCGTTTCAAAGTTCAAATGTTAATTTCCCAGTTACTTAATAGTTCTCGCTTTAAATTTGAAACAGCAAATTTTTTTATCTCTTGAGCAGTTTCAAATAACCCATTTTTAGGTAATGAAACAGCTTCTTTCATCTTTTGTGAAAAATCCATTTCATCTCGATTGTTTAATACAAAACCATTAATTCCATCTTGAACAAGTTCTTTTGCGCTGCTAAAGTTAGTCGTGCAAATAGGTGTTGCACAAGCAACAGCTTCAACTAAGGAGGTTGACCAGCCTTCGGCGTAAGAACCCATTATAAATAAATCGGCTGCATTTAAATAATCAGCCAAGATTTTATGGTCAACTCTTCCTTTTAACAAAACATTTCTGATTAAATTTTTTTCAAAAATGTAATTTTCAATTTTCGCTTTGTCTTCCCCATCACCGAGAAATATGAATTTTGAATTATTATTATTTTCATGAAACAGAGCAAATGCGTCAATCATGAGTTTCCACCCCTTAAAATGATTTAATCTTCCAGAAGTAACAATTAATGTATCATTATCAGATACACCAATGTAGTTTCTTGCCTCTTTTTTCTCTTTAGGATAAAAAATTGAATCATCGAAACGTGTTGGGAATTGAATAAGTTTTGATTTATCAAATTTATTTTTGCTGCGTTTTATAAAATCTGAAATTGCATCATTATCGGCTGCAGCTAACAGAACATTGGCTTTGTTTATAGCTTTAAAGAATATATTTTCATAAATTTCTGCAAATAGTTTCCCATAAGCATATCTGGAAATTCGTAAAGGATTACCCAAGCCTGGTAATCTTAGACAAATATTCAGATTTTTATGATTTTTAAAATTAAAAAACACCTCTGGTGTTTGTATAATTATATTATTGCAACCGTATGCAAGAATATTTTTTGTGTGTTTACGAGACCTGAAATATGCTTTTATTCTATTTGGAATTATTCCTTTTTTTTCCGAAGGATATACCCTTTTTACTGAATAATAGTCGTAATCAATACCATTGATGTTTTTTTTTGTCCACCGGCCAACCGGAATTTCATCGTCAGTTGTTATTCCAACCAAAGCCAATTCGTTGCCAAAAGCTTTGATTAACTGTTTTGCAAACGAAAGATGACCGCCAAGTGGATAATTTTTATAATTGCAAAGTTCAACTAACAAGTACTTAGGATTATTAATCATTCTTTTATAATATTTGATTGTTGAATGTTATTAATAATAATAGAGCTAAAAAAGCAAGAAAATATGATTTCACCCCAAAAAGGAGTCCCATGCGAAGACAAGAAAAAACCAGCAAAAAGAACCATTGATATAAATGATTGTTTTTTTACCTCGTTTGAAATTTTATTCCATATGCGAATGACTTTTTTAAATAAATTTTTAATAAAAAGAAAATATAAAATTAAAGCTAATATTCCACTCGATTCTAATATTTCTGTTGTCCTGTTGTGAGACCCAATGGCCATTCCTGTTTTTTGTTTGAATAAATCCATACCATGCTGAGTACCGTACCCAAACCATTGCCCAAGAGGCCCTTCATCTTTTAAATTATCAATAGCAACTATGATAAATGGTAATCTTGAACTTGCCAACTGTTCAACTGATAATTCTGTATCTGTGCGATAGGTTGTACCACCAGTCAAACGGTAACGAAAAGCTTGGTTGTTTTCGTACACCCAAACAATACCAATGAAAATTATTACGCTTACAATAACAGCAACCAGTTTCTTTTTAAAGCTTGAATTATAAAAAAAGCTGATTAAAAGAGCAACCAAAAAGATAAACCAGCCAGTACGAGTCCAACTTGTATAAACAAACCAAGTGCCTAATAAAACAGCTGAAAGCCAAATGATTTTGTTTTTAAAATTGTTTAAAAACCGCTTGTATGCGTTTATTAGTACAATGGTTGCAATGGTGAACATTTTTGAAGAAACGGCTATATGATAAAACAAGCCTTTTGTTGCTGTTCCTTCAATTCCATATTTGTCTAATTCAGTTACCGGATTGAATGTATTCAACCCGAACATAAAAGGTACAGCTGAAAAAATAAAAAATAAAGAGAGCAAAATAGCAATATGCATTAATCGTTCCGTGGCATCGGGGCGGTTTCGGAATTTGATGTAGAAAAAACCAAGGAACAATGGGAATATCATTTCTTCGAGTGCATTTTGTATTGCTGTTAAATATCCGTATGGCATTTTTGTATAAAACAGGTATTTAAAAGCAAATAAAAAACCTACCCAAACGTAAGCGGGTAGTTTTTTTGTAAGCAAATAGCCAAACATACCTGCAACCACAACGGCTTTCCATATTTGCGATATTTTTAAGGGCCCTATTGTTATTGGTTCAATATATAGTAACAGCCACAGAAAGATAAAAAACAAGATTTCTTTCCAGTTGGTTTTGAAATAGTAGCTTATTTGTTGTTGTGCCATTAACGGTAATAATTACGAATTAAAAACAGGGTGTGCAGCAGCCAATCGATTCTTTTTTTTGGTGTTTTAGTTTTTTGAGCATTGGCATAAACTTTTTCGTACTTGACGCCAATTCTTTTGGCATCAAAATACTCTTTAAAAATTTCACCTGAAAAAGAAACTTGCTCCTTTTGTTTTTCCTTATTTTGAATTATGTTTTTTATCTGATTGTAATTGAATGTTTCATTAAAATTTTTAATGTTGATCCGTTCTGAAAAGTTGTAGTAAAATGCGGTATCAAAATTTTCTCGTGTAATTAGTGCAGGTATGGCACTGTTTTGAACCGGACTCAATAAAATTCTTCCTTTGGTCGCACCTTCCATTAAACTTCTGCCGGTACCTAAAACAGCATCAGCGCTATTGATAAGTGCTTTTGCATTTTTCGTAAATTCCGGCTCCGTAAAAAAGAAACAGTTGTTGTTTCCTCGTTTTTTCAATTCTTTTAAATAATACTCATCTTCCACAGTGCCAATAAAAATTGCGCAACACTTTATGCCATCATTTGAAAGCTTATTTACTAGATTTATGAGCTGCAAGGAACTATTATGGTAATAATTGCCAATACGGGTTATTCTTAAAAATTTAAAAGTATTCGTATAGTCGCCGAGTCGACTATATATGTTATCAATCCGTGAATTGTCATCTTCAAAATTTTTAATTCGATTTGGTATAAGCGATAGGTTGGAATCTTTAAATATTTTTTTCGACTTAAAAAAGTTAAGGTTTTCAGTACTAAACAACACCAGGTTTTTGGCATAAGGAAAATAAACCGGATTTACTCCTCCACATTTTGTGATGCAGAATGGGATTTTTAGTTTGTGACCAGCCAAACGTACCCAATAATAGGCTGATGAGTCAAACGCGTGGAGTATATCGGGCTTTTCGTCTTTTAATATGCTGATAATTTTTTTATATGTTCTGCAAATCGCATATCCTTTTTCTATTATTGAGAATAACTTAAATTTAGTGTCTTCCAGTGCTTTAGCCTGATTATTGCCAACATTAATTATAAAAACGTCATGATTAGCAGAGAGTTGTTCAACAGTTTCCAGTAAACTATGGTAGTGCCCCCCCAAACCATTGCTTTTCGAATTTATACTTGCTATTACAAACGCAATTTTCATCTTCAAATTATTCGTTGTTCCACTTCCAAATCTACACCAAATCTTTCTTTTACCCGTTTTTGAGCTTCTGCAATTATGGATAGAATATCTTTACCGGTAGCGTTTCCCATATTTATTATAAATCCACTATGTTTCTCAGAGATTTTTGCGCCACCAATAGTGAAACCTTTCATACCTAACTCATCAAGCATGGGTCCCACAAAACGACCTGGAGGACGTTTAAAAACACTGCCGCAGTTAGGGTATTCTCGCGGTTGTTTAGCCCAACGGGTTTGTTTGGTTTCTTCCATCCTAGCTCTTATTCGCTCCTGCTTCTCGTTTTTTAATTGAAACCAGGCTTTAATTACAATTTTATTGGTGTTTTTTTGAAAAAAGCTGTTACGGTATTCAAATCCAATGTTCTCTTTTGAAATCTCTTTAATTTGCTTGTCGGCCAAATCGAGATAACGCACTTTTACCAAAATGTCCTTTATTTCCCCCTCTTTGGTACCGGCATTCATCACTACAGCACCTCCAACAGAACTGGGGATGTCGTAAAAAATTTCAAGACCGGTTAAATGGTGCTTTAACGCTGTTTCACTCAGTTGTAAAAGTGTTGCCCCGGCTTCGGCTTCCATTTCAGTGTTGTTAACTGTAATCTTGTCGAAACAACCGTTGAGTATGATAAACTCTTCCTCGTAATATTCTTTGCTCAGGATGATGTTGTTGCCATTGCCAAGAATGATAAGCCTTTTGTTTTTGTTTTGCCTGAATATTTCCAGCAAATCGGTTTCGTTTTCGGGAAACCAAGCTTTGGCGCTTACCGCATCGATGCGGTAGGCGTTGTAATCTGTAAGGTTGAAATTGTTTATATAGTTCATTTTTGCACTGTTCTATTATTTTTAATTAACTGGAGTATTGAAAGAGTTAAATAAATAAAATAAAAAACCATTCCAATGCTAAATACAATTATTGTTTGTTTAGCGGAAAGACTTAGAAAATGACAAATTAAAAAAATAGCTGAAACAAATACCACACGTACAATATTTAGTTTTAATTGTAAATCCATTCGCTCATAAACATTAAAAACGTTTGCAATTGGTGCAGAAATGAAAGCCATTAAAACATAAATTGAAAGAAATCTTGCGTAAACACCTGCATCATGCCATTCTTCACCAAAAACAAATCCAAATATCCAGGGGCCAAAAATCATTAAAAAAGCAACAGGTATTAGTCCGATAAAAAATAGTTTCTTTATTAGTGAAATAGTTAAGTGATAAATTTTATCTGGATTTCTTTTCCCAAACTTTGAAATTTCAGCGTAATATACTTGTGCAACAGCTTGCCCGATTAAATCCATTGGCAAATGAATCATACTTTTTGCTAACCCAAAAACTCCCACAACTTCTGCATTGTAAAACAGCCCCAAAAATAGTATTGGTAGTTGTGCTCCGGATGCTAATAAAAGTTGCGACCAAGACTGAACAAGTGGAAATCTTTTATATCGTATTGCAACTTGTTTAATTTCTGACCAGGAAAATGATTTGAAAAAAGTTGGTTTTGTTTTTAGTAAACTTGATAGCAAGCTTGTTATACCTGCTGCTTCCTGAGCAATGTGTCCAATAAAAAGACCTAATGGTTTAATATTTAACAGACCTAATCCAATTTTTATGCTTGAAGAAGAAACACTTTGGCTAATTTTTGTCCGCGTAATTATTTTAAATTTTTTAGACCTTACAGCCCAATTATTTAGTGCTTCATAAATTCCTTTTCCAAGAAATACAATAGGAATAAGCCATAAATAAGTATTCAATTGTTGCATTTCGTAATGTAAAGAAATTGATTTCCCGAAAATTGCAACAAAAAACACCCAAAGCAAGCTTAGTGCAAAAGTGACTAAAAAACATAATTTCAAAAGATTATCAGCTATCCCTTCATCTTTTGCTATGGGTATTGTTATGGCGTATCGGAGCGTTGCCAAAGAACCGGTTATTCCAACAATAGACATGAATACATTAAAAATACCATAATCAGCAGGGGTATAAATTCTTGTAATAATTGGAGTTAAGGCTATTCCAATTAGTTTAGCTGTTACATTACCACCAGCAACCACAGCAATGTTTTTATAGAAAACATTGGCCTTGAGTTTCTTCCAAAACTTATCAAAAATATTAATCAACCTAGATATAATTTTAAATTAAAAAATGTTGATTTTATGCCTTTTGATGTACTCCATTACAACTAATAATTTCCAAACTACAACATTTGCAAAGTTTGAATTTCTAAATGCTTCGCTGTTTGTGTAGTTGATTTGAAAAGATTGCATGTCAAAATCTTCATTGCTGAAATACTTTAAGTCATTATAAAATTCAAATACTTTATCGGCTACTGTTGGCATCCATTCAGCATATGGTATAGAAAATCCGGACTTTGATTTCGCCAATAGTTCTTCATCAATACCTCCAAAAATACTTGTTTCAAATTCACGATTAGTTGTATTGTTAAAGTGACTTCCATTAATTGCATTCAATGCTGCATGGGTATTTACAAAAGGCATTAATAACTCAATATTGTTTCGTTCGGCCATTGATAATGCATGAAATTCGCCAGGGCTGCAAAAAAGAGCAAGAGAGTAAAATATTTCTTGCTTTGTTTTAGCTGACTGATACAAATTTTTAAAATAATTTATTCTTAGAGCCCTTTCATTATCTATTTCTATTTGTTTTTTTGGGCTCATATAAGCGCAAGCTGGAGACCTAAAAATTTGTGCTCGTTCAAATAAATCATGAAATAATTTTGCTTGGTAAACTTTATCATATGGTTTATAATAACTGAATGGTCCTCTATAATTTAAAAATTTACCTATAAAAGAGATTGAAGATAACCCAATAATATTGGAAAATTTATAAAGTGTTGTTCCTAAAATTAAATTTCTTTTACTTGAAAAATTTGCGTCGCCTCCCATGCCATTAATTACAAGCTGAAAACCATCGGATTTTAAATGTTTATTCATAATGAAATTTGAACTTGGGTCATGTCCTGGTTGGTCAATAGTATTTATAAAATGGGGCAACTCATTAAAGAAATCATTTTTATCAAAAAGATATTTTTTAAAAGGAATGTCGAGTTTATTTGCAACTTTCTCGGCATACACCGTTTCATCGTTTATATTTGTTCCACGTTCGTGGTTCGCTTTATATCCCACCGAAACAGCAGTGAAGTTCTTCCCATACACATTGGAAAAAAGCTTTGTTAAACAGTTGGAGTCATAACCGCCACTTAGTGTAACCGCCGTATTTTCAGAATTTTTTCGTTTAATTATTAATTCATACTTTTTATAAAGTTGTTCTTTTAAATCTTGTTTCGATATTTTTTCAAGGTTGTAAAAATCAGAAAAGGTTTTTGATGTTATGTTTAAACTATCTTTTGTTAATTCAGCTCTTGAGAGTGGAGGCAAAACAAAAATGTTTTCAATAAATGTTAATGGCCATTTTGATTCACGACTGCAAATGTAACTCAAAACAGCATTTTTCCTTAGTGTCCATTTTTCTTCTACAGCAGCTAAAATTAAAGGTAAATATGTTGAGATACAGAAAATATCTTTATTCTGAAAATAGTAGAGCTTTCTGTAGCCTTCCAAATCATTCTGAAAAATTAATTTTTCGTCAGTTACTTTTCCAATACATGCGTTGCCTTCGAAGGCAACATGCTCTTCACTATATCTACTATTTTGAACCAAATTAAGAGCTTCATTATAGTTTAGTATTTTGTCGTTATCAGCTTTCAAATGACCGTAAACATCTCCGGCAACGAGCACTGATAAATTCAAATCTATATTGTCAGTGTTATCTTTTTCTTTAAATAGTTGGTAACTAATGATGTTCTCAAATACTCTATTGGAAGAGATACATTTTTTAAATTTGATATTCTTTTTGCTAATTTCCTGTTCCAGCTTATTTACAGAGACTTTTTTAGCAACGGCTTGATTATATCCAATTAATATAAATCCATTCATAGTTTAGAGTTTTGATTCTATCAGGTTGTCAAGTTTTTCTTTTAGATTCTCATATCCCCTTTCTATTTGCCAGGCGTCTTCAATAATGGTTTCGCCATCGGCAACCAAACCAGCCAAAAGCAGTGCCATTCCGGCACGTAAATCAAGTGCTTTTACAGTTGTACCTTTTAGGTATTTGCCCCCGTGAATTTTCAACAAGTCACCATCAACAGAATAATCCATTCCCATTTTTGCTAATTCTTCAGCATATCCATAACGACCGGGAAAACGAAGGTCAACTATTTTCGATTCTCCCTGTGAACAAGCTCCGTAAACTGCAAAAAGTGGTTGCATATCAGAGTTAATTCCAGGATATGGGCCTGTACTTATTTCAACGGGGTAAGGTGTTCCTCCTCGTACAATTAGAGAGTTTCTTCCTTTAAAAAATTTCATGCCACTTTCGCGCAGAAAAACTAAAGGAACCTCTAAATGTTCAAATGGGAAATTAATAATTTCAATATCACCATTAGTGATAACTGATGCTATCGCCCAGGTAATAGCTTCCATATTATCTGGTACAACTGTATGCTTTACTCCGTGTAATTGTTCAACTCCATATATAACGATACATTTCTGCCCAAAAACCTCAATTTTTGCACCCATTTTACAAAGCATTTCAATTAGATCAAGTATTTCAGGTCTAATATGTGGATTCCATACAGTAGTTACACCGCTGGCCAATGTTCCGCATAGAATAGCGTTTTCTGTTGCACCTGTTGATCTAATAGGTAAATATATCTCGCAACCTTTCAGTCTTTCAGGTGACTTTGTACATAAATACCCTTCCTCTTCCCAAACTTTTGCACCCATCTGTTCGAGAATCATCACGTGTAAGTCAAATTTACGATCACCTAATTTACATCCGCCCGGAAGTGGAACACGTCCTGCACCGAATCGTGTAGTTAGAGAGCCTAATATTAACAAAGAGTTGCGAATTGATCGATCATCCCACAACAACTCATTTGTTATTAGAGAGTTTTCTTCAATTCGTAAATAATTATCCTTCTCTATACAAGTTTTACCCATTTTATTGAGCATAGATATATGTACTTGCATATCTAATAACCCATTAGGTGAGCGGAATATCTCTATTGGTTCATCTGTTAATACTGAGGCCGTAAGAAGTTTCAATGCTGCATTTTTTGCACCACTTAACTCAACTTGTCCAACCAAGCGAGATTTTTTTACTATTATATTATCTACCATACTAATTAACCCTACAACTTCCCATCAATCACCTCTTCACTCAGCACACCCTTCACATCATACACCACCCTATT
>LSQX01080246.1_pt1 | contig 10565 bp, 12 predicted proteins | sample 654561 | NCBI WGS metagenome assembly LSQX01 (sample SAMN04489861, study PRJNA283612) | anaerobic digester metagenome | isolation source: 4 biogas reactors fed with cattle manure at either 37C or 55C with and... | place: Denmark: Kongens Lyngby | collected 2014
CAAGTTGGCGGGAGAGCTTGTGGAAATAGAGCTTGACATGGCGGACTTCGGCTTTAACGCTCCGCTCCTTGAGGGAGAAGAAGAGTTTTATTCGCAAAAGATTGAGGCTCCAGTGTATGAGCCGATGCGAGAAGTTCCTCCAGACTTGGGCGACCTAGTGGATGAGAAAAAGGCAAAAGAGCTTGAAGAAGAAATAAGGATGTCGGCGGTGCCAGATGATGTAAAGGAGTTTCTCTTAAAGGCTAGCAAAAGGCACTTAAAATTCAACTACCAAGAAATTGCAGAGTTCTATGCGCATGCGGACAAGGCTACACAGGAGTTAATGGAGGCGAATGCGTTGGTTATTATAGATTATGAGGATGCCATAAAAAACGGATTTGTGAGGCTGTCGGAGGAGTTAAAGAGAGAGGCGGATGGTGACAATGTGTAGTGCAGAAAAACAAGATGGGAGGGTTTTTGCTGTTTTTATCTTAAGCTATGGCAGGGCAGGCAGGGTTTATACGTTGGACATGCTTGAGAGGCTGGGATATAGCGGCAGGTTGTATATTGTTACAGATGATACAGACAAGAGTCTAGGTGAGTATGAGAGAATATACGGTGATAAGTTGATTGTTTTTAACAAAGAGAGCGTGCGGCATAAGTTTGACATGTGCGACAACTTTGGGCAAACAAACACTGTGACGTTTGCAAGAAATGCGATTTACGACATAGCAAGAGAAAAGGGAGTAACACATTTTCTTGTTTTGGATGATGATTATTCTGCAATGCGCTACAGGGCAGATACGGGGCTTGAGCTGGTAGCACGAAGAGTGAGAGACGTAAACAAGCTGTTTTCCTTAATGGTTGACTTTCTTGATGAGACGGGAATAAAGTCAGTTGCGTTTGCACAGGGTGGAGACTATATTGGAGGCAGGCAGTCAGGGAGCTGGAAAAGAGGATATGTGCGAAAGGCAATGAACAGCTTTTTCTTCAGAACGGACAATCCCGTAGAGGTAATAGGACGTCTGAACGATGATGTAAATACATATACTTATTGGGGTAGCCGGGGTGATGTGTTTCTTACTATTATGAAGGTTGGCATTACGCAGGAGCTGACACAGCAGAGTAAGGGAGGCTTAACCGAGGCATACCTAGACAGCGGAACATATGTGAAGTCTTTTTATTCTGTAATGGTGATGCCGTCAGCCGTTGTGGTTGGAGAGCTAAAAATGAAACACGCAAGATTCCATCACAAAATAAGCTGGATTAACTGCGTTCCAAGGATTCTGCCGGAAAGTGCAAAAAAACCGTAAAAAACTTTCTTCCGTACTTGACAAACCTTCTTTTGTTTGTCTAATATAGAAAGGCAGAACGAGGGCAAGTCATGTCACAAATAAAAAAACGACAACATAAAATCCTAAACAAACGCCGGAAACAGCTGGAGTTAAATTTTTTGGCAAATGCTGGCGGGCGTGATTACATTGATGAAAGGTTGTGGCGGGCGCCGAATGAGTCGGAATTTTCGTGGAGCGGAATCAGCATTATTTCTGGACGTTCTGAACAACTGGGCACGGGGCGAAAAGACAGAACGGCACTCATAAACGACGCTCAAAGAATCGTTCAAAAAATTCAGCAATATCTTTTCAAGGAGCCGGCAACAAGAACGGGCATTGATAAAGACTGGGAAAAGGACGTTGACGGAAACGGAACATCAGCCGATAGTTTCTGGGCGCAAGTTTCTGAAAGTTTCACGCAGGGGCAATGGGCGTGGATTCAAATATCACGGCTGCCGAACTTGCTTGATGACTCGGGAATCCCAAGAAACAGAACGCTTGCCGAAAAGCGAAGAGACCGAGATACACCAAGATTGCGCTGCTTTCCTTCAATCTCTGTGCCGGACTGGAGTTTTAAAACTGATGGAAAACTGGCTTGGATAATCACAGAGGAGATCGAGTATATTTCCCCGTCTCCCTGGGTAGAGGCGAAAGATAGGATTGTCAGAACCGTATGGGAGCAAGTGGAACCGAACAAGGTTAGAGTTTTAAAATACGATGTAACAGACGCCGCAAGCAATGATCCGTTTAGCATTACGGAATTGCCGCTTCCTGTTATTCCGTTCGTGCTGATTGGCAAGCCTTCTGATTCGCCGTGGTGGTTTGACGAGGTGGAGAACAATCAGGCGCAACTTCTCAATCTTGATAGTTTGCATTTTGAGTCGCTGGTGAAAACGGTGTTTCCGCAACTGGTTATCCCATCTTCTGCACGTGATGATCTTGACGACAAAATCGAGGAGGCAACCGGCGCAACCGGCGAACGCAGATTGAGGGTTTTCCGAGAGCTTACACGGTCAATAGATGGCGCAATGGTGGAGGATGGGGAAGACAAGGGAACAACCAGATATTTGATGCCGGAATCATCTGCAATGACAATCATACCGAGTGAGCGAGACAAGAAGCGCAAGGCTCTTTTTGATATGGTTGGCTTGTCACTTTTTAATAAGGAAACAGCACAATCGCAAACCGTAGAGAGCAAACAGTTTGACATGCTGGACACGGAATCGACACTGAAACACCGGGCGTTAATTATGCAGGATGCGGAAAGCAAAGTTGTCAAACTTGCAAAGTTGATTGATCCGGACTTTGTGGAATATGAACCAGTTTGGGCGACCTCTTTTGACGTGGTAGACGTCGAGGGCGACATGTCGGCATTGGCACTGATCCAAAATCTTTCTGATATCACGCCGGCGATGCGCAAGATTATCCTGCTTTCGGCACTTCGCATTGTTCGGAATATTGGCGGTGTTTCTGATGAGATGATCGCCAAGGCACAAGAGGAAATTGAGAAGATGGATTTTAACACGGTTGCGGGGTTCTCCTTTGCGGAGTTTCTCAAGACGGCAATCCCAAAAGACCGAGAAAGACAAAAAGAAGACGACACCGAATAACGACTTTCGCTCAACCGTTGCAGGGGCGTAAAAACTGCAGCGAGGAGAAGCAAACCACTCCTTAACTGGTTTGGCAGATTGGAGATTCTTAAACATGGAAATTAAAAACATACTTGCAAAAATTTCAAAGGGTGAACAGTTGACAGACGAGGAAAAAGCCTTCGTTGCAACCTACGACCCGGTGAAAGAGAAAGACGGAGTTGCGGCGGCGGCAAGAAAAGCAGCCGAAAAAGAGCGAGACGAAGCTAGGCAGAAGGCTGAAGAGGCGCAGGCAAAACTTGACAAAATCAAGGCTGATGCCGAGGCACTGCAAAAAAAGCAGGAAGAAGAAAAGCTGACTGCAGAAGAGCGTTTCGCAAACGCGATAAAAGACCTCAATGCAAAGCTTGAGGAAATGAACGCAAGGGCGCAGAAGGCAGAAGCCGACAGGCTGGCACTGGAGCGAAAAACAACAATATTGGCAGAAGCCAAAAAAGCAGGAGTAATTCCTATCAAGGGTGTTTCTTCTTCCTTCTTTGACTCCGCTATTTTGTCCGTTACGGCCGGCGTAGATGCTGATGACGCCGAGGCACTCAAGCAAGCTTTTGAAAGTTTTAAATCGGAAAACGCAGCTATTATTTTAACCGAATCCCCGGGAGGTGTACCGCCTTCAGGAGATCCGAAAAAAGCAGGGGTTGACTATACTGAAAACCCGTGGAAAAAAGAATCGTACAATCTAACTAAACAAATCGAAATCACAGAAAAAGATAGTGCACTTGCCGCCCGGTTAAAATCGGAGGCGGGTGTTAACTGAAAACGTTAAAAGTTAGGAGTAGAGAAAATGAGTTATACAGGATTGACGGTTGCGAAAATTATTCAGAACCAAGAATTTACCGATGCCGTGCAATTGATTACGACCGACAAGAATATTCTGGTTGAGTCGGGAATTGCAACGGTTGACCCGGTGGTACAGAGCAAGGTTGGAGAAAGCGGAGTAACAGGAACGACACTGAACATGCCGTTTTTTGAAGACCTTACGGGCGATGATGCGCCGCTGAGTGAAAACGATATTGATATTGATGATATCGGAATGGGGCAGGATGTTGCGATCATTCACAGACGGGCAAAAGGTTGGGGCGTTACTGATCTTGCGCATGATCTTTCAGGTGATGATCCGGCTGGGCGAATTGCCGCACGTGTTGGGAACTACAGAAATCTGCGCAGGCAGGATGTGTTTTTTGCAACGCTTGAGGGCGTGTTCGCTGCAAATGCTGAAGACAACGATGGCGATCTAATCCTTGATATCACCAAAAATGCGAACGGTGATGATGTTGTCGGCGGGGCGGAAGTACTGCATGTCAACACAATTCTTGATGCCGCTCAATTGCTGGGCGATGCAAAGGGCGGACTCGTTGCGATGGCGATGCACTCACAGGCGGAAACCGTGCTGAATAGTCTTTCTGCCGGCAAGGGCTTGTATCGACCAAAAGACCGGGATCACACTCTTTCAAGTTTTGACGGACTAAACATTGTCATGAATGATAACTGTTTTTACGACCCGGAAACAACTGAAACGGTGATAACCCTGTTTGCGGCTGGAGCGGTGACGATAAATAACGCTAAGGAAAAAGTGCCGTTTGAAATTGCACGAAACGCCAAAGGCTCAAGAGATGAGTTGTTCTCCCGTGATGCGTATGTTTGCCACATTCGGGGAATCAAATGGAAGGCGGCAGTTCCGACAGGCTCAAGCCCGACGAATGCAAATCTCAAAGACCCGACCAAATGGGAGCGAGTCTATGAGAAAAAACTAATCCGGGCATGTCAACTGCGTTGCAAATTGGCAAAACTTGGATAAAAAAGGAGGGACAAAATGAGTGGGAACACTGCACAGCGTTTGTTTTGGTTGAGGCAGGAACAGGCAGAAAAAGCCGAGGAACTGGCAAAAGCAAGACAGATACAAGAGGCGGAACGGGCGAAGCGCATTGATGACGCCTTGAAAAAGCTGGAGGGCAAAGGCGAGACAGAGCCGAAGCCAAAGAAACAATCTAAAGGCGGCGGCGCAAAGACTGGTGCCGCTGAGAAGTAAAAACATAACCCTAAGCCCTCCCTGTTTCTGACGATGCAGGGAGGGCTTTTTCAAAAAAGGGAGATTGTGAAAAATGGCAATCGATATTGATGGAGCCGAAGCTTATTTTGCTATCGGGAAACACTCCGCCGCTGATACTTGGCAACGTTATCCCAACTCCAGAAGAGAAGGGGCGGTGGCGGAATCGAAGCGGGTATTGTCTCGAACGCTTGGGCGACCTATGCGGGAAGATGAAGAACCGTATAAGGCAGGTGACAAAACCCGGGATGAATATGCGGTATACGAACATGCCCTGTACCTGCTTGAGGGAGCGGAAACGGCTTCTCCATATTCTGGTTCGGCGGTGAATATTTTCCGTTCTGCACGAAGTGAAGCCGACCAGTTCCAAAGCGGAAAACGACAATACATAGCACCGGAAGCCTTGCGGTGGCTTGGGTATTCCGGCACGGTTGTTGTCCGGGGATAGGTGAAAAAATGCCCTTCAAACTTAACTTTGATTTTGACGGCGTAACAGACGAGATTCTGGAGCTGGTGGAAATGTCAAAAACCACTGTTGCCGGGCTTGTCCGTGATGCGCTTGAGAAAGAGACAATTGCAACGAGGGCGGCAACTCGTGATGTTCTTTATGCCCGAATTTTGCGGGAATACATGAAGCTGAACTATAACATAAATGGGCTTGTTAAACGCAAAGTAAGACCAATCGCAAGAGCTGCAACAAATCAAGCGGGCAAAGATTCTCACCAGGGCAAGCGGGCAATTGTTCAGTTTTCAGAGCGACGCATGAACGAAGTTCTCGAAGCTGCAAACCCGGCGGGGGCGCACGACTTGGCGGCGGTGTACACGGAAAACATGGCAAAATCAGAAGTTGGCGCACTCAGAACGGCACTGATAAATGTTATGCGAGAGAGCGCAGTATCGGACGCAACGGCATTTGAACTGCGGGAGAAACTACAAAAAGAGTGGAGCAAGTTATCTCGAAACAAGTCAGAAAAAAAGTTCACAGACCGGGCGGGGCGTAAATGGGATGATGAAGTATATACTGAAATGCTGGTGAGAACCACCGCTTGGAACGTTTGGCGAGAGGCGTATCTTAATCGGGGATCGGAGCTGGGCATTGACCTGTACCGCATAAGTGATGACGGCGGAAGCCCGAACAAGTGTGAAGTTTGCGCAAGATGGGAGGGGCGAATCGTTTCGCTTTCCGGACTTGATTCTCGTTTTCCTTCTGATGCTGATGCAAGGGCGGCGGGCGTTTTCCACCCGAATTGCGTACACCGATATGAGATGATGGTTGCGGGCTGGGATGATGCGGAAATTGAAGAACAAGCAAGGCGGGTGGCGTAAAATGAAGAATGTTATAGAGCGTGTTTTTTCAGATTTTCACCGTGATTTTTACAGAGGCTTAGACCGAGGGGCGCAACTGGTGGCGATAAAGCTGGCTGATGAAGCGGTGAAAAATGCCCCAAGATCGCCGACTCATGAACAGGCGGAAGAGAGATATAAAAGGATGGGGCAAGTTGACGGAAAAAGCATAAGCAGAAAACAGCGCAAGGAGGCAAGACGACTGGCACGCAACATGAGAACAGCCGGCAACCCCGGAGGGCTGGAGCGTTCAATTCAGGGCGAATATGAAAGGTCTAAAAAAGAGATTCGAATCTTTGTTGCCTCAAATTCCGAAGCCGGGAGTTATGCTGTAAAAATGCACGATGAAAAGGGGATTACATGGCACAACCGTGGAGCTGGCACAATCGCAAAAGGGGCACGGGCAGATCATATGTTTATAGAGCGGGCGATTGATGAAAATGAAAGCAAGGTTGCGCCAACACTTGAAGCTGCAATAATGCAGGAGATTGCCAAGGGTTCAGGAGGGTAAAAACGAGATGAATAAAATAATAGACAACGGAAACTTCACCCCGCCATCAAGCCCGGAACTGGCTTGGGCGGAGGCGGAAAAGCATATTATGCAAAAGCTATGCGAGATTACCGGGGCAAGCCTTGAGGTGAATGCGTTTGCCGGGGTAAATCCAAACATTATTGATGCGTGGTTTTTCGAATGGGATGACACACGGCTCGGAGATGCAATGCTGGCGAGCTGCAACAAGTCAATCCACTTGCCCGCATATGTTGAGGCGATTTTCGAAGATCGGGCAAGATTGCAGGTGTTCCTAATGCGTGTTCTGCTGGGATTGCCGCAGCGGAATTTTGGAAACGTGGAGCTTGTAAGAGTTTCAACAGGCGGTTTTTCCGGCATTGAGTTCAACGATATTGAGCTTGCTGGGTTCACGGCAAGAATAAATCTGGATATAATTTTCGATTCGGGCGGATAACAAAACCCGTTAAACAACAACAAAAACAGGAGATAAAAATGACAGCTAAAATCACATACTTCGCACCCGAAGACCCGTTGTCGTTAGCGGGCTGGGAAATTCAAAGCAACCAACCTTCTGCAAGCAGCGACCGGGCTTCTCAACTTGGGAGCGATGGCGATGAATGCGGATACGATTTGTACAATAACACGATCTCGAAGACGCTTGAATATGGCAGTTGTGCTTCAAACGGACAACTAATACTTCCGGACGCTGGCGAGACAAAAAATGGAGAAATGATAGACGGCTTTACGCTTTCTTTTTCAAATACCGACAAGCCGAAGCTTAGTGTGAACACGCATAAGCATTCGCCGACAACCCACACGGACGGCTCAACCAGAAAATACAAGCCCTCCATCACCTTTGATGCGGGCTTCGGGATTCCCCGGGAGGGCATGGGGTTCACTCTTGATGTCGGCGATATTGGTGTTGGCATTCAGTCGGTTGAATATTCGCTTAACGTTACGCACGTTGACGATCTGGGCGATCTTGGAGATTGGATTGCAGGGGATAATCATGATGGAGTAGAAACCTTCTCGATTACCATTGTCGGCTCGGGCGCAACAATTACACCGCCGGGCGAGGGTTGGGGTTTGATATCGCAGTCGGGCGGAGCAAACAACGAAGGCGCCGACACCGAGACTTTCGAATATGAACGCCACGTTAAGGCGCATGTTGGAAACGGCGGAGGAAATGGAGGTACATAAATGTAGAAAAAGATAGTTAGATTTAATGTTTTTAAAGAGATAAAAAAGAGGGTAAAAAGGCGTGATAAATCCACATGCAACAAACGCAATAAAAGAGCTGGCAAGCTTGGGGGTTAAGAACCTAACAGCGAATGAAATAGTTGAGCTGCATATTCTGGGAGAGAAATACCAGGCGGCGACAGCTCAAGTTGATTGCGTGGTTACATCAATTCCCGTGAGGGCTGGAAATTGCACTTTTTATCCTCTTACTTCTGCCGGCGCTGATTTCATGGATGCGGCGTTTAAGCTGTTGCCCGAACGGAGCGGAGCAAAGTTGAACACGTTAGCTTACACTTTGGCGCATTGTCGAGACTCCGAAAAAATGGCAGTTAGGGATGGGCGAGAAATTGCTGAAAACATACAGTGCTGGGCGAAGACGGTAACAGCAACCGAAGAGGAAATAACGCTTGCTTGCCAAACCGTTTTTGATATGCTGATGGATACGCAACGGGAAAAAGCAAGGCAGGCATACGAAATCGTACTTGACTGGATGGAGCAGACGGCGACTCCGGAAGCCGTAAACAACGTTATTGAGCTTTGCGAAAATATATTCGCCTGTTCAAAAAAGCCGGAAAATGAGCACGAGAAATCACTTGCAGAACTGGAGGAAATGGCGCAAGTGCAAGAATATCAGCGGTGGGAAAGATATTGTTGCGAGTTGGCGGCAATGACTGGAACCGATCCAGAAAGCTGGTACCACAAAGACCGCCGACTAATGACACACTCCTATGCCGTGGCGGTTGAGGCGATGGCAATAAAAGCGGGCGGTGGCATGACCGGAAAAGACAAATTGACTGCACGGCAAAAGGAAACAATGCTTGCCCTGAGAGGCGCAATTAAAAGAATTTACGAAAGCCGTAAAAAAGCAATACAGGAGGAAAAACAGGCGTGAAACGTGTTTTAGAATTTTTATTGCGGCTTACAACGAACGCCGATAAGACGCTGAGAGATACAAAAAAAGACCTCCAGAAGACTGGCAAGGAAGGCGAAAAGGCGTTTGACAAGACCGGGAAAGCGGCAAGTAGAGCGGCGCAGATAGCGGCAAATATCTGGAAGAGAGCCGGCGGCGGAATTGTAAAAATCTTCAAGGGCATTATTGGCAATCTATCAAACATTCGAGCGGGGCTTGGGATGGTTCGTTCAGCCGCTCAAAATCTTGGAAAAGTTTTCAGGTTTATTGGCGAAACGATACGCCGCTCTTTTGAAATCGAAACAATCGAACTCCAGTTTGCAACAATGCTGAAAAGCGCAGAAAAGGCAAGCAAGCGAGTAAAGGAGTTGATGCAGTTTGCGATTGATACGCCGTTTGATGTCGTGGGAACAGTTAAGGCGGCGAGAACACTTCAGTTATTTTCCGGCGGAGTGCTTGCAACTGATTCTGCATTGCGAATGCTGGGAGATGCGGCAAGCGGAACGAATCAAAGCCTTGAGGATGTGGCGTTCTGGGTTGGCAGAACGTGGCAGGCACTGGAGGCGGGGCGACCTGTTGGGCGTGCAATATTGCGCCTGCAGGAAATGGGCATAGCTTCTGGAAAAACACAGAACGCATTTCTCGATCTAGCAAAAGGAATTGGGACAACCTCCGAGGCTTGGGGCTTGCTTGAGCGTGACATGAAACGGTTCGAGGGGTTGATGAAGGAAGCCGAAAAGACCGGAAAAGGGTTGACGGACGCAGTAAAATTGTCGTGGGAAGTCACGATGATTGAGTTTGGAAACGTTTTGCGAGACACGGCAAAAGGCGGCTTGCTGGAAATAAAAAACCGTCTTAACGAATTGCGTAGTTCAGGTGCACTTGAAGACCTTGCAAAAAAGGTTAACGCAGTTTTTGAGCCACTGGTAGAGGCGTTCGGAAACCTGTTTGACAAGGACGCCCGGGGCGTGACAATTGACCTTGCCAAAGATTCTGTGAAGGCGTTATTCGATTATTTGATTGGCGGACTTAAGGCGGTTGCCGACTATATGGGTTTTAAGATTCGGGGATCAATAGTGGGCGCACTTGGGCAAAGAGAGGCGGCAAGACTGTACAAAGAATCAGCACCAAGAGCCTTTAAAACGGGGATGTGGAAGGCTGAAATGGATTTGTCAGAACGCCTCCGGGGAAATGCCGCAGAAATAAAACGACTTGCAGAAGAGAGAAAAGCCCGGGAAGAAAAGGCGAGGGCGGAACGGGAGGCCGGCAAAGAGCAAGAAGAGATATTTAAAAAACAGGTAAAACTCGAAGAGGAGGCGAAACAAAAAGCCCTTGAAGTTGCGGACAGACGCCGGGAGCTGAATCAGAAAATATCAGACATTGCAAAAGAGTTGGCGGGGGCGGCTGAAAAAGAGTCGAGCAGCGTTGAGGACGCCCGGGAGGCATTAAAAGCGGCGGAGGATATGGAGATTGAACTTTTCTCCCTGTTGGCTGATACGCTTCCAGAATTTACCGAGCAAATCGAAGATATTAACAGCTTGCTTGATGTGGCGGC
>LSQX01048546.1_pt1 | contig 10564 bp, 9 predicted proteins | sample 654561 | NCBI WGS metagenome assembly LSQX01 (sample SAMN04489861, study PRJNA283612) | anaerobic digester metagenome | isolation source: 4 biogas reactors fed with cattle manure at either 37C or 55C with and... | place: Denmark: Kongens Lyngby | collected 2014
CAATGTGTCAAAAAACATATTAGACGAAAGAATCGAAGATGCAATCAAATCTTTTTGCAGCGAAGGACTTAGTTATCCAAGAGCTAGAGAAATGGCTTACAAGAAGCTCTTTAAAAATGAAGATACTAAGATTCTAAGTCAGCCTAACAATATACTTGCAATTGAATATTTAAAATATATAAAAAAAATGGAGCCAATTACTGTTAAAAGGCAAGGTAGTGCCTATGAAGACACTTCTATAGAATATAAAATGAAGTATCAATCTGCATCTGCTATCAGAAGAGCTGTATATGATAATGTTTCAATTGATGGTTACGTTCCAGATATCGTAGCTGATGATTTAAAAAAAGGCGATAGGATTGATTATGAAACGCTCTTTCAGCTATTAAGATATAAAATCATAACCGGAAGTTCATACGAGTTCGAGAAATGTCCATCAGGTGGAGAAGGTCTTGGAAACAAACTTAAAAATGAGATTAATAAAGCCTCTTCTTTTGAAGAATTGGCAGAATTAATGAAATCTAAAAGATACACACGAACTAGGATAAATAGGCTCTTTATGCAAGTTTTGCTCAGTATAGATAGAGAACAAATTGATTACGGTGATGTGGGATATATAAAATTCCTAGCTTGCAATCAAAAAGGCGCAAAGGTTTTAAATAAATCTAAGTTAGATGTAATTTCTAACGTAAATAAAACTAGCTTAGCTAGTAAAGCGTCTAGCTACTATCTTGAAAAAGATCTATTAGCTGGAGATATATACAACATATTAAGTGGCAAAAACTTGTATATTAATTCAGAAAAAGCTTTAAAACCTAACTTTATACCTTGAAAAATTTGAGTGTAGTGGTATAATTATTTGTGGAGATTAAATTTATGGAGGTTTAAATGAAAATATTAGTAATAAACTGTGGAAGTTCTTCGCTCAAATATCAAGTTATTGATATGCCAAACGAAAAGCTTTTATGTAAAGGATTGGTAGAAAGAATTGGCATGAAAGGTTCAGTTATCACTCATACACTAGTTGGTGACGAGAAGGTAAGAACTGAAATTCCTATGAAAAATCACATGGATGCAATATCCAACGTGTTAGATGCTGTCAAAGACCCAGAATACGGAGTAGTTAAAGACTTAAATGAAATTGCAGCTGTAGGACACAGAGTGGTCCATGCAGGTGAAAAATATTCTAAATCAGTTTTAATTGATGAAGATGTAGTTAAAACTTTAGAAGATTGTATAGAGTTAGCTCCTTTACACAACCCTCCAAATATACTTGGTATAAACGCTTGTAAAGATTTAATGTCAAATACGCCAATGGTTGGAGTATTTGACACGGCATTTCATCAAACTATGCCGCCTGAAGCATACATATATGCTATTCCATACGAAATGTATGAAAAGTATGGTGTGCGTAGATATGGTTTTCACGGAACTAGCCATAGATACGTTGCAGAGAGAGCATCAAAGATGCTAAATGTAGACCTTGATGATTTAAAATTAATCACATGCCACTTAGGTAATGGAGCTTCTGTAACTGCTATTAAGAGAGGTAAGTCCATTGATACCTCTATGGGATTTACGCCTCTTGAGGGACTTGTAATGGGCACTAGATCAGGTGATATTGACCCTGCTATAGTTACATATATCAGAGAAAAAAAGAATCTACCTGAAGGCGAAACTAATAAAATATTAAATAATGAATCAGGAGTATTAGGCATTTCTGGTATTTCTAGTGATTTTAGAGATTTAGAAGCAGCAGTAGCTGAAGGAAACGAAAGAGCTCAACTTGCTCTTAAGGTTTTTGCTCACAGAGTACGTTTTTATATAGGTGCATACATCGCAGAGATGAACGGCGTTGATGCTATAATATTTACTGCAGGCGTAGGCGAAAATGATCTTGGAATCAGAGACTTGGTTTGTAATGATTTAGGAAATTTAGGAATCAAGCTGGATGTGTTTAAAAACAAAATCAAAGGAAAAGAATCAATTATATCAAGGGAAGACTCAAGAGTTAAGATATTGCTAATCCCTACAAACGAAGAATTGATGATTGCCAAAGATACTTATGAAATCGTAAAGAGTTTCTAAAATTGTATTGACATTAACACGTATTTGGTTTATAATTCAATGGTTGAAATTAATGAATATACATTAAAATATAATAGTATTTAAGGAGGTGTAGACAATGGCAGTACCAAAGAGGAAAACGTCTAAAGCTAAACGAAACAGCAGACAATCAGCTAACATGAAGAAGAACGCTCCTGGACTTTCTATTTGTCCTCAGTGTCATGAGCCAAAACTTCCACATAGAGTTTGCCCTAACTGCGGACATTACGATGGTAAAGATGTAGTAGGCGAATAAAATTGTAAAGTTTAGATTTAAAAGACGTCAAGAGGCGTCTTTTTTTATACATGTGATAGGTTGATATATCTAGTTTTTAATGGTAGAATGTATTGTAATTATTTTAGTATTTCAAGGGGTAAAATTATGACAAATAAAAAATTGAGAGTTGGTATTTTAGGCGCAACTGGTATGGTTGGTCAAAGGTTCATTACACTTTTAGATAATCATCCGTGGTTTGAAGTGACTACTCTAGCTGCAAGTAAAAACAGTGCAGGTAAAAAATATCAGATAGCTGTAGAAAACAAATGGAAGATGCCAGTTCCTATACCTAATGATATTAAGGACTTAATCATCTATGATATAAATGAAATAGATGAAATTGCTAAACAGGTGGACTTTGTGTTTAGCGCCGTTAATATGAGCACAGATGAAATAAGAAACATAGAAGATGCTTACGCTATGTCAGAGATACCTGTGGTGTCTAACAACAGTGCCCATAGATGGACTGAAGATGTTCCTATGGTGATACCTGAAATAAACGACGAGCACTTTGATGTAATAGCATCACAAAAAAAGAGACTTAAAACAAGTAAGGGCTTTGTTGCTGTTAAACCGAATTGCTCAATACAAGGTTATGTGCCGTGCTTAGCTGCATGGAAGGAATTTGAGCCCTTTGAGCTCGCAATAAGCACATATCAGGCGATAAGTGGGTCAGGTAAAACATTTGAAGAGTGGCCTGAAATGGTTGGTAACATTATTCCATATATTGGCGGAGAAGAAGAAAAGAGCGAAAGAGAACCTTTGAAGATATTTGGCAAGGTAAGTAACGGCAAAATAGTAAATGCAGATGATATTAAGCTTACAAGTCAGTGCGTAAGGGTACCTGTTTTAGATGGTCATACATGCTCTGTATTTATAAACTTCAGGAAGAAGGTTACGAAAAAGCAGCTTATAGAAAAGCTTGATACATTTAGAGGATATCCACAAGTGGAAAAACTTCCAAGCGCGCCTTCCCAGTTTATTAAATACTTAAAAGATGATGACAGACCTCAAGTAACCATGGATGTGGATTATGAAAAAGGAATGGGCGTAACCGTAGGAAGACTTAGAGAAGACAATTTATTTGACTTTAAATTTATTGGTCTTGCACATAACACTGTAAGAGGCGCAGCCGGAGGTGCTGTTCTTTGCGCAGAAGCTTTATATAAAAAAGGCTATATATATTAAAAGGAGAATAATCAATTGACATATTTAGAAGCAATAGTATTAGGACTAGTACAAGGTCTTACAGAATTTTTACCGGTAAGTAGCTCAGGGCATTTAACAATATTACAACATTTTTTCAATATAGAAGCTGACAGAGTAATAATATTTACAGTATTGCTACATGTTGGAACCTTGTTTTCTGTAACATTTATGTATTGGCGAGATCTAAAAGAGCTCATAATAGAGCTGTTTGTTACTATAAAAGATTTAGTTACAGGCAAAGGACTTAGGCTTTATGAAAACCCAATTAGAAAATTAGGTGTTATGATGGTTATAACAACGCTAGTTACAGCAGTAATTGGTCTGTTATTTGAAGATATATTCATATCCTTTTATAAATCACTTGTGCCTGTAATAATAGGTCTAGTTATAACGGGAACGCTTCTTTGGGTTTCAGAATCAATAAAGCCGGGTAAAAGAAATATAAATCATATGAATTTTAGAAATGCCATGTTTATAGGAGTTATGCAGGGAATAGCAATATGCCCAGGAATCTCAAGATCAGGTGCAACTTTAGTAGGTGGGCTTACCACTAAATTAGATAGAGCTTTTGCAATAAAATATGCATTTTTAATATCATTTCCAGCAATACTTGGATCAGCTGTATTAGAAATAGGTGGCATGATGGGAAGCCCTGTAGAGGTTAGCTCAATTGGGCCTATACTTTTAGGCATGATTATAGCAGCTATATCTGGAATATTTGCAATTAAAGCAATGATTACTATAGTATCAAAATACAGTTTGAAATATTTTTCGGTTTACGTATGGACTATAAGCTTTTTATTAACCGTTTATTTATTGTTCATAAAATAGATTTAGGAGAGCGTGATGGCTGAGCAGAAGAAAAAACCAGGAAGACCAAAGGGTAGCAAAAACAAAAAGCCTGCAGTTAGTGTTGACAAGCAGAGTGAAATCAAAAAAATGCAGGATGATAGAAAAGCCAACAAAAAGGTAATTGACGAGATATGGGCAGTTACCATATTTGCGCTAGGCATATTTCTAATATTTACTACTCAGCTAAACACAACAGGTGAATTTGGAACCGCTATAAATAATGTATTAAGCGGTATATTCGGCGGCATGTCTATAATACTACCTTACTATATTATGTCTTTTGCAGCTATGCTGTTTTTTCAAAAAACAAACCATGTAAATGTTAGAACAGTTATATTTGTATTTCTAATATATATCATGCTGTGCATACTGGATTCTCAGAGATTTATAGATGCTAATAATTTAGCATTTGGCTTTGAAGAAATCAGTAAACTTTATAACGGTGGAATTGCACATGAAAATGCTGGGTTAGTAGGCATGTTTTTCGGTCAGTTACTTATAAAAACCATCGGTGCTCCGGGATTAAATATATTTTGCATAACGGTTATAATAGTATCGATTCTTCTTGTTGTAAACACGCCTATGTCAAAGCAACTAGAGCTGTTTAAAAATAAGAGAGAAGAAAGAAAGCTTTTAAATGCTTACGATAAAAACAGTAGCGGAATAAAGGATGATATATCCACTTCGCGAGTAAAGAATGAACCAGCTGAAGACGTTCCAATAATTAAGAGAAGTTCAAATAGCGGTAACGTAATGAAATATATGGCAGATGATGAATTGTTTGATAGAAAAAAATTAACTGGTGAAAAGGGATTAGAGGAAAAGAGAACCGTAATGGACGGTTTTGGAATAGATGAAGAATCTGAAACAGTGATTAAAAAGGCCAGCAGAAAATCAAAAGAAGAAATACCACCTGAAGATATTAAAATAGTAAAAAGCGATAACAACGATGAGTATAAACTTCCAGCTTTAACTCTTTTAAAAAAACCTAGTGGCGAAGTAAAAGGTCTTTCAGATTATGAACTTATGAGCAAAGCAAAGCAACTTGAAAAAACCTTAAAAAGCTTTAATGTAGATGCTAAAGTGATTCAGGTAATACAGGGTTCATCAGTAACTAGATATGAGATTCAGCCTAGCGTAGGCGTTAAAGTAAATAGCATAGTCAGGCTAGCTGATGATATTGCATTAAATTTAAAAGCTAAGAGCATAAGAATTGAAGCACCAATTCCAGGTAAAGCTGCAGTAGGCATAGAAGTTGAAAATGAAAAAACTTCACCAGTGCTTTTCAAGGAACTTATAGATTCCAATGAATTTAGGAATTCAAAATCAAAGATAACATTTGTAGTTGGTAAAGATATATCTGGGAAAAATGTTATAGCTGATTTAAAGGATATGCCTCATATGCTAATTGCTGGAGCAACGGGCTCTGGTAAAAGTGTATGCATAAATTCAATTATATTAAGCTTGCTATTTAAAGCTAAACCTAGCGAAGTAAAGCTTATATTAATAGACCCTAAGGTTGTGGAATTAGGCGTATACAACGGTATACCTCATCTTTTAATACCAGTAGTTACTGATCCTAAAAAAGCTGCTGCCGCCTTAAGCTGGGCAGTAAATGAGATGAATGACAGATATATAAAATTTGCTGAAGCTGGAGTTAGAGATTTAGAATCCTTTAATGAACTTGCTGAAGCTAATGATGAAACAGATAAAACAATGCCGCAAATTGTGGTAGTAATAGATGAGCTTGCAGATCTTATGATGGCTGCTCCTTCACAAGTTGAAGAGTCAATATGTAGGCTAGCTCAAATGGCTAGAGCTGCTGGAATGCATCTTATAGTTGCAACGCAAAGGCCTTCTGTAGATGTAGTAACTGGCTTAATAAAGGCTAATATACCTTCTAGAATTGCATTTAGCGTATCTTCGCAATTTGACTCTAGAACAATTATAGATATGAATGGCGCTGAGAAGCTTTTAGGAAAAGGTGATATGTTGTTTTCTCCAGTTGGTAAAAATAAACCACTAAGAACTCAAGGCCCATTTGTAAGCGACGAAGAAGTAGCTGGCGTTATTGAATATGTAAAAAAACAAGGAAAGCCTAATTACTCGGAGACTATAATTTCAAGCTTAGATAAGACAAATAAAGATAAACCTGGCGAAATGATAGATGAACTTACAGAAGATGCAATAGAATGCATACTAAAGTCTAAGCAGGCTTCAGTTTCTATGCTGCAACGCAGGTTTAGGATAGGATACAACAGAGCTGCTAGAATCATTGATGAAATCGAAGAGAGGGGCATAGTAGGTCCGTCTGACGGTAGCAGGCCAAGGCAGCTATTAATTAGTGAGGAAGAATACTATCAAGCTAGTGATATAACTGAAATCATAGAGGAGGATAATGAATAAATTTTACATTGAAACCTTAGGCTGCTTGAAGAATGAATATGATTCAGAAGTTTTAGCTAATCTTTTAGAAAAGGAAGGGTACGTTTCTTCGTCATCTTTAGGTGACGCAGAAATAGTTATTGTAAACACGTGTGGCTTTATAAATGATGCGAAAATCGAATCAATAGACAAAATATTTGATATGTCTAGAGACAAAAATGATAATTCTATTCTAGTAGTTACAGGCTGCTTATCACAAAGATACTATAAAGATCTAGTTGATGATATGCCAGAAGTTGATTTATTCATAGGGGTTGAAGAGTATCATAAGCTCCCTGAACTTTTAAGAAATTTACCCGAAGAAAAATACTACATTGAAAAACCTAAAAGAGAACCTCTTCCATACGCTCAGCGCAAACTAGCTGAGAACCCTTATACAGCAACATTAAAAATAGCAGAAGGATGCAATAATGCCTGTGCATTTTGTATAATACCAAGGATAAGAGGCCCCTTTAGAAGTAAAAGTATTGAAGATATAATTAAAGAAGCCAATGTTCTAGCTGACGCTGGAACTAAGGAAATCGTATTAATAGCTCAAGATGTTACTTACTATGGAATGGATATATACGGCAAGTTTATGTTGCCTAAGCTATTAACTGAGCTTTGCAAAGTGGACAAAATACATTGGATAAGGCTTATGTACTGCTACGAAGAGAGAATCACAGATGAGCTAATTAGCGTTATGGTAAGTGAGGATAAGATATGCAACTATATAGATATCCCTATTCAGCATATATCAGATAAGGTTCTAAACCTTATGAACAGAGCATCTACATCTGATTCTATTAGAAATACTATAAAGAGATTAAGAGATAAAGTAGTCGATATACATATAAGGACTACGCTTTTAGTTGGGTTCCCAGGTGAAACTGAAGAAGATTATGATGAATTAATCGAATTTCTTGAAGAAATTAAATTTGATAGATTAGGAGTATTTGGGTTTTCTGACGAGGAGAATACAAAAGCATTTAAGATGGATGGTCATTTAGATGATGAAACCACAGAAGAACGCGTTAACGGAATAATGAAGCGTCAGATAGATATTAGCTTAAGACATAATCAATCTATGATTGGTAAAGTTTATGAGGTAATAGTAGATGAAAGAGACGCTGATGGCAGCTATTTAGGAAGAACTAGATATGATGCTCCTGAAATAGATAATTCTGTGATATTCGTTTCAAATAGAGAATTAACACCCGGTCAGTTCGTAAACGTTGAGATAAACGATGCCTACGACTATGACCTTGTAGGCATGGAGGTTTAAAACATGAATTTACCTAACAAATTAACCATAGCTAGAGTAATAGCCGTACCTTTTTTTATAGTAGCTTTTTTACTAGAATGGTATTTACCAGCTTTTTTAATCTTTGTAATCGCTTCTTTTACGGATTTTTTAGATGGAAAAATAGCTAGGGATAGAGGTCTTGTAACAAACTTCGGTAAGATAATGGATCCTTTAGCAGATAAAATATTAGTTTACTCAGCATTTTGCCTTTTTGTAGAAAGCGGAGTTGTTCCAGGTTGGATGCTAATAGTTATTCTTGCAAGAGAATTTGCAGTGGCCGGTATGAGAACGGTAGCTGCCTCTGAAGGCATAGTCATTGCAGCTGGAATGAGCGGTAAGATAAAGACAGTACTTCAGATGCTAACAGTGCCAATACTAATATTAGGTAGCGGATACTACGAAAGCATTCTTATGCCAGCTGGCAACGTAGTTTTATGGGCATCATTAATAGCTACAGTGTACTCTGGAGCGGAATATATAATTCAAAACAAAAAAGTTTTTTCAATGTAAAGGGGAACATATGAGAGTAGGAATACTAAATATTGGTACGGAGTTACTTTTCGGACAAGTGGTAAATAGCGATGCGGCTTTTTTATCTAAAGAGTTAAACCATATGGGTTTTGATGTTATGTATCATTACATCGTAGGTGATAATCCTAATAGAATAAGAGCTGCAATTAATATGCTCTTTAGTGATTGTGATACCCTAATTACAACGGGTGGACTTGGTCCAACTCAGGATGACATAACTAAAGAAATTGCATGCGAGTATATGAAAGACGAACTCATATTATCAGATGATGCTATGAACGCCCTTGTTAGTCGCTATCAGAGCATGAATCATAGTATGCCTGATAATAATCTTAAGCAAGGATATCTGCCTTCTAGAGCAGTTCCCTTTATAAATGACGCAGGAACTGCGCCAGGCTTTGCACTTTCAAATGATGATAAGAATATTATTTGTCTCCCTGGGCCACCTAGAGAGATGACTAGGATGTTTGAAAAAAGCGCTAAACCATATTTAAAACAATTTATAGACGGGTGTATATACTATAAAATTATTAGAACTTTTGGTCTAGGTGAATCTTCAATGGAAATGAAACTAATGCCTTTAATTGACAATCAAAAGGACCCTACCATTGCAACATATGCAAAGGAAGGTGAATGCAGCCTGAGAGTTACATCTAAGAGAAAAAGTTTAGGTGAAGCAAAAGACGCCGTAGATAATATGATAGTTGAAGTTGATAAACTAATAGGTGAGTATATATACAGCTTTGACAATGAAGACTTTGAAAAGGTAGTGTTTGACAAATTAATTGAAAAAAATATTACTATATCAAGCGCTGAGTCATGCACCGGCGGGCTGTTTGCTAAAACTATTACGGACTTTTCTGGTTCTTCTAAGATATTTGATAGAGGGCTTGTTACTTACAGCGATAGATCCAAAATGGATGAGCTTAAAGTAAATAAGGAAACTCTCGAAAAATATGGAGCCGTAAGCGAAGAGACAGCGCTTGAGATGGCAGAGGGATTATTTAAAGCTTCTGGCAGCGATCTATGTATATCGGTTACAGGAATTGCAGGACCTGGTGGCGGAACAGATGAAAAACCCGTAGGGCTAGTTTACATTGGATATTTTTACAAAGGCGAAGCTAAAGTTAAGAAAATTCAGGCGAGAAATATCAATAGAATTTGGAATAGAAACTATACATTGCTAAATATGATGAAAATCGTTTACGATTGCATAAATTAGATATTATAAGTGCTTAAATAGGCACGTTTAGACATTGCGAATATTAATAATTTGTAATAATATTATTATAGCTTGACATCAGAGCACAGGTAGATTATTATAAATACGAACAGTTGTTCGTAAACTAGGAGGTAGATATGGCTAAAATGGAAAAAAATAAAACAGTTACTATTGTTACTAATAATGATGAAAGAGAAAAAGCTCTAGAAGCTGCTTTATCACAGATTCATAGGCAGTACGGTAATGGTTCAATTATGAAGCTAGGGGATGATACTGCAAAGGCTAATGTAAAAGCTATATCAACTGGCTCAATTAGTTTAGATTTAGCAACAGGAATTGGCGGAATACCAAGAGGAAGAATTGTAGAAGTATTTGGGCCTGAGTCTTCTGGTAAGACTACGCTCGCGCTTCATATGATTGCTGAAGCTCAAAAAGCTGGAGGCAAAGCTGCCTTTATAGACGCAGAGCATGCTCTTGACCCACAGTACTCTAAAAACTTAGGTGTTGATGTTGATGAACTTCTTGTTTCACAACCAGACACGGGAGAGCAGGCTCTAGAAATATGTGATATGCTAGCTAGAAGTGGAGCTATTGATATAATAGTTATAGACTCAGTTGCAGCTCTTGTTCCTAAAGC
>LSQX01003091.1_pt1 | contig 10563 bp, 8 predicted proteins | sample 654561 | NCBI WGS metagenome assembly LSQX01 (sample SAMN04489861, study PRJNA283612) | anaerobic digester metagenome | isolation source: 4 biogas reactors fed with cattle manure at either 37C or 55C with and... | place: Denmark: Kongens Lyngby | collected 2014
CATGATTTCCCGGTGGAAGTCACCAGTGTCCCGCTGGAGATCGACGGCCAGCCGCTGGTGTTCAACGCGGCCCGGGACATTACCGAGCGCAAGAAGGTCGAGGAGGATCTGCGTATTGCCGCCCGCGCCTTCGAATCCCAGGTGGGCATGCTGATCACTGATGCCGATCTGCGCATCCTGCGCTGCAACGAGGCCTTCAGCCGCATCACCGGTTACCAGCTGCAGGATATCGTCGGTCGCAAGCCCAACCTGCTGCAGTCGGGTCGGCACGACAAGTCCTTCTACGAGGCCATGTGGCATGGGTTGAACACCCAGGGTTCCTGGCAGGGCGAGATCTGGAACAAGCGCAAGAACGGTGAGGTTTATCCCCAGCTGCTGTCGATCGGCACGGTGCGCAACGAAGCCGGGGAAACCACCCACTACGTCGCATCCCTGTCGGACATCTCGGCGCGCAAGGCCACCGAGGAGCAGATGCGCACCCTGGCCTTCTACGACTCGCTGACCAAGCTGCCGAACCGCCGACTGTTCCTCGAGCGCCTGGAACATGCCTACGCCGCCGTCCAGCGGCTGCATACCTTCGGTGCGCTGCTGGTAGTGGATCTGGACAATTTCAAGACCCTCAACGATACCGATGGCCATACCGCCGGCGACCTGCTGCTCGAACAGGTGGCCAATCGTCTGGTGGCCTGCGTACCCCATCAGGAGGCGGTGGCGCGCCTGGGCGGTGACGAGTTCGTGGTACTGCTGGACAACCTCAGCGCCGATCAGGTCGAAGCGGCACGCCAGGCGGAAAAGGTCGCGCAGGACGCCCTGGCGGCGCTGGGCCGGCCGTATCAGCTGGACCAGGCCGAGTACCGCGGGTCCGCCAGCATCGGCATCACCCTGTTCGGCTCGGGGGAATCCCAGTCCGCCGCCGAGGTGCTGCGCAACGCGCATCTGGCCATGTCCCAGGCCAAGATCAGCGGCAGCAGCGGCTGGTGCTTCTTCGATACCAGCATGCCCGAGCAGGTGCGCGAACGCAGCGAGATCGATGCGGGACTGCGCATCGCCCTGGAACAGGACCAGTTTGTCCTGCACTACCAGCCACAGGTGGATGATGACGGTCGCATCCTGGGTGCCGAAGCCCTGGTGCGCTGGCTGCATCCGCAGCAGGGCATGATCTCCCCCGGGCGCTTCGTGCCGGTCGCCGAACAGAACGGGCTGATACTGCCGCTCGGCAACTGGGTGCTCTGGGCCGCCTGCCGGCAGCTGGCCCACTGGGCGGATGACCCGCGCCTGGCACACCTGACCCTGGCGGTGAACGTCAGCGCCAACCAGCTGGCTCAGGCCGACTTCGTCGACCGGGTACTGGCCGCCCTGACCGAAACCGGCGCCCCGGCGAAGCGACTGAAGCTGGAGCTGACCGAGAGCGCCCTGGCGCAGGAGATAGAAAGCGTCATCGACAAGATGAACCAGCTCAAGGAGCACGGCGTCAGCTTCTCGCTGGACGACTTCGGCACCGGCTACTCCTCGCTGAACTACCTGAACCGGCTGCCGCTGGATCAGCTGAAGATCGACCAGAGTTTCGTGCAAGGCATGCTGCAGGATACCAACAGCGCTGAAATCGCCCAGATGATCGTGCTGCTGGCCGAACGCATGGGGTTGTCGGTACTGGCCGAGGGCGTGGAGACCCCGGACCAGCAGGTTGCCCTGCAGAAGCGCGGCTGTCACCAGTTCCAGGGCTATCTGTTCGGCAGGCCGATGCCGGTGGAGGAGTTCGAGCGGATGCTGCTGGGCCGGGACTGACCCGGCCCGCAGATCAGACAGTGCGGGAGAAACGCCCCTTCTGCCCGGTGCCCAGATAGGCGTCGAAGGCCATGGCGACGTTGCGCAGCATCAGCTTGCCCTCCGGCAGCAGCACCAGCCCATCCTCGTTGATGGCCACCAGCCCATCCGCCAGTGGCTCCTCCAGCTGGGCCAGGGCATCGGCGAAATACGCCCTGAAGTCGATCTGGTAGCGGTCCTCGAACTTGCCGAAGTCGATGCGCTCCTGGCACATCAGGTCCAGTATCACTTCCCTGCGCAAACGGTCATCCTCGGTCAGGGTGTAGCCACGCTGGATCGGCAGCAGTCCCTCGTTGAGGCGCGCATAGTACTGGGACAGCTCCTTCACGCTCTGACTGTAGGTGTTGTGCACCTTGCCGATGGAGGACACGCCGATACCGATCAGATCGCAGTCGGCGTGGGTGGAATACCCCTGGAAGTTGCGTTGCAGGGTACCGTTTTCCCGGGCCAGTACCAGCTCGTCGTCCGGCAGGGCAAAGTGGTCCATGCCGATGTAGACGTATCCGGCTGCGGTCAGCCGGGCAATGGTCAGCTCCAGCAGCTCGAGCTTGCGCTCCGGTGGCGGCATGTCCTGGGGTCGGATCAGTTTCTGCGCGCGCACCAGCTCCGGCAGATGGGCATAGCTGTAGGCAGCGATGCGGTCGGGGCGCATGTCGATGATCTTGCTCAGGGTGGCGTCGAAACTCTGCACCGTCTGCAGGGGCAGGCCGTAGATCAGGTCCACGCTGACCGACCTGAATCTGGCCTCCCGCGCCGCCTTGACCAGCTCCCGGGTCTGTTCCTCGCTCTGCAGCCGGTTGACCGCGGCCTGCACCGCCTCATCGAAATCCTGCACACCGAAGCTCAGGCGGTTGAAGCCCAGGGCCCGCAACTGGTGGATCTGCACCGGTGCGACGGTACGGGGGTCGACCTCCAGGGAGAACTCGTGCTCGTCACTGTCATCCAGATTGAAGTGCTCGCGCAGGCTATCCATCAGCTCGGCCAGCTGCTCGCTGGTCAGATAGGTCGGGGTGCCGCCACCCAGATGCAGCTGGGTCAGTTTACGGGACCTGTCGAACAGCGCCCCCTGCATGGCGATCTCGCGCTTGAGGTACTCCAGATACTCCACCGCACGCTCGGTCTTGTGGGTGATGATCTTGTTGCAGGCGCAGTAGTAGCAGAGGCTCTTGCAGAAGGGGATATGGATGTAGACCGACAGGTTCTTCGGCGCCGCCTCGGCATTGCTGGCCTTGGCCGCCGCCACATAATCATCCATGGCAAAGGCCTGGTGAAACTGGGGCGCAGTGGGATAGGAGGTGTACCTCGGGCCCGGGCGGTCGTATTTCTCGATCAGGGCACGGTCGAAGGTGATGTTCTGGGTCATGGGTCTCTCGCCCTCAATATTGCCGGGACAGAAAGCTCCGGCGCTCGCAAAGGGAAAGTGTAAGGCAAGCCACCACCCTTTGCATTGAGGCGAGTCAAGAACAGCGCGGATTAACTATTCCGCGCGCAGCCCGAACATGATCGAATGGGCCTGCTCCTCGCCCACCGCGACCACCACACCCTCGCGGGCATAGATCCAGGCCTCGCCCTGCTCCACCGGCATCTGCCAGTCAGGCTGGCCGAAGGTGGCGATGATGCGCACCGGCTTGAGCGGCTGCTCGGGAATCAGGCTCAGACGCGCCACCGGGTAGTGGGCCAGCGCCCGGCCGACTTCCGCTGAAACCGGTTGATCAGGCATGCCCGCGTACCAGGCCTGAGCCCGCACCAGCGAGGCAGTCTGCTCCTCGTCCAGCTCGATGCTGGCCTGAACCTGCCATGACTGGCGCTCGGCCTCCAGCCCGTGCCGAGTAACCAGACGCGGCTCGCCGTCGGCGCTGATCATCCACAGGGTCCCTTCGCCCAGCACCCTGACCACGTCACCGAGGGTCAGCGAGCCCTCACGCAGGGGGAGCCACAGGCTGTTCTGATAATCCGGCTTCCAGCTCATCGGCTGGGTTGCTTCCTGCTCCGCCCGCCAGCGATCCAGTGCAATCAGCGTGAGCACAATCACTGCCAGCAGGGTACCCACACGCATGGCCAATCGGGGATTCATGCAATTCCTCTTTGCCAAAAACAAAAGGGCATCCCGCTGGATGCCCCGTATGCCGCCTGGCCTGATCAGGCCGCGTCGTCGACGTCGATGTGCTTCTTGAGCTTGGTCATCGCGTTCTTTTCCAGCTGCCGGATCCGCTCCGCCGAGACCTGGTACTTGGCCGCCAGCTCGTGCAGGGTGGCCTTTTCCTCGGCCAGCCAGCGCTGGTAGAGAATATCCCGACTGCGCTCATCCAGCTGGGCCAGGCCCTGCTGCAGTTGCTGGGTGGAGCTGTCGCTCCAGTCGGCGTTCTCCAGCTGTACCGCCGGGTCGTAACGCTTGTCTTCCAGATAGTGCACAGGTGCGTAGCTGGCGTCGTCATCGTCGTCATCGGCGCCGTCGAACCCCAGGTCCTGACCATAGAGGCGGCTCTCCATCTCGCGCACCTCGCGGGCAGCCACGCCCAGATCCTCGGCCACGGCGTTGACCTCGTCATGGGTCAGCCAGGCGAGCTTCTTCTTCGCGCTGCGCAGGTTGAAGAACAGCTTGCGCTGGGCCTTGGTGGTAGCCACCTTGACGATGCGCCAGTTGCGCAGGATGAATTCGTGGATCTCGGCGCGGATCCAGTGCACGGCGAAGGACACCAGGCGCACACCCATTTCCGGGTTGAAGCGCTTGACCGCCTTCATCAGGCCGACGTTGCCTTCCTGGATCAGGTCGGCCTGGGCCAGGCCGTAGCCGGCATAGCTGCGGGCGATATGCACTACGAAACGCAGGTGCGACATGACCAGCTGACGGGCTGCGTCCAGATCTTCTTGATAGTACAAACGGTCAGCCAGCTCGCGCTCTTCCTCGATACTCAGTACCGGGATGCTGCTTACGGTCTGAACATAGGCCTCCAGGTTGGCACCTGGCGAAAGGTTATGTACGGGCTGCAAAGCAGTGCTCATGTTTGGACTCCAGAAAATTCGTAAGACCGTTTCACGTCCGGTCGGGACGGGCCGGTAGCGCCTGGGCGCTTTGGCCGACACCGCAGTGTATCACTCAGGGCTCTGACAGGGAATGCTCGGAAAAGTTCCGCAACACCCCGATCAATCCCTTTAAAATCAATCAGTTACCCGATTCCATCGGTTACTGTGGCTGAATCTCGCGGATATGCCGACCTACGGCCAGCCAGGCACCGGCCAGGCCCAGCAGCATGGCCGCGGCCAGCAGCGTCAGGCCATCGATGACCGGCATGCCGCTCAGTACGAAGTCGCTCTGATAGAGACTGGCCACCTCGCGTACAGTGACATTCAGCCAGCTCAGGCCGGCAATCAGCAGCAGCCAGGCCAGTGCCCCGGCCAGTATGCCGTAATAGACCCCAAGGTACAGGAAGGGACGACGCACGAAGGCATCGGTGCCGCCCACCAGTTTCACTACCAGGATCTCCTCGCGGCGACTCTCGATCGCCAGGCGGATGGTGTTGGCCATGACCAGCAACAGGGCGATGATCAGCAATATCGTCAGCCCGCCGGTGAAGCGCTCGAACATCTTCAGCACCGCGGTCAGCCGCTCGACCCACAGCAGGTCGATCTGCACCTCGTCGACGCCGGGCAGCTGTGCCAGCTGATCACGCAGTGGCCGCAGGGCCGAGGAGCCGCCTTCGATACTCTCGGGCATCACCAGTATCACGTTCGGCAGCGGGTTGTAGGCCAGCTGCTGCAGGGCCTCGCCCAGCCCGGAGTGCTGCTGGAATTCCGCCAGCGCCAGTTCCTTGTCCAGCAGCTGGGTGCTCGCCACACCGGGCAGCTCGTCGATCCTGCTCTGCAGTTGCCCGGCTTCGGCGGCATCCACCTCGTCTTCAAGGTAGACCGACAGCTGGGCCGCGCGCTGCCAGTCGATGCCCAGTTGCTCGACCTGGTCGATCAGCACCGCCAGCCCCATGGGCAAGGCCAGCACTATGCTCATCACCAGCACTATCATCAGGGTGCTGAAGGGGGAATCGGTAACCCGGTGCAGTGCCAGGCGGGCGCTGTCCCTGTGGCTGTTGGCCCAGCTGCGCAGCGGGTGGCGCCAGCTGTGCCGGGAGCGGGCCGCACCGCTGGCGGCCTTGCCCTGGCGCTTGTCAGCTGCCTTGTTCTGGTTCTGATTGGTGGCCATCTCAGCTCCCGTCCGCCAGCAGTCGCCCTTCGCTGAGGGTCAGCATGCGGTGATCCAGCTTGGCAATCAGCGGCAGGTCGTGACTGGCAATGATCACGGTCACGCCGACCCGGTTGAAGTCCTCGAACAGGGCCATGATCTCCGCCGACAGCGCCGGGTCCAGGTTGCCGGTGGGCTCGTCGGCCAGCAGCAGCGCCGGCTTGTGCACCACCGCCCGGGCGATGCCGACCCGCTGCTGCTCCCCACCGGACAGGGCGATGGGGTAGAGGCTTTCCTTCTTCAACAGGCCGACCTTGTCCAGCGCCGCCCGCACCCGCCGGCCGATCTCGTCCTGCGGGGTACCATTGATGATCAGCGGCAGGGCGACGTTATCGAACACGGTGCGGTCGAACAGCAGCTGGTGGTTCTGGAACACCACCCCGACCTGGCGACGCAGGTAGGGAATATCGTGACTGCGCAGGTCCTTGAGGTTCTGGCCACCGACGAAGACATGCCCGGAGCTCGGGCGCTCCATGCACATGATCAGCTTGAGCAGGGTGCTCTTGCCCGCCCCGGAGTGACCGGTGATGAACACCATCTCCCCGGTGCGTATGTGAAAGCTCAGGTTGTCCAGCCCCTGATGACCGTTGGGATAGCGCTTGCTGACCTGGTCGAAGCGGATCATCGGTTACTCGCGTCCGAACAGCGCCTTGACGAACTCCGGCGCGGTGAAGGGCCGCAGATCATCGATCTGCTCGCCCACGCCGATATAGCGGATCGGCAGGCCGAACTGCTTGGCCAGCGCAAAGATCACGCCCCCCTTGGCGGTGCCGTCCAGCTTGGTCAGTACCAGGCCAGTGAGGTCCACCGCCTGATCGAACAGCCGGGTCTGGCTGATGGCGTTCTGCCCGGTGCCGGCATCCAGCACCAGCAGCACCTCGTGGGGTGCATCGGGGTCGAGCTTGGCCATGACCCGCTTGACCTTCCTCAGCTCGTCCATGAGGTTGTCCTTGTTGTGCAGACGCCCGGCGGTGTCGGCAATCAGCACGTCGGCACCGCGGGCCTGAGCGGCCTGCAGGGCATCGAACACCACCGAGGCGGAGTCGGCGCCGGTGTGCTGCGCAATCACAGGAATATTGTTGCGCTCGCCCCACACCTGCAGCTGCTCGACTGCGGCGGCGCGGAAGGTATCCCCGGCGGCGAGCATCACCTGCTTGCCCTCGCCCTGCAGGCGCTTGGCCAGCTTGCCGATGGTGGTGGTCTTGCCCACGCCGTTCACCCCCACCACCAGAATCACGTAGGGCTTCTTGCCGGCGTCCACCTGCAGCGGCTTGGCCACATCCGTCAGCAGGCGCTCCAGTTCGTTCTGCAATGCACGGTACAGGGCGTTGCGGTTGGACAGCTCGCGGCGGCGCACCCGCTGCTGCAGGGATTCCATGATCAGGGTGGTGGCCTCGATGCCGACATCGGCCATCAGCAGGCGGGTTTCCATTTCCTCGAGCAGCTCGTCATCGATTTCCTTCTCGCCGAGGAACAGGTTGGCCATGCCTTCGCCAAGGTTGGCGCTGGTCTTGGACAGCCCGGCGCGCATGCGCGCGAAGAAGCCCTTTGGCTCAGCGGCCGGCTGCTCCGCCGGCTCGGCGGGTGTCTGGGCCAGCCCCGAGAACAGCTCGGCGGCGGCCTGGCGCGCACTCTGGTCATGGCTGCCGGTGGCGGCGGGCTTATCGGCGGGCTTCTCTTCGGTCACTGCCTCAGCCGGTGCGGGGGGCTGGGCAGGCGCCTCGCCAGGGGCATCATCACCCTTGCGACGCATCCAGCCGAACAGGCCCTTGCGACCGCTCTTGCCGTCGTCACTGCGCTCGGGATCCTGCTGTGGATGTTCTGGCTTGTCTTTGGAACCAAACATTGACTGTCACTATCTGAGTCTGGCGCTGGCGTTCGGGCTCCCCCTTGGCCTGCGCGTGGAAGGTTGGGTTATCCTACCCCACTTCCGCGACCCTCGTAAGCCACAGGATCCAACATGCATACGCCACTGCGCTCCCTGCTGACCACTCTGCTGCTGGTGCTGGTCGGTCTGACCAGCAGCGCGCTGGCAGAAGAAGGCCGGCAGCCTACCCACGAATTCACCCTGGATAACGGCCTCAAGGTCATCGTCCGTGAGGACCACCGCGCGCCGGTGGTGGTGTCCCAGCTCTGGTACCGGGTCGGCAGCAGCTACGAACCGCCCGGCCGCACCGGCCTGTCCCACGCCCTTGAGCACATGATGTTCAAGGGCAGCGAACGCCTGGCACCGGGCCAGGCCTCGCGACTGCTGAGCAGCCTCGGGGCCCAGGAGAACGCCTTTACCGGGCGCGACTACACCGCCTATTACCAGATACTCAGCCGCGAACACTTGCCCATCGCGCTGGAACTGGAAGCCGAGCGCATGCACAAGCTGACGCTGCCCGAGGACGAGTTCCTTCGGGAAATGGAAGTGATCAAGGAAGAACGCCGTCTGCGGGTCGAGGACAATCCCAACAGCCTGGCTTACGAACGCTTCCTGTCCCAGGCCTACATGGCCAGCCCCTACGGCCAGCCGGTAATCGGCTGGATGCACGACCTCGACCGCCTCACCGTGGGCGACATGCGCGAGTGGTACGATCGCTACTACCAGCCGAGCAACGCCATTCTGGTGATCGTCGGTGACGTCCAGCTCGAGCAGGTGCGCGAGCTGGTGGAGCGCTACTTCGCCCCCCTGCCAGACAAGCCGGCGCCCGATGCCCGGGCGCCGCTGGAGCTGCCCGGCGGTGCCGAGCGCCAGCTGACCCTACGCCTGCCGGTGCAGATGCCGAGCCTTCTCCTGGGCTTCAACGTGCCCAGCCTGAGCACCGCCGAACAGGCCTGGGAAGTGCACGCCCTGCGCCTGCTGGCGGCGGTGCTGGACGGCGGTTACAGCGCCCGTCTGGCCAGCAATCTGGAGCGCGGGCCGGCCATCGCCACCTCGGCCTCGGCCGATTACGACGGCTTTGTCCGGGGTGACAGCCTGTTCCTGCTCTCCGGCATTCCCAATCTGGCCCGTGGGGTGGATCTGGACCAGCTGGAGAAGGCGCTACGTGAGCAGATCGAACAACTGCAGCAGACCCCGCCGAGTCAGCAGGAGCTGAACCGCGTCCAGGCACAGATGACCGCCGGACTGGTGTACGCCCAGGACAGCATCAGCCATCAGGCCAACGAGATCGGCAAGCTGGAAAGCATCGGCCTGTCATGGACCCTGCTCGACGAGGACGTCGCCGCACTTCAGGCCATCACCCCCGAGCAGATCAGCGAGGTTGCCCGTCGCTATCTGGTCCCCGAACGCCTCACCCGCGCCCATATCCTGCCCACCGCGACCGAGGAGACGCCCTGATGGCTGCCAATACCACCCGGCGCTGGATCGCCGCACTGCTGACTGTCGCTGTACTGGCCGTGGTGCTGTGGCAGCTCTACGAGCCTGCCCCCGCGCCACTGTCACCCGAGCCAGTGACCGGGGTACCAGCCGAACAGACCGGGCCGGCGGACGCCGAACCGGAGGATGCCGTCAGCGAGCTGTTGCCGGCACTGGAGTCGCTGCAACGTATCGATCTTGATCAGGCTCCGGCGCGGCGCAACCTGGACCTGCAGCACTGGGTGACCGAACAGGGCGCCCGGGTGTATTTCATGCCTGCAGCCGAACTGCCCATGCTGGATGTGCAGGTGCTGTTCGCCGCCGGTGCCAGCCGCGATGGTGACAAGCCCGGCCTGGCGATGCTGACCAACGGCATGCTCAACGAGGGCACCGGCAGCAAGGACGCCGGCGCTATCGCCGCCGCCTTCGAACAGCTGGGAGCACGCTTCACCAACAGCTCGCACCGGGACATGGCGCTGGTCGGCCTGCGTACCCTGACCGAGCAGGACAAGCTCGATCCGGCATTGGCCCTGTTCTCCGAGGTCATGTCGCGCCCGAGCTTTCCCGAAGACGCCTTCGAGCGCCTGCGCAACCAGCTGCTGGCCAGCCAGCGGCTGCGGCTGCAGCGCCCGGGGGCACTGGCCAGCGAGGCCTTCTGGGCCGATCTCTACCCGCAGCATCCCTATGGCAGCCTGCCCGAGGGCACAGCGGAGAGCCTGACCGGCATCAGCATTGCCGACCTCGAGCAATTCCACCGTCGCTTCTACAGCGCCGGCAATGCGGTGATCGCCCTGGTCGGCGACATCGACCGCGCCGGGGCCGAACGCATTGCCCAACGGCTGGCCAACGCCCTGCCCCAGGGACCGGCCGCCGAGTCCACCCCGGCTCCCGAGCCGATCACCAGCAGCCACCGGCATATCGAGTTCAATGGCCAGCAGACCCATGTACTGGTGGGCCAGCACGGCATCAGCCGGCATGATCCGGACTACGTAGCCCTGTACGTCGGCAACCAGATACTCGGCGGCTCCGGCTTCGGCTCGCGGCTGATGGAGGAGATCCGCGAGACCCGCGGCCTGTCCTATTCGGTCAGCAGCAATCTGATCCCGATGCAGGCCACCGGCCCCTTCATGATCAGCATGCAGACCCGCGCCGACCAGGTGGA
>LSQX01066581.1_pt2 | contig 10562 bp, 6 predicted proteins | sample 654561 | NCBI WGS metagenome assembly LSQX01 (sample SAMN04489861, study PRJNA283612) | anaerobic digester metagenome | isolation source: 4 biogas reactors fed with cattle manure at either 37C or 55C with and... | place: Denmark: Kongens Lyngby | collected 2014
GGGACGGCTCGCCCTACCTTTCGGTGGCTGTACCGTGAGCTTGTGCCGGGGCGGCGGGCGTGGTGGTTCGGTACAGGCGCCAGCAAAACTCTAGAACTTCCATTTCGCTTTTCGCAAATTGCGCGGTTAAAAACCCTGGCGCTCTTGGCGTCTTGGCGGTTCAACACAAGCGGGGTGCTTCGGTACAGTCGCCAGCCTAACTTTAGAACTTTAGAACTCCCGAACTTTTCCGCTTCCATCACGCCTCAAACACCGCTATACTGACCGCACAGGAGAGGAGAGAACGGCATGAGCAGAGGCACAATAGACCGCTATTTCGAGCTGCGGCAGCAGCAGATGCAGATCGAGCGCGAGCTGGAGGCGTTGAAGCCTCTGGTCGCTGATAGCCTGCGCCAGCGGCAGGGCGTAGTGCGCCTGGATGGCTATGACCTGATGCTGCAGACCTATACCGCCTGGGACTACTCGCCGCGGGTGGCGGAGATGCAGCAGGCGCTGGTCGCCGCCAAGCGTCAGGAGCGCAGCGATGGTACCGCCAAAGTCCGCGAGCGGCGCGACATGCTGGTGCTGCGTGCGGTACGTGGCGCGGACGGGTGGCGGGAGATCCGCGAGGATCACGCCCCCTACGGCGACGAGTGGGAAGCGGACGAGGACTGAGTGTCACGGTATGCGGGCCTGGGCGAAGCGGATCTGGCCTGCGAGGTCGCGCGCAATCGTGATGTCGGTGAATCCGGCCTGTCCCAGCAGGGCGCGGACGGCCTCGCCCTGGTCGTGGCCGATCTCGAGAAAGCACCAGCCGTGCGGCTTGAGCGCCATGGCCGCGTCGGGAATCAGGTGGCGCAGCACCTCCAGGCCGTCGGTGCCGCCGTCGAGGGCGCTGCGTGGTTCAAAGTCGCGGATCAGTGTCGGCAGTTGTTCGCAGGTATGGCTGGCGATGTAGGGCGGGTTGGAGACCAGCGCATCCAGCGAGGCGGTCGGCAGACCGGCGCAGAATTCGCCTTGGATGAACTTGATGCGCGTGGCGACATTGTGGCATGCGGCGTTCTCGCGGGCCAGTTCGAGCGCCGCGGGCTCGCGGTCCACGGCCACGATCTCGCAGCGGGGCACCTCGGTGGCCAGACTAATTGCAATGCAACCACTGCCGGTACCGATGTCGGCGAGCCGGGGCACCGGCGCTTGCCAGACTTCGGAATGGTCGAGCACCCGTTGCACTAGTTGCTCGGTTTCGGGGCGCGGAATCAGCGCGCGGCGATCCACCTTGAGTGTCAGGCCACGGAACTCCCACTCGCTCAGGATATACTGCACCGGCTCGTGGGTGCCCAGGCGCAGCACGCCGCGGCGCAGGGCCGCCACCTGCAGGGGGCGGAGCTGCCGCGACCGTTCGAGAGACAGTTGCAGCCGTGGCAGGCGCAGGATGCGCGCCGCCAGCAGCTCACATGCGATGCGGGGTTCCGCGACGCCGCGGGCCGCAAGCCAGCGCACCGATGCTTCCAGCAGCGAAGCCAGTGAATGGTTGGCGGCGGCGGTGGGCGGCGGATTGGACGACATGCGAATTAAATTAGAAGGAGTCGCTTGCAAAACCCCTTGCTTGCAGGTGTGGCACGGGCATCTTGCCCGTGTTTAATGGGCGGGACGCACATGCCACGCGGGGTTTTGCAAGAGCCTTAGAAGGGCATGCTGTCGTCCAGCGGCGGCTCGTCGTCTGGAAAATAATCGTCACCAGCGCCGGCGGCGGTGGCGTCGAGGCGCTCGAACTTGAAGCATTCGAGGTTGACAAAGTGGCGGCCCTGGTATTCGCGTCCACGGATGCTGAAGCTCACGCGGAGCCGTTCGCCGGCATGCACGTCGTCGAGCAGGGCGCAGCCGTCCCTGATGCAGGCAAAGGCGATCTCCTGCGGATAGCGCTCATCCTCGGTAGTGATGACGAATTCGCGTTTGGTGAAGCCGCTGTTGAAAGTCTGCGTATCCTTGACAAGCTTGACGGTGCCGGTCATTTCGTAAAGCATGGTAGTTCTCCCGTGGGCGCGTGGAAATTGACGCCTCGCATTCAAAAACTTAATTATGTCAGAAACCGGCGTTCGAGGCGACCACAAAGTTGAGCCCAAAGTTGAGCCCCAAGAGCCTCAAGAGCCTCTTGCAAAACCCCTCGTGGCATGGGCGTCCCGCCCATGGACGGGATCACGGGCAGGATGCCCGTGCCACGTGTGCGCGCAAATGCAGTCGTTGACTTTGCTTCATCGTGTGGGGTATGATAAAAATACTTCGTTGTTTTGGTTGATGCAGGAAAGGAAACTTGAAGGTGAATGCTAACCGCCCGGATTTTGAAAAGCTTGCCAAGGCGTCGCGCAGCCATGAGCCGGCTGTTGCCGGTCTTGTGGGGCACCCCTTCACGCTGGCGCTGACTCCCGTGGCCGATGGCCGCGCAGGCGCATACGAGGACAATGCCGCGCGTACCTGGGCGCTGACGGCCAAGATCTATGCCCTGCTCTCGGAGCATGTGCGCCTGCCGGACGGCAGCCCGATCCGCATCGTGGTGGCGCCGGAGATCGTCTATGGCGCCCGTTCGGGAGCCCGCGCGCAGGCCTATTACACCTCGCAGGGTGTCTCGGCCAACATCTGGGTCTGCCGCTCCTGGTGCTATGGCGACGAGCTCATGTCCGCCTGCCAGGGCATCGGCAGCAGTGAATGGCAGCAGGCAGCCTATGGTCTGAACCAGACCGACCGCCCCGGCGCCGTCTGGCTCAAGGCCTTCTGCGCGGCGATGGACGAGAAGCAGCGGCCGGTCTTCTCGATCTACAGCCCCGACCTTGAGGACGAGACGCAGCCCTTCAATGATTTCATCCGCGAGCGCCTGCTGCGCTTCGCGCGCTGCGCCATGGCCGTCGGCTTCCTGCGCGGCAAGAACTTCCTCGGCATCGGCGGCGTCTCGATGGGTATCATCGGCTCCGACCTGCGCCGCAACCTCTTCCTGCACTACCTGGGCATGGGGACGGCCTCGTACGACATGTGCGGCCTGCGCGGGCGTATCGAGACCGGTTTCTATGACCACGAGGATCTGGATAAGGCGGTGGCCTACGCGCAGAAGCGCTGGACGTGCGACTTCGGCACCGGCAAGCGCCCCCTGCCGCCGGAGCAGCTCCTGCGCGAGAGCCTGAAACTGGCGCTGATTGTGCGCGACCTGATGATCGGCAACCCCCGCCTGGCCGACCCCGCCGTGGGTCGCAAGCAGGGCTTCAAGGCCAACGTCGAGCTCGCGCAGGGCTACAACGCCTTCGCCGCCGGCACGCAGGGACAGCGCCAGTGGACGGACTACTATTCAACGTTCGACGTGGCCGAGGCGCTGCTCAACAGCTCGTTCGACTGGAACGGGCCGCGCGCGCCGATGATCGTCGCGACCGAGAACGACGGCAAGAACGCCATCGGCATGATGGTCGGCAACCTGCTCTCCGGCGGTGCGGCGCAGTTGTTCTCGGACATCCGCACCAACTGGTCCCCGGCCAGCATCCACAAGGCCACCGGCGTCGACGTCAGCAAGCTCTGCCCGAACGGCATCATCGACAAGCGCAACTCCGGCGCCGGCGCGCTGGACTACGCGCTCGACATCTTCAAGCTCGTCAAGGGCGGCTCGAAGATGACGGTGCAGGCCGTCGTCCGCGCGATCCAGAATGATCCCGCGCTGCAGAAGAAGCTCGAGGAGCTGGCGCTCAAGGGTACGCGCTTCATGTCCTGCAACGCCGAGTACTTCCCCGGCGACGGACTCTCCAGCCATTACCGCACTCCGGGTGGCGTGCCGATGACCGCCTACCGCTACAACGCCGTGGGCGACACTCTCACCTGCTCCGTCATCGAGGGCGAGACGGTTAATCTGCCGAAGAAGGTCGGGGACCACATCGGCCGCGTGACGGATCCCACCTGGCCGGAGTCCTACTGGACCCCGCGCGGTCTCAGTTCGTTCGATTACATGAGCCGCATCGGCCCCAACCACGACGGCAACAGCTTCGGCCTGATCGGTGCCGACTTCATCACCTTCAACTCGATGCTGCGCATTCCGGTCGACTTCCACAACATCGCCCCCGGGGACTGCTTCCGGCCGACCTTCTGGGATCGCTGCGGTGGCGACGACTTCCGCGCCTGCTCGCTGCTTGGCCCGGTGTACCGCTAGACCGCAAGGCGGGCGCCCGCGCTGGCAGGCGCCCGTATGACAGGGTTCAGACTAGTAACGCCAACCGCCCCTGTGGGGCGGTTGGAACAGGTGAGAAACGCCACTTTGTCGCGAGCTTTTTCGGAAACTTTGTCGCAAGCGGAAGAGTAAGCGGGTGGAGTAAGTGCGCCGATTAAGAGTGAGATTAAGAGAGGGGTTAAGTGTGTGCTTCGCACTTACACTTTGTCCCCGCACTTTGTCTCCACGCTTTTTCGGCTACGCTTCGTCCCTTCACTTCGTCCCTACGCTTTGTCAAAAGCGGAAGAGTAAGCTAAAGTTCCGGCTCCCTGTTCGCTTCAGATGCGCACTGGAGCCCGCGGTCTCCGCGGTGTATTGATGCGGCGCATGGATTGAGAACGGGAGGCCTGAACGTGGAGCTCGCCGTCCCGGCGGTAGCGTTCTACACCACTGCGGAGGCTGCGGGCATTCCTTATGGTGGCAGGCATTCCCGCCTGCCCGCGTGTCCAGCGCAGACAGGAATGTCCGCGCCACACTGTGGTGCTGGCGCCTGCCAGTCCTGTGCCCGCCGTTAACGGCGGGTAGCGCGTCACTGCGTCCCCGCGTCCCCGGCGGCTCCCCTGCCTCCTGTCGCCGCGCCCCGCGTCGCCGCGTCCCCCTCTTCACCCCAGCGAGAGCCAGGTGACGGTTTCGAAGTGCTGGGTGCGCGGGAACATGTCCAGCATGCGCGCGCCGCGCAGGCGGTAGCCGAAGGAGCCGAAGCGCCGGATGTCACGCGCCAGCGTGGCGGGATCGCACGCGACATAGATAATGTGCGGCACACGCCCGTTGGCGAGTGTCTCGGTGACGTTGGGCTCGAGTCCCTTGCGCGGCGGATCAGCCACGACAATGCGGCGCGACAGGTCGAGTTCGTCGAAGCCGTTGCGGGCGGCCTCCTCGACGCGGGCGCACTTGAAGGTGGCCGGCAGGTTTAGCTCCTTGCTGTTCCGGCGCGCGGCGGCGACGGCGGAACGGACGCTCTCGATGCCGTGTACAGGTGTTGCGCCATCGGCCGCACAGGCCAGTGCCAGCACACCGACGCCACAGTAGAGATCCAGCACTTGGCGCGTGTTGCTCTCAGCGGCGGCTTGTGCGTACCACTCGCGCACCTGGCGCACCAGTTCGTCGGCTACGGGTAAGTTCACTTGATAGAAGCAGCCCAGCGGCACCTTAAGCGGGCCGATGGGGCTCTCCTCGGTCAGCATCGGGGCATCTTCGGGGGCCTGGTTCACCCAGCTCGATACTCCGTCGGCGGGTGTCCAGCGTAGTGTGAGGCGCTGGCCATTCTCCAGTTTCAGGCGCGCATTGGCGCGCTGGTTGCTCCAGGCGAAGTTGATGGCATCGCAGGCCAGGGGGCAGCGCTCGACGTCGACGACCGTGCGGTTGTCCTCGCCGTAATAGCCTATATTCGCCGGATCACGTCCCGTGCGCTGGACGTGCAGGACAATCTTGTTGCGGTAGTTCAGGTCGCGTGGCGAGGCAAACGGGGGCAGGGCGACCTCTTGGATGCCGGGTATCTGGCGCAGCAGGCCAAGCATCTGGCGGTGCTTGATCTCGACTTCGGCGGGGTAGGCGAGGAAATCGTAGACGCATCCGGGCATGGAGGCTCCATCGGCGTCGCTGGTACAGGGCGGGATGCGGTGCGGCGAGGTCTCCAGGAGCCGGATTACCCGCGCCTCCGCGAAGTTCTTCTTGCTGGCAGTGATCTCGGCCTCGATCCGCTCGCCCGGTGCGACCCGTGGCACGAAGATCACCAAACCCTCGTGGCGCGCGATTCCGGAACCGCGGTACGCCACATCATCAATTTTCAAGTCCAGTCTGGTCCCGACTTCAAGCATGTCACATCTCCCTTATTATTATCGAGGATCCTGCAAATCCCCTTGCCTGCAGGTGTGGCACGGGCATCTTGCCCGTGTTTCATGGGCGGGACGCCCATGCCGCGAGGGTTTTTGCAAGCGCCTCATCAGTGTACCAAGCGAACAACCGCACTATAGCACGCCGCGACAGAATCCGCAACCCGCGACAATGTGGCGGCTGCTGCCTGCTGGCTGCCGGTGGCTGCCTGCTGGCTGAGCGGTCAGGAAGCCGAATTTATGGCGGGCGGTGAAGCTAAGGATGGTGCAGCAGATGATTCAGCCCTGAAAGGGCGAGATATATGGCGTTCCTGCTGCCTTGACGGTTTCCTCATCTGCGCGGGCCGGGTCCCGCGGTAGAAAGCGCGTCCGGGTCCGCGCACTCAAAACCGCTGGCGCACGTAGTGCGCTGCGCGGGGTGGCCTAATTTGCGTGTAGGCGGCGGCACCGGGCGTCCTGCCGGGAGGGACGAGCGTCTGCTCGTCCACGGAGCTGCAGGCAAGCAGACGCTTGCCTCTTCCGGCGGCAGTTCCGGTAGTACCGGCAGTACCGGCAGTGCCGGGGATCGGGGACGAGGACGAGGACGAGGACGAGGAAGAGCGAGGCACCAACCAATCACAAATCACCAATCACCAAATCACAAATCTAAAATCCCCCTTGTCGCTAGCCCATTCCCATGCCAGCCGATTCCCCTTGCTCCCGCCGCCCCATTCTGCCACACTTCCCCGCGACGGACGGAAGGCGGTCTCCCGTGAAGGGGGCGGCCAACCGTATTCGATGCGCGGCGGTGCATACCCGTGCGGGAGCTTGCCCGCCGTGTAATGACTAAAAACACACCGGAGAATCAGCCATGCTGATCAGAAACAGACAACACACAGCCAGGGCACTGTTTGCCCTGGCTCTCATGCTCGGGGCAGGCAACGCCTTGGCGGCCGGCTTCGCACTCTACGAGACCAGCACACGCGCGGTCGGACTCGGCGGGGCCACCCTTGGTGCGCCCACAGGAGCCGAGACGGTCTACGACAACCCGGCGGGCATGACAGCCCTGCCCGGCTCGTCGGTAAAGGCCGGCGTCGCCATCATCCATCCAACCATGGATATCGATGTCACCACGCCGGCCGGCAAGCAGAGGACTACGCCGTCCGAGAAGTGGTTCCCGCCGCCCTTTGCCTACTATACGCAGCAAATGGGCGACGACTTCTGGCTTGGTCTGGGGCTCCACTCCCCCTACGGGCTTGGGGTCAAGCACGATGACGATTGGCCTGGACGCTACAACAGCATCGAGACGCTGATCACGGCCTTCGACGTGACCCCCACGGTGGCCTACAAGGTGAACGACCGCCTGTCGCTCGCCGCCGGCTTGCAGGTCATGTATTTCGACATCAAGATGACGCGCGCCATTCCAAACGTGCCGGCACTGTTGGAGATCGAGGGTGACTCGGTTGGCTACGGCGGTATTGCCGCGCTCTCCTTCAAGCTCCTCGACGACCTGACCCTCGGTCTGGTCTACCGCTCCGAGGTCAAGCAGGAGGTCGAGGGCGACGCCTCGGTCGGCCCCCATAGCTTTGATGCCGAGGGCGACATCACCCTGCCTGCCAGTTACTCGATCGGCCTCAACTACACCGGCATCGACAGATGGAACCTCGGCGCCGTGGCCACCTACACCGGCTGGAGTTCCTATGACGAGCTGACGATGCGATTCAAGATGCCGAATCCTCTCGGTATTCCCGCCGCCTCATCGAACAAGAGTTGGGACGACGTCTGGCGCTTTGGGCTTGGTGCGGAGTACCAGATGAACGAGAGGCTGGCATTGCAGGCCGGCTATGTCTTCGACTGCGACCCGATCGCCAGTGCGCATTCCGACTACCTGCTGCCACCCGGCGACCGCCACATCGTGAGCCTTGGCGCCAACTACGCGCTGGGTAACGACTGGACGCTCGGGGTTGCCCTGGCCTTCCTCAAGGTCAGGGATGTCACTCTCCAGCCGCGTCCGGCGGAAGGTGTCTTCCCGACCAAGTTCACGAACGGCGACACGCATATTGCCGCGTTCTCGCTGGCCAGGAACTTCTAGCATCCCTGCTCCCCGCCCGCGCCCTCACCGGCGCGGGCTTTTTTTTTGGGGGCAGGAAATCCTGGGCTTTGTTGAAGGCGATAGTTTTCTCTCACGGAGGCACAGAGGCGCGGAGAGGACACCGCGAATGCACGCTAATTGACGCGAATAGCTTTCGATAGAATCGAATGAATCGATAAATTCGAATGATTCGATTCGCTCGGTTCCGTCGATTCGCTCGATTCATCCGACCACCCTGCTGGAGGGCGAGCGACAAGAGCCGCGAGACAAGAACGCATAAGCCCACGGTACAGCAAACCGCAGGGTAGGGCGAGCCGTCCCCGTCACGCCGCTATGCGGTGTGACCGGCGAGCCGTGCACAGAGTAGCCTCGGCATTAGCTCGTGGTACGGCAACTGAAAGGGCGAAGCCGTCCAGCTAGCCGCAGCGATGGAGTGTGGTATTGTGGGGCAGACATTCCTGTCTGCCCTCGTGGGCGTGCGCAGACAGGAATGTCCGCGCCACACTGGGGCAACTCCCGCAATGGCGGATAGATGATGGAACGGGCGGTACCGTTCGCCAATCATGCGCCGCATCAATACACCGCGTAGACCGCGGGCTCCATAGTGCATCTGAAGCGAACGGGAGGCCGGAACGCTGGAGCCCGCCGTCCCCGGCGGTAATGTTCTCCACCACTGCGGAGGCTGCGGACATCCCTTATGGGGCAGGCATTTCCGCCTGCCCGCGTGTCCAGCGCAGACAGGAATGTCCGCGCCACAATGGGGTGGCTGCCGTCTCCTTCGCTTCTTTTACCCTCTCCGATCATACGACTGGGTCGTATGATCAACCGTCCCCACCGGCAGCAGGCTCCGCAGCCACCGTATCGCGCATTATGCAGCGCAGCCTTCCGCGCTCATATGCGCCTGCGAAGCAGGAGATATGCGCCCGCGCAGCGGGAAATCCGCGCGATCCGTAGCTAAAAAAACCGTCGCGGCCCCACTATCCCCGCCCGCCACAAAAATCATGATAATCCTGAAATCCTGTCAAAAAAACCAGTCGCAGCTCCCGCTCCGCGCCTGCGAAGCAGGACATCTGCGCAAATCTGCAGTTCCAGTTCTTCGCGCCTTCGCGTCAGCTTCCCCTGTTGCTTTCGACAAAGTTACCGTCAAAGCTCGTGACAAAGTTTAGGATTTTCTGAACCCTAGTCTGAGACACCGCATTCCAATCCGCGAAATCCGCGAAATCCGTAGCTCAATCCTGCCGCGCAGCGGCCATCAAAAAATCCTGAAATCATGTAATCCTGTCAAAAAAAACAGCGGGGGCAGGCACGGAAAATCCTGAAAATCGTGTCTCTCACCTGTTCCGACCGCCCCACAGGGGCGGGCGGCCCCACTGAACCCTGAACCCTGCCCCTACTGCCGCCGCTCCGCAGGGGCGGCGGCGTTCGCCGCCTCGCGCACCTGCCGCTCATACTCGCGGACGTCCACAATGCGGCCCTCGCGGCGCGAGACTTCGGCCGCGAAGACCAGCAGGTGCCCCTCAAGCGACTTCTTGATCGGCGTCTTCAGTTGCGAGGTGTCGCCGGTGACAATGGCGTCGATGAAGTTCTCCATGATCGCCCGGTCACCGCCGGCATGCGTGCCGCTGATATCCTCGCGGAATGTCGCGGTACACTTGATCGGCGCATAGCGGTGTGCCGTGACGACGCCGGGGTTGCCGCCGTCATAGACGAGCTCGCCACGGGTCATGCTGATCTTGGTCATGCGCCGCTCGACACCATTGTGGCCGCACATCGTGAAGGAGACGTGGACGCCACCCTCGAACTCGATCTGCACGATCTGGGTGTCGACCACGTTGTTGTCGGTCTGGTACACGCAGCGGCCGAAGCGGTTCTTCATCAGCAGCTCGCGCAACTGATCCTTGCTGGTCACGACGCCCATCTGGCGGATATAGGCCGGATCGGTGTCGGGCTCGAAGTAGAGCTTGGCGACATCGTACGGGCATTGAGCCGCATGGGGGCAGCCCTCGAGGCAGAAGGCCGGCGCGCCCGGGGGGCAGTTCTCTTTCGTGAAGTGCTTGAGCGTCCCGAACGAGCAGACGCGCAAGGCAGGCCGGTCGACCAGATAGGAGATGAAGTCCATGTCGTGGCACGATTTGGCCAGCAGCATGGGGGTTAGGCGGTCGTTGTTGAACAGGCCGCGGACGAAGGAGTGCGCCATGTGGTCGTAGGCCAGGTTCTCGCTGTGCTGGATGGTGACGATCTCGCCGTAGCTGCCCGAGGAGGCCTTCTCCTTGAGCGTGCTGAAGCAGGGGGAGAGACGCATCTGGTGGCAGACGATGCAGATGCCGTCGTAGGCCACGGCGGCATCATAGAGGCGGATGAAGTCCTCGGGCGTGGTGGCGAGCGGCTTCTCGACCAGTATCGCCAGACCATGCTTCATGGCGAGCAGCACGGGTTCGGCGCG
>LSQX01234174.1_pt1 | contig 10562 bp, 11 predicted proteins | sample 654561 | NCBI WGS metagenome assembly LSQX01 (sample SAMN04489861, study PRJNA283612) | anaerobic digester metagenome | isolation source: 4 biogas reactors fed with cattle manure at either 37C or 55C with and... | place: Denmark: Kongens Lyngby | collected 2014
AACAACGACAAGCCCTGGCCCTGGGCGCGCTACACCCAGGCCAACCACGCCATCCTGACCCCCACCACCGCCAACCCCGACCTCTTCACCGGGATTTCCTGGGTGAACGACAACGCCGTTCCCAGCGTCCTGATGGGCTTCAACCTGGATCGCTCCAACATCGAAGACGAGCTGGCCCTGATCAAAGCCACCTATGAGAAGTACCTGTCCGAGCTCATCACCGGCACCGCCGAGCCCACTGAAATCGTCCCCGCGATGATGGATGAAATGCGCGCGGTTGGTTTTGACACCGTGATGGAAGAGTTCCAGAAGCAGGTCGATGCCTTCTTCGCGAAGTAATTCTTCTAAAAACTGACCCGGCATCAACCCGGGCAAACAAGGAAGCCGCCAGCGATGGCGGCCTCTTTGTTTACATCAGATGGCGTTTAGGGCGCAAGCACCTGCGCGCTCACAACCTGCCGCAGGAAGGCCGCCATGGACTGGAAGGACTGCATCTCGCTCCAGGGCGCGGTGTGGCCGCCCTCCAGCAGCTCCAGCTGGGCGTTGGCATATTGGCGGCTGAGGTTTTCCGCCTGTATTACTGGAATCAGGCTGTCCTGCTTGCCGCCCAGCACCAGGACCGGGATGGTGGTCTCGCGGGCGCGCTCGTCGTTTTCGTACTTGTTGCGCACCAACCAGGTGGGCACGCGGGAGAACAAGCCTTCCTCCACATCAAATTGGTTCTGAATATAGCTGTTGACCAGCTCCGTACCGTTGTAAAACGGCGCCATCAGCACCAGCCCTGCCGCCAGGTTTTCCTCCGCCAGCGCGGTGGCGGCACCCGTGCCCAGGCTCCACCCGGCCAGCACCAGGGGCTTGTCCCCCGCGCGGAGCTTGGCAGCCGCATAGGCTGCGCGCGCCATGTCCATGACGCTGTCCTCGCTGGGCTTGCCCTGGCTTTGGCCATAGCCCGGGTAGTCAATCATCATGAAGTCAAGCCCGCTTAGGATGGCGGCGGCATTGTCGCGCACCAGGGTATGAATCCTGCCGGCGGCCAGCTCCCCATTGCCGCCAAAGTAGAGGATCAGGCCTGCGCTTTGTTCGGCGCTTTTCAATACATAGCCCTGGTATTGCTCGCCCTTTTCGCCTTTGACAAGCACTTCTTCCACCTGGGGATTCTGTGCCAGCGCGGCCTCCGCGTTGATTTCACGGCGGCCTTCCATGTAGATGAAATCATCCTGGGCTACATAGAAGCCGCCCAGGCCGAAAATCAAAGCCACCACGACCGCCAGGATGACGATGCGGAACAGCCACTTGAACAGGCGCAGCGGCTTTTGCGCCGGGATGAACAAAAACAGCGCGATGACCAGCGCCGCGATGCCGGCGATGATAAGAAAGGGCTGCGAAAAAATGCTTGCGTCCGCAAAGGCCTGGTAATGCGGCTGGGCCCAGAACAGGATGCCGCCGCTGATTAAGGCACCCAGCAGCAGGCTGATCACCAGGCGCAGGAAGGTGGGGCGTTTTTTTGACATGCTCATGGAGAACTCCTTCGAAATGAACTTGGATGCTTCCATGAGAGTATACACGTTTTTACTTGGGCTGATAAGGGATTACAGCAGCAAAGTGGCCGCCAGGATAAACTGCGCGGCATAATACAAAGCGATGCAGGCGCGGTCCCAGGGGTCTTTGCCCGGGTTGAGCAGTCTGCGGGCGATGATGCCATCAGAAGCGGCAAACAGCGCAGCCCCCAGAAAGACCAGGGGATGCTGGGCCAGCGCCGCCGCGACCATGGCGGCAATCACCAGGGAATAGGCATAAAAAGGCAGGAGGTTGAACGCCGCCTGCTTTTTGTAATGATGGACTACATAGGTGCTGATGCTTGCCAGCAGCAAAAACAGCAGGAGGGAGGGCAGGCCCGGCGTCTGCTTTTGAAAGAAGGACACCAGGTACATCAGGTGCCCGGCCGCGAAACAGGCCGTGCCCATCAGGAAATTGAGTTCCAGCAGCACATCCGCCATGGCGCACAGCAGGATGCCAACCGCCATGAGAAGGGCAGCCTGCTCCCCTGTCTGCCAGTAGGCGTAGAAGGCCAGCAGGCTGGCAAACAGCGTGGTAACGCCCTTGAAGAAAAGGCGCGCCGCCTTTGAGTACCATTGTTTCTCACATGCCACCTGGTAGGTGAAACCGCACAGCAGCATCAGCGCCAGGATGGACAGGGTAAAGCCCAGTTGGCCGGTCACAGGATGTCGGCGGCAGCGACCTCGCTGGCGGCCTCCTCCGACTGGCTGGCCATCTCCGCCATGCGCAGTTGCGCCTTCTTGCGCCAGCGGCCAAAGCGGTAGGCCAGCACATTGATCAAAGCGCCTGTCATCCAGGTGGCAAGCATCGCATAGTATAACATCTCCGGGTTGCCCAGCATGCCGTTTTCCGGTGACTTGGACAGGTTGACCAACAGGTAGGCCAGGGGCACGCGGATGCCGACGGAGGTAATCAATGAAATCCACATGGGCGTCATCGCGTCCCCCGCCCCGCGCATCACGCCGGACAGGCTCTGCAGCACCGCCATGGCGATGAAACCCGGCGCCAGGATGCGCATGAAGCGCATGCTCAACTGCAGCACATGCTCCTGATGGGTGAACAGACTCATGATGTCATGGCCAAAGATCAGGATGGAGATGGTCATCAAGGTGGCAACACCCAGCGCCATGAACACGCCCTGCTTGGCGCCACGCTGCACGCGGTCCAGTTTTTTAGCACCGATGTTTTGCCCTGTGTAGGTGGTCATCGCCATGCCAAAGGAGAAATTGGGCATCATGGCAAAGCCGTCCACGCGCATGGAGATGACCGCGGCGGCAATGATGTCAGGGCCAAAGGAGTTCTGCAGGCGCTGCACCAGGATCATCGCCATGGAGAAGATGGCCTGGGTGATGCCTGAGGGCATGCCAAGGCGGACGATGTCCTTGACGATGGGCTTGTGCAGCCTGACGCTGTCGCGGTTGATGTCAAAGGTCTCCCGCATCCGGGACAGCTTGACATAGCACAGGACAGCGGAGATGGCCTGGGAGATGATGGTGGCCCAGGCGACGCCGGGAACGCCCATCTTGAAGACGATGACAAACAGCAGGTCCAGCGCGATGTTCAAAGCGCTTGTCAGCAAGAGAAAACCGAGGGCGGAAAAACTGTCCCCCATGCCGCGCAGGATGCCGGAAAGCACATTGTAATAGGTAAAACCCGCGATGCCGATAAAGTAGATGACCAGGTAGGCGACGGCATCCTCAAAAATTGCCACCGGGGTTTGCAAGGCACGCAGGATGGCCGGGGACAGCAGCACGCCCAGAACGCCAATGATGACAGACACGATGGCGGTCAAGGTCAGGCAGTTGCCGATGGTGATGCTGAGCATCCTCCTGTCCTTGGCCCCAAAATACTGGGACACAAGGATGCCGGCGCCTGTGGAAATGCCCACAAACAAGGCCAGCATAAACATCAGCACCGGGCCGGAACTGCCCACGGAGGCCAGGGCGCGCACGCCCTCCCCGCCGCCTTGCTCCATGAAGCGGCCCACCACCACCGAGTCCGTCGCGGCGTAGAGCTGCTGGGCGATGTTGCCAATGAGCATGGGGATGGCAAACTCCAGGATGCGCCGCCAGGGCGCGCCGGAGGTCATGTTTCTTGGTGCGAACAACTGCTTAAGTCTTTGCATGAACAACCTTCTTTACCTTAATAGATAGAAAGTATACTGGTTTGAGCCGCGTCATTCAAGGAAAATCCCGGAGGGTATACTCTTTTTATGGCAAAGAAGATGATCAGTACAAGCAAATTGAGCAAGAAGGCAAAACGCCGGATGAACCTTGAACGCCGGGTGACCTGGGGCTTTTCGCCTGTCAGCCGGGTAAAGCCGGACAAAAAGGAGTACAAGCGCCGCAAGGACACACGCCAGGACCTTGAGACATAAGGCTTGCCCGGTTTGACGGCGTCAAGCCTTCAGGGGTAAAATGGGTGCGCCCGGCTAAAGAGAGCGCGCGGCAAGAAAGGGACGAACAATGGATGTGTTGTTTTCAGCCCTGATGGGCATTGTCCAGGGCTTGGCAGAGTTTTTGCCCATCTCCTCCTCCGGGCACCTGATTGTGGCGGAGAAGCTGCTGGGTTTGCTGGGGTACACGCAGGACGGGTCCAGCATCGCGTTTTATGTCATGCTGCACATGGGCACCCTGATTGCTGTGATGGCCATTTTCTGGCGGGACTGGGTGGACATGCTGCTGCACCCCATTAAAAACCGCACCCTGCTGCTGTTGTTCATCGCCTCCCTGCCGGCCCTGCTTGTAAAAGTAGTGCTGGGGGACATTGTGGACGGGCTGTTCACCGGCTGGTTCCTGGGCATTTCCTTCCTGATTACCGCTGTCTTCCTGGTGCTGATTGAGGTGCTGGGCAAAAACGCCAAGCACGAGCGCCGGAAGGATGAGGTGGACATCCCCACCGCCGTCACCATGGGCGTGTTCCAGGGCATCGCCCTGCTGCCGGGCGTCAGCCGCAGCGGCTCCACCCTGCTGGGCGGCATCCTGTCCGGGCTGAACCGGAAGACCGCCGCCAAGTTTTCCTTCATGATGTCAGCGCCCGCCATCCTGGGCAGCTTCATCGTGGAAGGCAAGGACGCGGTGGAGCAATACGGCCTGTCCTCCCTGTTCTCCGTTGAATCCATCATCGGGCTGGTGTTCGCCGCCATCTTTGGATACCTGGCCATCCGCTACATGCTCAAGCTCATCGAGCGCATCAGCTTTTACAAGTTTGCGCTGTATGTGGCCGTGGTGGGCGTGCTGGTCATTATCGCCCAATTGACCGGCTTTGCCGACTTCCCCCCGCTTTCCTTCCCGGGCAGCATGCCCACGGTATAACAGGAGAATTGAATGAAAAAAACCTTGGTTCTGTTGCTTACCATTCTGCTTTTGTTGGATGTCCCTGTGATGGCGCAGCAGGCAGCCCCCGAAATTCCTGCGCCGTCAAAGCACATCACCGATGGCAAGGGCTATTGGCAGACCCCCATGGACATCACGGACACCAAGGCCGTGTGGGAGATGCTGATGTCCCCCGTGACAGTGGTGAAGGGCAACCAGAAGTCCCAGCAGGTGCTGTACAAGGAACCCGACAGCAAGTCCGAGCCCGTGGGAGATGTCACCCGCGATTCCCAGGGCCTGCATGTGCTGGAAACAAGGGACGACGGCTGGAGCCTGGTGGAGACCTACTCCAGTTCCTTCCACGACAGCAAGGTGAAGGCCTGGAACCAGTTGGTTCAGGGCTGGATCCGCACGGACATGCTGGAAACCATCACCCCCAAAGGCAAGTACGCCCTGTTGGTGGACAAGCTGGACCAGCGCCTGTACATCTTTGAAGATGGGGAACTGTATGATGTACTGGCAATTTCCACAGGGCTTCCCAATGAGCGCCAGCCCTACAACGAAACGCGCTCGGGCGAATTTCTGTTGGTAAGCCCGGTGGGCGGCTTTGAAGTGGAAGGGCTGAACGCCGCGATGGGCCTTCGCTTCAATTGGGGGGACATCCTGCACGAAGTGCCCCATTCCATTCGTAACGGAAACAAAAACTACCAAAAGTATGAGGAAGTGCTGGGCGAGCGCGCCAGCCACGGCTGCATCCGCGTGCAGCGCAAGCGCACGCCCAAGGGCACCAACATGACCTGGGTATGGAACACCTTAAGAAAGCGCATGGACACCAAGCTGGTCATCTGGGAAGACCTGCCCGGCCGCCAGTTGGCCTATGTGGACCCAGGCACCCCCTTGTTTTACAACCCCAAAGGCGGGCAGAACTACCATTCCGCGGCCGAGTGCTATGGTGTCAAAAAAGAATTCCAGCCCATGGCGCAGTTTGCTTACAGCGAGCTGGGCACCGGCGATTACAGCAGCCTGACCGCCTGCCCCTACTGCGTGCCGCCGCGCACCGTGGCTGAGATTGACGCCATCAACCTGGCGCATAAACTGCCCTGATACTTGGAAAAGTTTTGCTTGCCTTGAACGCGGAAGGCGTATATACTATGTAATTGGCACATCCTTGCGCCATGCAAGTCGTGGCGCCATATGTCCATGAGGAGGTGAAAGGTATGGATTACGAACTGCTCTACATCATTGACACGAGCCTGGAGGAAGAAGCCCGCAAGGAACTCATCGCACGCTACAGCGCGCTGGTTGAGCAACACGAAGGCAAAGTGGAAAAGGTTGAAGAATGGGGCAAGCGCCGTCTGGCTTATCTGGTTGATGACAAGCCCGAAGGCTACTATGTCCTGGTCAATTTTTCCGCCCCGTCTGTCTTCCCCAAAGAGATGGAACGCGTGATGGAGATCGACGAGAATGTAATGCGTTATCTCATTACGCGCGTCGAACACAAACGCTCCAACGTCAAGCCGCCGCAGCGCATCGCGCCGCAGGCCCAGAGCGCGGAAGTTCCCGAACCCGGCTTGGAAGCGCTTGCCAGTCAGACCGAGGAATAAGGAGAGCCTGATGAACAAGATCTTTCTGATTGGGAACCTGACAAGGGACCCAGAACTGCGCAGCACCCAGAGTGGCGTGCCTGTATGCACCTTCACGGTAGCGGTCAACCGCCGTGGCCGCCAGGGTGCCGAAGCAGGCCAGCCTGAAGCGGATTTCTTCAGGGTGACCACCTGGCGCCAGCAGGCCGAACACTGCAGTCGCTACCTGGCCAAAGGCCGAAAGGTTGGGGTGACCGGCACGCTGACACTGCAGCATTACACGGGCAACGACGGACAACAGCGCAGCAGCCTGGAAGTCAATGCCGACGAAGTCGAATTCCTCACCCCCCGAGGTGAAGGCGGAATGAACAGCAGGCCCGCGGGCCAGACGTCCTCCCCCCAGGAAAACAACGGCTTTGTCCGGGTTGATGACGACGACTTGCCATTCTAAGCAATATTAGTGAGGAGACAGAAACATGTCAGAGAATAGAGGAGCCGAACGCAGGCAGCGCCCGCGTGGCAGACGCCCGCGCCGCAAGGTCTGTGATTTTTGCGCGAACAAGGTTGTCTACATCGATTACAAAGATGTGAACCGCCTGCGCCGCTACATCAACGAACGCGGCAAGATTTCTCCCCGGCGCATGATGGGCACCTGTGCCAAGCATCAACGCCAGCTGTCTGAGGCCATTAAACGCGCACGTGCCATCGCGCTGATGCCCTACTCGGCGGACTGAGAAACAAACTTGCTTTCTAAAACCAGCTTTCGGGCTGGTTTTTTGATGCCAAAAAAGCGGAGGCTGCTGCTCCCCCGCTTCAATATTAAGTGTTTTATTGTACTTAGTTTCTCAACAGCTGCTTGCTCAGGTCCGCCACGGCGGCCTTGATGGGCGGCGCTGTCTGGATGAGGCTTTCAATTTTGGCGCAGCCGTGCAAAATGGTGGTGTGGTCGCGCCCGCCCAGCATCTCGCCAATGCGCGGCAGGCTGGTGTCAGTCAGCAAGCGCGACAGGTACATGATCATCTGCCGTGGCACGGTGATGTTGCGGCTGCGGCGCGGGCCGATGAGGTCCTCCACGCTGACGGCGTAGTAATTGGATACCGCCTGCAGGACGTCCTGGGTGGACACGGAGCGGGGCTGGTGCTCGGAAATGATTTCCTTCAGGGCTTCCTGTGCCAGCTCCAGGCTGATGTCCCTTCCGGAGAGGTTGGAGTAAGCCGACAAGCGCGTCAGGCTGCCCTCCAGCTCGCGGATGTTGCTGTCCACATTGCTGGCGATCATCTGGATGACGTCTTCCCCTACTGCGATGTTCTCCTCCCGTGCCTTGGTGCGCAGGATGGCACAGCGGGTGTCCATGTCAGGGCGCTGGATGTCGGCGATGAGGCCGGAGAGGAAGCGGCTGCGCAGCCTTTCCTCCAGGTGGGCGATTTCCTTGGGTGGGCGGTCTGAGGACAGCACAATCTGCTTGCCGGCGTTGAACAGGGCGTTGAAGGTGTGAAAAAACTCCTCCTGGGTGGAGTCACGCCCGGCGATGAACTGGATGTCGTCAATCAGCAGCACGTCCACATTGCGGTATTTTTCGCGGAACTGGACGTTGCGGTTGGTCTGGATGGCGGTGACCAGCTCGATGGTGAAGGTTTCGCTGGTGACATACTCCAGCCTGGCCTCCGGGCGCTGGGTTAAAATGTAATGGCCGATGGCGTGCATCAGGTGGGTCTTGCCCAGCCCCACGCCGCCATAGATGAACAAGGGGTTGTAGGCGTCCGCGGGCGCCTCGGCCACCGCCAGGGAGGCCGCGTGGGCGAAGCGGTTGCCTGAGCCCACCACAAAGGACTCAAAGGTGTAGCGGTTGTTGAGCTGAGGGGCGGGCTTTTTGATGGCGACCGCGCCGTTTTGGTAGTCGGTGGCCTGCTTGGGCGTCAGGATGCTCAATTGCAATTCCCGCCCACTGACTTCCTTGAGCGCGTTGCTGATGAGGCTGGAATAGCGCGGCACCACAAACTGGTGATAAAAATCAGTTTCCGCTTTGACGAAGTATTGGTTGCCGCTCAAATCCAGCGGCTTCAAAGCCCGCTCAATCCATGTGGAATAGGTCACATCAGACATTGATGCGTGCATTACTTGACAAGCCTTCTGCCAGATCATCCGGTAATCCAAACTGATCGTCTCCTGATAATGTATTTATACAGCGGCTATGCAAGCCCCAGGGGTAAAAAAAAGCAGACAGTTGCTGTCTTCTCTTACAAGAGATGTGGATAAGTCCCTGTGGATAAACTTGCCTTCCGGGTCAACCACAGCCGTATTCTACCATGAAAACCGCCTGGAATCAAATGAACGGTGCGTGTTTGAATGTGCAGGCGCGCCAGGCTGTTGATAAATCCAAACCCCTATCCCTTGTGGTCAGGATCCCCGGGCAGCCCAAGATTTGGATTTTGATGTGCATATTTTTCCTGGTTTTCGTATATTATTGCATTTCTTTGTTGCCTTATGAACAATATTAAGTTCTGATGTCGAAAACACACAGGTTCTTTACAAAAGCGAGAAGGCGGATTTCTTCCATTTTTGGCAAGAACAGTCTATACTGGCTCTATTCATACCAAGATACCGAGGAGGTAAATATGGAGAAGCGGTTCACCACCAAGGAAAGAAGCTGGATCCTGTATGACTGGGCCAATTCAGTTTATGCCACCAACATCATGGCCGCCATCTTCCCCACGATTTTTGTAGCCTTCGCCGGCGACCAGGGCGACCTGTGGTGGGGCTATGGTACCAGCCTGGCTACTCTGATCATCGCCATCCTGGCCCCCATCCTGGGCTCCATCGCGGACTACCAGGGAATGAAAAAGAAACTGTTCACCGTTTTCATGCTGCTGGGCGTGATTGCCACCGCCCTCATCGCGCTGACCAGCGACTGGCGCTTCATGCTGGTGGCCTATGTCATCAGCAAGATTGGCTTCTCCGGCTCCAACCTCTTTTATGACAGCTTTTTAACAGACGTCACCACCGATGAGCGCATGGACAAAGTGTCCTCCTGGGGCTATGCCATGGGCTACATCGGCGGCAGCACCATCCCCTTTGTGATTTCCATCGCGGTGCTGATGATCATGGGCTATTCCAGCCCCTTCGCGCAAAAGTTCGCCATCCTCATCACCTCAGTGTGGTGGCTGGTCTTCTCCATCCCCTTCTTCAAAAATGTTGAGCAAGTGCACTATATCGAAAAACCCGAAAAGATTTCGCTGAAGTCCACCTTTGCCAATGTGCTCAACACCATGCGCGACATCGCCAAGAGCCGGGGCATGCTGATGTTCATCATCGCCTACTTCTTCTACATTGACGGCGTGGGCACGGTCATCAGCATCTCCACGGCCTACGGCACCGCCCTGGGCCTGGGCGCGACGGGCATGATCCTGGCGCTGCTGGTCACCCAGATTGTGGCCATGCCCAGCTCCATCCTGTTTGCCAAGCTGGCCAAGAAAATCTCCACCCGCAAAGCCATCCTGATTGCCATCGCTGTCTACATGTTCATCTGCCTGGTGGGCTTTTACATGGGCTTTAGCCTGGAGCCCCATCAGGATGCCTACCGCAGCGCATACAAAGGGCAGTATGACGCCATTCAAACGCAGGCCAACGATTTAACCTTTGAGGACCAGGACAAGGCCAAAATCCAAGTACTCAGCTTCCTAAGCCGCGCGGAAACCGCGCTGCGGGATAAAGATACCGCCGTGTTTGAAGAACTGGCCATCAACACCGAAGGCTTCAGCGACAAGGATGCCGCCCAGCTGCAAAGCCTGCAAACAGACGCCAAGGCCAGCCTGACAGCCTTCAAAGCCGGCCAGGCCGAGGTCATTTCGCGCTACCAGGACGCCATCAGGTTTTCCACCATGCTGTTCTGGGGCATGGCCATCCTGGTGGGCACCATGCAAGGCGGCATCCAGGCCGTCAGCCGCAGCTACTTTGGCAAGCTGATACCCAAAAAACGCTCCAATGAGTTTTTTGGCTTCTTTGACATCTTCGGCAAATTTGCCACCGTCATCGGCCCCTTGTTGTACGCCGTGGTGGGCACCTGGACCGGACGCTCTTCCTATGGCGCGCTATGCCTGATGCTGCTCTT
>LSQX01406031.1_pt1 | contig 10562 bp, 12 predicted proteins | sample 654561 | NCBI WGS metagenome assembly LSQX01 (sample SAMN04489861, study PRJNA283612) | anaerobic digester metagenome | isolation source: 4 biogas reactors fed with cattle manure at either 37C or 55C with and... | place: Denmark: Kongens Lyngby | collected 2014
ACCAGGGACAGCTCCAAAGTGGTCACCCCCCTGGTCCGGGCGCGCCGGGCAGACTCAAGTAATAAAGCCGCTTCCAGCCCTTTACGCCGGTACTGGGGCAGTATGGACAGAACAGCCAGGCGGGCGTTAAAGCAGCTGGCCGGACTTGAAAAACATTTAAGCCGGAGGGGGCACAACGTCAGGCAAAGGCCCGCCGGTTCACCGTCAACTTCGGCCACAAGGATCAGCGCCGGGTCATAATTGCCTTTTAGTTTCCGCCAGATTGCTGCTCCTTCTGCCGGGGACAATGCCGCAAAACCCCAGATCTCATCCATTGAACCGTTGTGGATGCGGGAAAAAACTTCCCCCTCGCCGCTCAGGTTGTTAAAATCTACAGACCTTAACTTCATCCCCTTATTCCGGGCAGCCCGGGCCGCCACCCGCACCAGTTTCTCAGGAGCTGGTTGGCGCAGATCATAATGATAAGCGCAAAGGGTGATTTCCTTTTTAAGCCCGATCTGCTCAATTAGATTGACATAGTAGGGAGGGTTGTAGGGCATGCCGGGATGGTGATATCCCCTGTAACCTCCGGCCAGCAGCCCGATCCGTTCGTGGGGGGTTAAATCCACCGGCCCGGTGATCCGGCTTCTGCCGCGGGCGGCCAGCCAGGCGGCGGCCGCCTTGATCAGAGCTGCGGCGGCGGCAGTATAGTTTATCGATTCGAAATAACCAAAGCAGCCGGAATGTTGATCATAAATGGCATGATTGACACAGGCGGCAATCCTTCCCACCACATACCCTTTCCTTACAGCTAGAAACGGCTGCGCTTCTACCCTGGAAAACAACCTGTCAAAGTGTGGGCTGGCTTGTTCCAGTGCCGGGAAAGAGGGAGACCTGTGTAAATCCCCGTATATATGACGAGGAAAATTGTTAAATAACTGCCTGCCCCGCGGCGTGAAAACTTCTATTACTTCCACTGCCATAACATCACCCTGCTTCAAAAGCCATAACCTTAATCACCCTGGCTTTTTGATCACACTATGCCGTACTGCCTGGCTTTGCCACAAAAAACATAAAAACCGGTTTGCTTTTACTATACCGGTTTCAGCGAAATAGCAGGTTGAAACCCGCCCTGCAAGGGGATGCACGATGCCTTCATCCTGCTATCGATAACTGAAATTGCAGGTGCGATTTTAATCGCACATCTTTGCCGGGGCGGAGACATACCTCTGTTTGGGAGCTTGTCTCTGGGGCTGAGGAATATCCAATTAAAGAGCGGTCTTAGTCCTGTCCGATGGCTTTTAAGGCCAGTTCATAATCACCCGGTTTGTCCACATCCACACCCACTTCCGGATGTTTGGAAATTACTACTACCCCTTTAATGCCTCCCAGCAGCCGGCAGACCTTTTCTTCAGCCTCTTTCAGGGTCAGGGAGCGCAGCAGGAATTTGATCACGAATTTCAGGCCCAGCATCCGGCAGAGACCGATCGGGCTCTTGCGCAGATCAATAATTTTTTGGCCATTTTCCACACATCTTTTATACACGGCGGGGTTAATCAAAAAGAGGTTGCCTCCGGTAAAAACCCCTTCTTTTAGTTTTACATAAGTACGGTTGGCAGCGGGGAAACTCTTCTCTACAACCTCTTTTTCAATAACCGGGTAGTAAATGTCGCCTGTCATATCTCCACATAGTTCGAGAAAATCCTCAACTGCCGGCGGTGTCAGCAGTGGTATATCCGAGGTAACCAGTAAAACCCTTTGCGCACCCGGCAACGCCTTTAACCCGGCCTCGATATTCTCTAAAATACCGCCTTCGGACGGGATCATGGAGATCCTGTGCTCAAAGGACAGGCTGGCCAGGTCTTCCACCGGGCCGATGATTAAAACCCTGTCAACCTGCCGCGCCTCCAGCAGCGCATCCACCACGCGCTCAACCATTGTTTTGCCGCCAAGGGGGATCAAAGCCTCATGGCGCACCGGACTGCATTCCTTTAAAGGGCCGTTGTTGGGACTGCCGGCCAGAACCACGGCGTCTACCATTGACCCTCTTCCTCTCTGATGGCGTTTAACAGGTTTTGTTCAGCATTTTCCATGTGTTCGCTGGCAAGCGCACTGGCCAGATCCGCGTTGCGGCCAGATATAGCCTCAGTAATTTTCTTATGCTCATCTACAGCTATTTTAAGCCGGCCCGGGATGGATAAGGAGGTCAGCCTGAAGCGGTTAATTTGTTCGGACAGGTTGGTGATGATCTGAGTCAGCCGCTGGTTGCGGGAGGCCTTGTAAATTAACTCGTGAAACTCACTATCTTTTTTAAAAACGGTTAAAAGATCTTCCTCGCCGCTGATCAGATGGATCACCTTCTCCAGTTCCTCCATCTCTTCCTCGGTAATTCTTTCCGCGGCCAGGCTTGCGGCCAGCCCTTCCAGAGCCGAGCGGACTTCAAAAACATCTGCGATGTCTTTAACTGAAACACCGGCCACATAAGCTCCCTTGCGGGGAACCATGACTACAAAGCCCTCCAGTTCCAGCTTGCGGATCGCCTCCCGCACAGGAGTGCGGCTTACGCCCATTTCTTCCGCCAGTTGAATTTCCATCAAGCGTTCTCCGGGCTTAAGCTTACCGATGATAATCGCTTTCCGGAGGGAGTCAAAAACCAACTCCCTGAGGGGTTTGTAATTATCCAACTTGATCGGCACCAATCTAGGCTGCTCCATATTTCTCCTCCCTATTTAATATATACAATAAACTTTATACAATATACTAGTTTTATTTTAACCTCCAGCGCAAGTTACTGCAAGTATCAACCTTTTATCCATCAACAGTCGTGGTAACAAACACTTCCTCACCAGCACTTTTATAGCGTCCGGCAATGGCCCGGGCGATCTCCGGGTCTGCAGCCAGCCCAAAAACCGTCGGGCCGCTGCCGGACATAAGCACACCGAGAGCGCCGGCCTGGATTAGTTTTGCTTTGACCCGCTCAATTTCCGGATGCATTCTGGTTGTTACCGATTCCAGGGCATTGGCCAGGTTTTGTGCGATACTGCTAATATCTTTGTCCCTGATGGCGCTGATCATGGCCCGGTTATCAGGCCTGTTTACCCCGGGACCCGGCGTATAAGCCCGGTAAACTGAGGCCGTGGAGACACTGAGTTGAGGCTTTACCAGTACCAGTCCCAGGCGGGGACAGGGCGGCAGCTGTTCCAGCTGTTCACCCCTACCTGTGGCCAGGGCGGTACCGTTTAAAAGGCAAAAAGGCACGTCAGAGCCCAGTTGGGCGCCCAGTGACATCAGCTCTGACAGAGACAGCCCGATTTCCCACAATTCATTCAGCCCTTTTAGCGCTGCTGCCGCATCAGCGGATCCCCCGCCCAGGCCGGCCGCCACCGGTATTGCTTTTACCAGCCGGATTTTCACGCCGGATTTGTTCTTCCCACGCCGGCGCAGCAGTTCAGCCGCCCGGCAGACCAGGTCATCCGGGCCAGGGTCTAGATCAGCCCCCTCAACTGTTGGAATAATACCCCGGCCGGCAGGAGTGAACTCAAGGCTGTCGTGCAGTTCTATTGACTGCATCACCATTTCCACCTCATGGTACCCGTCCGGTCTCTGGCCCAGGATATCCAGAGTCAGGTTGATTTTAGCCCTGGCCACAGCTGTAATAGTCATTAATAGTTCCACCCTCTTCCAGTAAATAGTTAGCTATCAGGAAAATAAATCCTCCTTTTAGCAATAAAAAAATCTAAATATGTCTACTGCCACATAATATTTAATAAAGTACTTATCTGCAGAGGGGGCATTTCTAAAGTATGATGCGCGCACGCGGCAGTCAAATCACAATCAATCTGGCCAACCGGCGTCTATCCTATTACGAGGGCAACCGGCTGAGCAAGGTTTACCCCGTTGGCGTGGGCAAACCGGCCACACCAACGCCAACCGGCAGCTATACTGTGATCAGCAAAATTGTACATCCCGGCGGCATGCTTGGCGCCAGGTGGATGGGCCTGTCTATTTCCACCGGTAANNCGGCACCAACAACCCGCCCTCCATCGGAGGCTATGTTTCAAACGGCTGCATCAGGATGTACAACCAGGATGTTGAGGAGCTGTTCCCACGCGTGGCAATCGGCACGCCGGTAGAAATCACTGCCGGAACGGGTGGGGGAGAACCGGTATACCCACCGGCCAGCGCGCCGGGCGGGGGCATTATTCATACAGTGCAGCCCGGCGAAAGCCTGTGGGGAATTGCCCGGAAATATGGAAAAGATTTGGGGCTGATTGTTCGGGCTAATAATATCGCGAACCCGGACGTGATCTTTCCCGGACAAAAGATTATAATTCCATAACCCGGCCGGGTTGTTGGTCTACTACCTGCCCCCGCCTAATATTATTGGTTTTAGGCACTATCAAACAAAGGGCAGGTGGGGGTATGAGCAGCATTGTACTAATGGGACTGGCAGCCGGTCTGGGCACACTTCTTGGCGCATTTCTGGTAACCTGCTGCGGTTATTTACGCCCCCCTGCCCTCTCCCTGCTCCTTGGTTTCGCCGCCGGGGTCATGGCTTCTGTGATTATCTTCGATTTGCTTCCTTCTTCTCTGAATTACGGAAGTTTTATTTTTACCCTGGCCGGGTTTCTGGCTGGGATTGGGCTGATGTTTATACTGGATCTGCTGCTTAACCTCCTTTACCCTGCAAACCTGCGTAGCAAAGGGTACTTGAGGATGGGCTACCTGATCGCCGCCGGTATTGCGCTGCATGACCTGCCGGAAGGGCTGGCCATCGCCGCCGGCTTTGCCGCGGCGGAAAAACTGGGACCGCTGCTGGTTCTGGCCATCGGCGTCCATAATATTCCCGAGGGGATGGTCTGTGCGGCTCCTTTGAGAGCCGGCGGGTACAGCGCCTCAAAAGTGCTGCTGGTAAACATTCTGATCAGCCTGGTCACCCCCCTGGGGGTACTGACGGGACTGTTACTGGTTCAGGCCTCCTCTTTTTTTATCGGCGCCCTGTTATCCTTCGCCGCGGGGGCGATGGCCTATATCGTGCTGCACGAGTTGTTGCCTGAATCGCGCCGCCACAGCAGGTTTCTCGCAGATCTGGGGATGCTGTGCGGCTTTTTTTTAATTTTTGGCCTGCACTTTATCGTTTAAGAACCAGCCACGCGCCTCCGGTCATTAGAAAAAAACCCAAAACCTTGTAATAGTTAAACGGAATTTTATTCAGGCCGAACAGTCCCAGGTGGTCCACCAGGCCTGCCGTAAACACCTGGGCCAGGATAATAGCGGTTGTGGCCGGCGCGGCGCCCACTTTCGGAATAGACAGGGCCACACTATAGATGATGATAACCCCCAGTACGCCGCCCAGGTAGGTGTACCAGGGGGCCTTTGAGATATCGGACAGGCAGCCGTTACCCACCCTGCAGATAAATAGCAGCAGCGACACCAGCAACAGCCCCACCAGGTGGACGATAAAGGTGGATTCCCACAGCCCGATCACCTTGCCCAGGGCCGCATTAATACTACCCTGCAAAGCCATAGCCACACCGGACAAGGCGGCTACCAACAAAGGCCATATTTGTAAAGCCATGCTCAAACCTCCTTCTCCTTATTTCTTTCCATCTTCTCAGCCATTATTCTACTAAAGTCTACTGGATGGAACCGCCGGCCTAAACAACGGTCGCTGTAACAAATTGCCACATTACAACATAAAATGATCATGAATATGGAGGTGTGTTACTTTGAAACGAATATTCAACCCGATGCTTTTTTTGATGGCCAATACTCCTGACGTGGAAAGAAATATGGAGCTCCTGACATCATTACTCCAAACGGCAGCTGATTCTGTTAAAAATATTAAAAACGGTTTTGATAATTTTAACGCGACCATGATTAAGGTTGCCGAGAGCATGCCGGGTTCCCACCTTAATCAGAACAAACCGGCCGGACCGGCAGAACCGGCCGCGCCCCCAGAAGCCCCGGCAGAACCGGCGCCTGAATTTGATCCGGCCCCCTCTATCCAGATGCCTGAAGAAGATGTTTAGAGGGGCCTAACGCTGCCGGCATCACGACAGTCTAAACCCCGCAAATACTTGCGGGGCTTGTTTTTCCAGCGCGACCGGTAGCGCTTCTACTCCCGGAACCCCAATGATAAACATTTCCAGCTTGTTGTGTCAAAGTCAGCTCACTGGTGTCCGCGGGACCGACCACACTAATAAAGCAGTAGCCGGCTGGAGGCCATCGTGGCCAGGCTGAAAAACACTGCATGTCCATGTCCGTTCTGTAAACTCTGCAGGGCGCCGTTTCGGCGCCCTGAACTTGAAGTAATACAATTTAAAACAGTTATTATTTTAATTAGTTAAGCTTTTCTACGTTCATCCAGCTGGTCCCACTTCATGATTTTGGGGACTTCCCGCTTAACTTGCGGCTGTTCTCCCGCTGCTTTGGGGCCGGCCGTGGTATCTTTAACTCCGGCGGCAGGCGGCCCGATCCCCGGCGCCGGTTGGATAGCGCTTCCGCCCTCAGGTCCTGCTCCTTTGGCGCCGCTGCCCAGCATACCGGCCATCATGCTCATCAGGCTGCCCAAATCAACGTTTTGCCCCAGTACGCCCAACAGGTTCAGAAGGGCCGCCGGGTTAATCCCCTGGGCCGCAGGTGTGTTTCCACCGCTTTGGCCGCCAAGCATTTTCATCAACAAACCGATCATGTTTTCCATAGACTGGCCGCCTGCCGCAGCTGTCCCGGGCGCTGCCGGCGAAAAAGCGGGCAGATCCGCCGGGATCGGCACCGACAGGTTTGATTTGCCCCCGTAACGGCGTCCGATCAGACCTAAAATGCTCATCAAATTAACGGAGCTGATATATATCAGCATGGTCTCCTGATCCAGGCCATACCTGGATGTCTGCTCCAGCAGCCTGATCACCGGTTCCTCCGGCAAACCATCGCTTTTTATGTCATCAGCCAAATTTACCACCCCCTCCGACCATTTAGAACAACCCGGATATATTGGGCAGGTTTAGTCCGCCGGTCAGCTTCGCAACCTCAGTTTTTATCATTTCTTTTGATTGGGCAATAGCCTGGTTGAAAGCGCTGGCAACCATTATTTGCAGTGCTTCAACATTGTTGGGATCCAGGGCGGCGGGATTAAACTCGACCCGCTGCACCTCCTGGTGCCCGTTCATAAAAACCCGGAAGGCCCCTTCTCCTTCATTAATCTCAATGGTCTTATTCTTTAGCTCTCCCTGCAGTTTCTGCATTTCAGTCAAAATCGCGCCCATGTTCATCATCGGTTTTCACTTCTTTCTCATCAGATAGTCCTGCTTATAAAATTTATCGCTGGTGTAAAAAGAAAGCTGTTATAACAACAGCTTTTCTTCAACAGCTTTCTTTTCCAGCGGGTTCAGAAAAATATGATTTTTTTATTAAGTCATCAAAGGTACGCATTCCAGCGCAACATCATCTATCCTGACCGTGTTAGTGTTGCCGGCCGCCGGAATAAAGGAGAAGCGGACCATAGCGCTGGCAGCGTTTGAATCTGTCACCGGAGTGGTAAACTGGACCTGGGTATAAGCCCCATCCGGGATCCCCGTGCTCGACAGGGTTTGTGAGCCGATGCCCACCTGGACGCCATTTTCATCAAAGAACACCACTTCAGCGTTAAGGGCGAAGGCGCTGTTCCTCGTACCCAGGATACATTCCGCGACCCAGAAGGTCAGGCGATACTGGCGGCCGCCCACAATCCCATTGGAGACCATCTGGAAAAGGGACCCGGGCAGAAGCGGGTTTAGAATTCCTAATTCTGCCGCATAGGAGCCGGAGTGCGCAACGGTAGTTTGCTGGACATTGCTGGTCCCCCAGAATACCGGGTGGTACGGGTCCGCCCAGTTCTCCAGGCCGCCGTCCCTGAGCCGGTTACCGGGCGGGCAGACTTTCGGGCTGGGGCAGACCTGCACGAATATCTGCTGGTCCTCTACAACCTTAGCGGTCAACTGGACCACCGCCGTCTGGTGCAGGCGGCTGGGGCGCGGCAGTTCCCAGTTAATATCCACGTCAATGTTGTGGAACTGGATAAAAACATCGCCTCTGTTTTTAACCTTTTTCATCTCTCTCAGTTCCTGCATTTTGGAAAAGGGTACATCCTCAGCAAAGTGCCTGACCTCATTTTGTTTATTCACATAGAAAATCTGCTTGTGGATGGTGCCGCTGACAATAACCTTCTTAATCCATACTTCTCTCTCCGGGCTTACTGTGGGGACCAGGATGATATCCCCGGACGAAAGCTGGTCCACAAATACCGGGGTGCCCTTCAGATCACGGATGGATGCGGTAATATGGTCTATTTTAACAGCAAGTTCGGGCAGGGTAATGGTGCTATCCACCACCTGCTCTATATCGACAGCTTCAATTACTACGGGCACTTTAATTTCAAGACATTTTACCGTAGCGGGCTCTGTAAATAAAAACTGCGAAGGAACAGACATTCTTTAAAACCTCCTTTAAAATTTTTATATTAACCCATTGCAGGGCAGGGTATCTGTATGACCTGGCCGACTTCCAAAACATCCGGGTTGGTGATCTGCGGGTTAATATCAAGGATCATCTGCACGGTAACCCGGTTGGCTGCGGCAATTTTAGAAAGAGTATCACCGGCCCTGACTGTATAAGGTGTCGGCGGGCAGGGTGTAACGGTCGGCTCCACAGTCGGTTCCTCGGTCGGTGGTAACTCAACCGGCGTGTAAACCATCGGCTGGGACATTTCCCAAACTGTAGCGGTAACCTGCAGCACCACTTCCGTATGCAGGTCCATACGGTCCTGGTCCACATTGACATATTCCGGATCAATTCTTACCTTAACCCTCATGTCTGGCTCCGCGCCTTCTACAGCCACAAAAGTACGGAAATCAAGGCGCTGGTGCATGGCGTGGACAGCCTGGTCGGGCGCCGCGCTCTCATAGACAATCTCCACGTCGGTGTAACCCCTGATTAATACTTTTCCGCTGAGAATATTGGTATCAGTGACTTCTGATTTACGCACCCTGGCATCCAGGACTTTGGCAATATCCGGCTTCTCTTTAGGAACCTCCGTAGTTTCACGCAAGACTATCTGGGTGTCTCCCACCCCGATTTCCTGTTCAACTTTAAGCCGAATTCTCTCAAAGCCCTCTTCGTCCTCCAGTTCAGTCGGGACATCCCGCAAGGTTCTTGTTTCAGTAACAAATACAATAAGCTGAATAATTACATCGGCGAACAAGGCCGGGTCTTTGATCAGCCCCACCTCGGCGCTTTCTACCACCGCACGCACCTGGACATTCATGCCCGGCGCAGCGTCAAGCACTTCCACAAAATCGCTGAATTTAATGGTGTGGTGTAGGTTATGCACTGTTTGGGTGGGTTTCATCGCTACATACAAAACCTTTAGCCTGACCTCGCCATCAACAATAACCTTGTTGGAAATTATCCTTTTATCGGTGATAACAACCTTTGCTTCAGTGTTTAAAATTCTTTCCGTGTCAGGCTTCTCTTCGGGCACGTCAAACCGATCGCTGACAATAATCTGCTTGGTTTCCTTTTCGCCTACCAGGTGCTCGACTGTGATGTCCTGTTCTTCCAGGGCTGTGTTGCCTTCAGGGGTCTCAGTAAGCATTTCGAGCTCGGCTATATCAGTAATTTTGGCAAAAACACTGAGCACTGCCGCAACATCAAACTTACTGGGATCTCTGGAACTCCGGGTCAGGCTCACATCCTCCACTGTAAACTCGACAACATAGTCATCCCCTGGCTCGGCGCCTGGCACGTCTAAATAGGTGGTAAAATTCACACTGTCTTGAAAAAAGTTAACAGATTGATCCGGCTTAAAGGCAATGTAAGTCACCTGTATGGTCAAGTGGCCGTTTACGATCACTTTATCCGGGACGATGCTGACATCTCTTACTTCCGCATTGGCTTCTTTGGACAGGATTTTACCTACGTCTGGTTTGGCTTCCGGCACTTTAATCTGTCCCCTGACTACGGTTTGGACTCTATTTTCACCCTGAACCAGATGGACTTTAAGCCGTTCAGTTTCAGCCATAATTAATCCTCCTTTCAAAACTTTTCTATACTAATATATGAGTGTGTTACGAAAAAGTACCAAAAAGTGTAGCCAACCTTTTAAAAAACAAAAAAAAGAGGACCCGCGTCCTCTTCTTTTTATTATTTTTACCTTTTAATGTCAAACATACCTGTTCTTACGCTGTTATGTGGTTATTGTATTGCAAATATCTAATCAATTGAATATCTCAAGGCATATCCTTATCTAAAGGAATATATCCTTAGCCGGTAAACAACTGCACAAACATCTTGCCGTAAGGACCGCCGCTGACAACACCAATCCCCACTTTGGTATAGCTGGCATTAAGAATGTTGGCGCGGTGGCCGGAGGAATTCATTAAATTGCTATGGGCGCTCTGCACGGTGGAGGCGCCGGCCAGGTTCTCCCCAGCGTAGCTATACTGCACCCCGTATGTTTTCATCATATCAAATGGCGAACCGTAAGTGGGTGAGGTGTGGCTGAAATAACCATTGTTAATCATATCCTGCCCTTTCAGCCGGGCCAC
>LSQX01236121.1_pt1 | contig 10561 bp, 9 predicted proteins | sample 654561 | NCBI WGS metagenome assembly LSQX01 (sample SAMN04489861, study PRJNA283612) | anaerobic digester metagenome | isolation source: 4 biogas reactors fed with cattle manure at either 37C or 55C with and... | place: Denmark: Kongens Lyngby | collected 2014
ATCTTATATGGTATAACGAAAAACGAATCAAAGTATCATTAGGAAATATGAGCCCTAAGGAGTACAGACAGAGTCTTGGACTTGCTGGTTATTAACCAGTCCAAGAAAATGTCCGCACCCCCACATGAGCAAAAAACTGAGTAATGTGTGGATTATTCAAGGAAAAATCTTGAGATTCCACACATTACTCAACATTTTGAACAGAAAAGACGGTTTTAAAGTTTTATATCCACACATAACTCCAAATTTTGCTCATAATTTTGATTTTGCATCTCTCAAAATAGCTAACACCAAAAACCTTGTAATTTTATTGCAGGATCTGGAGTAGGCGTTGAATCGCTTCATCCATATTTTCAATAGGGATTCGAGTGTAGTAGAACATCACCACAGAATAGCTGCCGTCAATTTCGAAATTGGAAACGGGTGCCAAGGTGAGCCCGGATTCGGCGACGGCGGCGCAGATCTCTTCTGTGGTTTTTCCTTTGTTGGCGATTTTAAGCAGCATATGCAGTCCGGAGCTGTTGTTTATAATTTCAACTACATCTTTGCCGTACCGGTTCAGCGCCGCCGTCGCCATCTGGATTTTCTGCGCGTTAAGCTTTCGCTGTCTGCGCAGGTTGGTCTGATAAAAGCCGCTGCTCATGTAAAGGGCCAGGGTAAGCTGCTCTGCTTTGGAACAGGTCTGGGTGTAGCCGCTTAATGATTCACGGAACAGCTTGAGCAAAGGCTTGGGAAGAACCATGTAGCTGATTTTGATGGATGGAAAGAGAGTCGAAGAAAAGGAACCCAGATAGACCACTCGTTCACCCGTGTCGAGGCCTTGAAGAGAAGGAACGGGTCGACTGTCATAGCGCAGTTCACTGTTGTAATCATCTTCTATTATGATACTTCTATTCCGGTACGCCCAGTCCAAAAGAGCATATCTTCTTCCCACGGGCATGATGGAGCCTGTAGGGAACTGATTGGAAGGGCTCACATAAACGGTAGTGGGTATGTTTGCCGGAAGCTTGTCTATTTGGATGCCGTCCCTGTCGATGGGAACCAGGGTCATTTTGAAATTCCTATCTTTGAAGATGTTTCGCACGGGCAGGTAGCCGGGATTCTCGAAGGAAGCATGATCAATGCCCATCCTCTGGAGAATAATGCAGAGGAGATTGATCAGTTGCTGGGTTCCCGCCGCGATGACCACCTGATCCCGATTGCACCGAACGCCTCTTGCCTGGTAAATATATCGGGAAATCTCGTCTCGCAGAGGCGCTTCCCCTTGGATATCTCCTTCCACGAGAAGCAGTGAAGAATAATCGGTCAGGATCTTGTTGCTGCACTTTTTCCATCTTGCAAAGTCAAAACATTCGGAATCCACATAGATCTGATTGTTTCGATAGATTTCCGGCAGAGAATAAGGCGACGCGGAGCGGGGGTCCAAGCCGGGAGAAACCGGAGTAAGCAGGTCTCTTTCGCTTCCGGGAGAAATCTCGCTCACAAAATATCCCGACCTGGGCCTGCTGCTGATGTAGCCTTCTACTAAGAGCTGGTTATATGCTAACTCCACGGTGGTAATGCTTATATTGAGAGATTTGGACAAAGACCTGAGGGATGGCAGCTTCTCGCCGGGAAGTATGTCCGAGCGTAAAATCGCGTCTCGTATATAGACAAAAAGCTGCTGGTAGAGAGGTGTGGCCGACTCCTCATGAAGTACCGGTGTCAAAGAAATCATGGCATCCTCCTTCGGTTTACACACAAGACTGTATATAATAAATAGTAATTAACTGTACCCTAAACATAGACAGATTCACTAAATTGATAGAAAAATCGGAAACTGTATATATAAAAATACTCTTAACTGGATATTTTAGTAACTACAGCTCAAGGGTATTATAATAATAAAAGTAATTAAAGTAAAGACTAAGGGCTAAAGCCAGGTGAATTCAAATGACTACAACTGAAAAGAATAACAAAATAATCATGACAGGAGTAATGATGGCCGTCATAGCGATAGCCACCATGATCATTGCCATTCCCGTTCCCTTTACCAACGGGTATATACATTTGGGCGACAGCATGATTTTCATGTCGGTGCTGATTTTAGGATGGCGTTACGGAGTCGTTGCGGCGGGAGTGGGTTCTGCCCTGGCGGATCTATTTCTGGGATACGTTCACTGGGCACCATGGACGCTTGTCATTAAGGGCGTTATGGCTCTTATGATGGGTTTTATGATAGAAAAAGCCATGAAAAACCGGAGGAACACCGTCGCTGCCATAGCAGCCATTACTGTGTTCTGGTTGGCTTTCCATCTTGCCGTCAATTGGATTATCCGCTACGAGGCAACGCACAACCCGGCTAATTTAATCGGTGACGAAATTGCGGATGTGTCCGCTTTGGGGGAATTTTTGAATTCGATGCAGAGCCAGCTTATGGTGGTGGCCCTGTTGATTCCTGTTTTCTTGATAGTTATCGCATTGGTCTTTAGAAAGAAAGAACGTTACAGAATTCCCATGTGGGAGATCTTGGGCATGACGCTGGCCGGACTTTGGATGGTTTTCGGATATTACATCGCCGGAGGCTTGCTGTACGGCAACTTTGCAGTTTCCGCCTTCAGCATTCCCATGAACGTGCTACAGTTCATCATAGGATTTTTGGTCGCATCGTTGATCACTGCGGCCCTGTCAAAAACTCCCGCTGCAAAGTTCTTCACCTTCCGCGTACGAAAATAAAAAGCCCCGGTTGATTTAATCACCGGGGTTTCCTGAAACTGTTCAAAGTTAAATATTGTGCCTTGGGCTTTAAAAGGTTTACAAGATCCCTTTATTAATTTGCTGTTATTCCTTATAAGAGTAAGGGCTATAAAATCCCCTCTTTTAACAAATAATTTGCAGCCCTGGTTTCTTCTTTGAAAATAAGGGGCACCGGCTTGGCAAGCAAACTGTCCCGCACATCCGGGTTGTTTTTCAGATAATCTGCTATGACCAAAGCCAGGGACTTCTGGTTAATTTTTTTAAGCAGGGAGAGCAGGAGTTCTTTTTCAAGGGAATGTCTTTTCACCTGTTCCTGGAAGCTTTGGACTTCGGCTTCCGTTTCCTTTTGATAAGAAAGCACTGTGGCCGACAGCTGCCGGCGGAAGGAATCCCTGGTATACAGGATTTGCGGATCTAATGCGAAAACGCGCGCGGCGGTTTCGGCGGATTTTAACGTTCTCTTATCCATCTCCCCCTTGGCAAAGGTATAATATTTACCGTCGAAAAATCCGAATGCTTTGAGGGTATCCAAATATCCAAGCCTGATATTTTTTGCGGAATTTTTCCCATCAAATTCCATGATATCGCCCAGATCCCATTTGCAATGGACAATAATCAGATTTTTCGCCTCCTCCAAGGGTTTCTTCTGCACGATGCCGGCCGTGGAAAGGTCCACCGCAACCACATGAGTGGCACCTCTTTTCAGCGCCATCCCCACGGGAAGGTTGTCCAAATATCCTCCGTCTACATACTTGGTGTTGTCGATATCCGCCGCCCTGAAAGCGGGAAAAAGGGAAGAGCTGGCCACTATATAGTCGATGAGCTTTCCTTTCGGAATGTCTTCTTTATAGAAATGACGGGGTACGAATCCGGGAAGCTCAACGGTGACGAGGCCAAATTCCGACTGGCTGTCTCTTACCTTGGTTTCGTCGATATAGCGGCTTAACAGATTTTTCAGAGGCGTGTTTTCTCTCCGCAATAACCTCTTGTCTACCACCATGTGTGTTTGAATTTCTTTCCATACCTTACAGGCCAGTTCAAACTCGTCCTGGGCCACCAATGCTCCGTTGATGGCGCCTACGGATGTACCGGTGATAATATGGATTTTCACATCCATTTCCCGCAAGGCTTTCCAGACTCCGATTTCATAAGCGCCCCGCGCTCCGCCGCCGCCCAATACTAAGGCGGTTTTCATGCTTTCCGCCATAAATGCCTCCTGTAATTTTGAAATATAGTCACGCCCGTTGCGGCTGTTCGATTTGATTATATCCTTTGGGTGTAAATATGCAACAGAAGTAAATATGAAACAGATATAGATTTCAGGTCAGAAAAACCAATAAAATGTTTAACCCCCAAAGCTTCCCAATATTATGCTTTCAACAAAGATAACTATAATTAAAAAAGATAACCATTTATATATTAAGGAGAATTCAGAGCGAAATAGCCAATTCATAGTACTGGCATTGAATATTGAACTTACATAGAGAAAATTTATTGAAAAAGCAAGGAGCAAAAATGATACATTAAAAACAGCAAGATGTGGAAACAAGAGTTGCGTCCGGGAATGAGCGGAGGAGCGGAGTATGGGTAGTAATAGATCGGGAAGCGAGCAATCGGGAAATGAAAAGAATAGAAATGAAAAGGTTACTTTATGGACCAGGCAGCCGGTGAGCAGTTTGGAACAGATAAAAAAAGATGGAGTTTACCGTACCAAAAAGCAATATATCGAAGAGTATTTTGAAGACATTGCTCCGTATTTTCTCAATCTGTACTCCTGGTTCACGGAGCAGGCATCAAAGATAGTCCCAAAGCCTGACGGCGTGGAATTCCCCGTGTGGTGTTCCATCAGCGAGGAATACATGCTCAGGCCCATTGAGGGCACCGTGGTATACGTATTGGAAGTCAAGGAAAACGAGATTGTGTATTTCGACAGTTTTAAATGGGACCTGGTCCTGAATCACCTTTATATTCCAAAGGACGAGGAGGACCTGAAACAATATCAAGAGGAATTGGAGCAAAAAGGCTTCAAAGATTCTTTCTCCTTCATCGAAGGCAAGTACGCAGCCGCCTACCCGTGGGAACGTAAGAGAGTTATGGACAGCTGGGTGCGAATTTTCGAAATTGATGAATGGCATCCCATGAAGGTCCAGGCGAACATATGGGAAATCAGGGAGGAGCAGATCCGGGAGGTCATTCCATATCAACCATAATAAATAATCCTTCGGGTCTTTTTATTATATAAACTCAGACCTTATGATTTTATTAATTGGTACAGCCCAATCAGGTTTTTGTATTTATACTTGAACAAACCGGCTCCATGGCATATAATAAAAGAACAAATGTTCGACAAAGGGTGGAGGCGGTCATGGAGCTTTACGAAAAGCTTAGAATCCTGGCAGACGGCGCAAAGTACGATGCTTCCTGTGCCACCAGCGGCGTAGAGCGAAAAAACGTAGGGCGGATTGGCAATGCTTCCTGCATGGGAATCTGCCATTCCTGGTCTGCTGACGGGCGGTGCATTTCTTTAATGAAAGTGTTGCTGACAAACCGCTGCGTCTACGACTGCGAATACTGCATCAACCGCAGAACAGCTGATATTGCCAGGGCTTCCTTCGAGCCGGAAGAGCTGGCCGGTCTCGTCATGGAGTTCTATCGCAGGAATTATATAGAAGGTCTTTTCTTGAGCTCGGCGGTGGAGGGTTCGCCGGACCGCACTGCGGAAAGGATGCTCCGCACCTTGATGCTGCTTAGAGAGGATTATGGATTCGCCGGGTATATTCATGCGAAGATCATACCTGGGGCTTCACCTGAACTGATACATGCCATCGGCATGGTGGCGGACCGCATCAGCGTCAACATCGAGTTCCCCACGGAAGAGGGCTTGAAAAAATTGGCGCCTCAGAAGAAACCGAAGGCCATATTTGGGCCCATGAAACAGATTACGGAAACTATTTCAGACAGAAAACAGCTAAGGGGGGCTGTTAGGAGTTATCCGGGCAGGCCGACGGGACGTAGTGCGGATCTTCAATATCAACAACCGGCAGAGGCAGAGAATTTTGGCCTACAGGCGACAGGAGCGGACGATTATAATTTGCAGCAATGGGATTTAGAAGGTTTTGTGCCTGCGCTGCGGACCAGATATAAAGAGAGGTTTGCTCCTGCGGGGCAGAGCACCCAGATGATAATCGGAGCGGCGGGAGAGTCTGATCGACAGATCATAAAGACCTCGGAAAGTCTTTATCGGATCTTTAAGATGAAGAGGGTCTATTATTCCGCCTATATACCCGTGGTCAATTCGTCAAAGCTTCCTTCGCTTATGACAGAGCCTCCGCTTATTCGAGAACACAGACTTTATCAAGCGGATTGGCTCATGCGCTTCTATGGATTTCAGGCAGATGAAATACTGGACGATGGGGATCCGTTTCTTGATTTAGAGCTGGATCCGAAAGTGGCTTGGGCGTTGAGGAATCTTGATCTTTTTCCGGTAGAAATCAATAAGGCATCAAAAGAAGAACTCCTCAGAGTTCCCGGCATCGGCACCGTTTCCGTAGGGCGTATTTTGCGCCAAAGGCGGGTGGCGGCAGTCAAATTTGATGACCTGAAAAAGATAGGAGTTGTATTAAAGCGGGCAAAATATTTTATTACCTGTTGCGGGCGCTATTATGGGGATTGCGAATTGGAGCCGGTCCGGCTGCGCAATTACCTGATAAACGGCGAGAGAAAGTCAAATAATCTATTGCCAATAGACGATGGGGTTCAGATTTCAATGTTCTATTAAACCTGTTCATTAAATTAGAGCAATAGAAAATAGAGTTTATTGCCAATAAACGATGTGTATCGGAACTCAATATTCTATTAAATAATGCTAATGGGCGATGGCGCACAGATTTCAATATTCAATTAAGACTATTGCTAAGAACAATAGAGATCGGATTTCGATACTCTATTAACTATTACCGATAGGCGACGGAACTCGGCTCTTGCTGTCTATTAAGTAATTGCACGATGGAGTGGGATTCAATTTAACTATTGCAATATATGATGGGATTCAAATTTCAATATTATATAAGACAAAAATTCGCCGGTTGCCAAAATGCACATCCGGCACGGTATGACGGAGACGATCATGGACTACCTCTATGATGGCAGCTTTGAAGGTTTTTTGTGCTGCGTGTACCTGCATTATTATGAAGAAAAAGCATCGGGAATTTACGTTCAGACCCGTTACCAGAACAAACTGTTTCAGCCTTATAAAATCGTAGATACGAATTATGAGAGAGCAGAAAGAGTATACGAAGCCATAGAATCGAAGATATCATCCCGGGCTCTGAAACGGGTCTATTATCTCTTGCTTTCCAACTATGAAGAAAAAGAAAACATCGCACTTAACTATCTCAGACTGGGCTTCCGGCTGGGGGCCAAAGTGGATTCCTATCACAGCCATCCCGCTGTCTATGAGGCTCAGCAGGTTGCGCGAAAGGTTGCAAACGAAGCCCATCGTCTGGCCGGCCTGGTACGCTTTTCCGTCCTCAGAGCCAGTTCGAAAGAGGGAGAAAGGGAGCTGTTGTATGCCAAGATTGAACCGGACCACGATGTATTGGAACTGCTGGGCGAGCATTTCTCCGATCGCTTCAAAGGCGATCCTTTTCTCATTCACGATGCCAAGAGAAGCAAAGCGCTTTACAGCGCAGCCGGGCAGTGGCGCATTGCACCTATAGATGAAAAAGCCCTTCCCGATTTGTCTGAAGAGGAAAAACTCTATCGCAGGATGTGGAAGACATATTTTGACACCGTTGCCATCGAAGAAAGGATCAACCCGGCCTGTCAGAAGAGATATATGCCGGTGCGATACTGGAAAAACCTGACAGAGATGCGGACCCCCGGCCCTTGTTCAGATAGATAAAATGTAATAGAATGATGTGAGTGAAAGGGTTGGAATGTGTGTGAGGGAATTTGAGGTGAAAGATATGTACGAAGAATTAAAAGAAATTATCGATAAGAGCAATCGAATAGTTTTCTTCGGCGGCGCAGGCGTTTCGACGGAAAGCGGAGTGCCGGACTTCCGGTCTGAAAACGGCTTGTATCAAGCCAGGCAAAACTACGGTCGCTCGCCGGAGGAGCTGCTCTCCTACAGTTTCTTTCTCAGCGATATGAACACCTTTTTTGACTACTATAAAAACAATCTCATCTACCGGGATGTGAAGCCGAATCGGGCTCATCTGGCTTTGGCCGAACTGGAGAAACGCGGGAAACTCTTAGCTGTAGTGACCCAGAATATAGACGGGCTTCATCAATTGGCAGGAAGTAAAACGGTTTGGGAACTGCACGGTTCCGTACAGCGCAATTACTGCATGAAGTGCGGCGCATTCTACGATCTTGATTACATCATGGATCCCGAAAACTGCAAGGACGCCGAGGGGAAGCAATCCTACATTCCGTATTGCAGGAAATGCGGAGGTGTGGTCAAACCGGATGTGGTTCTCTATGAGGAAGCTTTGGATCAGAAGGTGCTGAACAATGCAGTGGATGCCATTGCCCGGGCGGATACGCTAATCGTGGGAGGAACTTCACTGGTGGTTTATCCCGCTGCCGGATTGATTAATTATTTTCGCGGAGATGAGTTGGTACTGATCAACAAGTCGTCTACACCCTATGACAGGAAAGCCAGCCTGGTCATTCACGAGTCAATAGGCGATGTGCTGGGCACCTGAGTGCTCACCGAACACTAAATCGATAAAAGCAAAAAGCAACCTAAAAATTCTTTTACTAAAAAGCGGTTGCTTTTTTATTGAAAAAAATGGATAATAAAACCTTTAGTCTCACCGCTCACTTTATAATCATTATAATCAACTAATTGTTTAATGCTCTTTTGCTCAAAGCCAGTGCTTAAAATCAACTAAAAATCTTGTGAGCACTTTATTTTAGCAGATTTTATTTCCATATATTTCAAATATGTGCCTTATATGACTCGTGATCAGCTAATATTTGCCTGAATCTATTTTTTTAGTTGACTTTTTTAGTGAAAAATCAGCTAAAATTTTGGCCTTTTCAAAATTTTAGTTGATATCCCGCCGAAGGCCCATGGCAGACATCCATGATAGAGGCCATAGCAGAAATTCAGGGCAGCAGTCCATGGCAGAGCCTATGGCGAAGGCCCTAGCAGAAGTCCGTGACTGATGCCCGTAGCAGCAGAAAGCTCATAAAAATGTAATTCGTAATGCATATTTATAAACCGAATCGTCTTTAAGTGTTTTCGGAGTCGGGAGATTACTCTCCCGACCCCGAAAACTTATTTTAAGAAATTAATCTCCGACCGGATTTGTAAGGATCCCGATCTTCTCAATCTGGCATGTCACCCTATCGCCAGCCTTTAGGTACTTGGGCGGATTGAAACCCATGCCCACGCCGGCAGGGGTTCCGGTAAGAATTATATCGCCCGGGCGCAATTCGTAACCCCGGGACAGGTCGCTGATAATCGTTGGAATGTCGAAAATCAAATCTCGGGTGTTTCCATGCTGCCTTAACTCTCCGTTCACATAACATTTGAGGTCAAGACACAGTGGGAAAGGCAGTGCGCTCCTGTGCACTATCCATGGACCTATAGGGCAATGGGTGGTGAGACTCTTTCCTTTATACCACTGAGTGTGATCATGTTGCAGATCCCTGGCGGAGACATCGTTTGCTATGGTATAACCGAAAATATAATCCTCAGCATTTTCCTTGGAAATGTTCATCCCCTTCTTGCCGATTACGATCGCCAACTCTACTTCGTAATCCACCTTGGAGGTGACATGGCTGTGGAGAAGAATAGTCTCTTCCGTGCCTATGACTGTATGATCGGGTTTGGTAAAGTAAATGGGATGCTCGGGAAGCTTATCGGAAAAGATTTGTCCTTTCAACTCTTCCGCATGGGCCTTGTAGTTTTTGCCCAAGCACACGATATTTCTTGCAGGAGCCGGTATGGGAGCCAGAAGCTTTACCTCTTCAAGCGGAATAGCATACTCGGGGCGCTGTCCAAAAAAGAAAGCGATTTTGTCTGTCCATTTCTCATCATAGCAACGAATAAAATCGATCATCGAAGAGGGAGCTTCTTCCCTGGCCAACTCTTGTTCGAAAAAATGCTTTAACAAAAAAACTCTGGCACCCACGCCGTCGATGCAGCAGAGCTGCTCCTTGTCATCATGGAATATGGTTGCATAAATCATAGTTTGCTATAATCCTTTCTTTCCTGTGCTTTTATGTCTTCCGGTTGGAGTATTTTCAGCCGAAAAGTTTTACTTGCATATCGAGCGTTTTCAGCCGAAAGTACATGCCTGCATATCGAACATTTTTTACCGAAAATGTTCTTGCTTATATACACGCTTGCATATTAATATACATTCTTTCGATAGGGTACTTCAACCTTATTTTCTTCCGATTATCCTGAATCGTTTACTCCGAATTGCGGTATTGCTTTAAAAACTCATCCACATCCACATGATGGAGTACTCCTACCACATCCTCAACAGGCAGGGCAAAGGACAGGCCCCTGCCGGGTGTAGACAAACCGGCTTCGTCAACGATGGCGTGCATGATTTGCCTGGTGAGCTTATGCTTCACCAAATTCAGGACCACTTCTTTCTCTGGTTGTATGGTGATTCCGAAAAATTTCTCCACCTCATGAATACCCGTACCCCTGGCGTAAAAGATGGTGCCTCCTTGGGCCCCGGCTTTCTTGGCCGCCTCAACAACCACATCCGCATATCCCCGGTTGACTACGGTTATTATCAAATCATACTCTCTCTCTGGGTTCATCTCTATCGCTCCTCTCTTCATATCCACAAAC
>LSQX01018605.1_pt1 | contig 10560 bp, 9 predicted proteins | sample 654561 | NCBI WGS metagenome assembly LSQX01 (sample SAMN04489861, study PRJNA283612) | anaerobic digester metagenome | isolation source: 4 biogas reactors fed with cattle manure at either 37C or 55C with and... | place: Denmark: Kongens Lyngby | collected 2014
TGAGGCATTATGGTGAGAGATATAAAATGGAGAGTGATTGTGCATAGAGTAGTTGTTACAGGCAGTCTCTAAACAGTATGCACAAAACACTCACCATTTTCTATAATCATCCTTGCGGCTATTAAAGTCGCGAATAATTGATAGGGGGATGATTATATTGAAAAACCAGGACATTCACGGTGCAATACTAAGCATCATGGAAGGTCTTAAGCACGAAGGGAAGTCACCAAAAACTCTAAAGACATATGAGACATCGTTCAACTCATTTAAGTGCTATTTAGCGGAAAATGAGGTTGTAACCGTTGATGAGAAAGCTTGCCTAGAATATATTCACATAAAAACAGGGCAACGGTATAGCAACTTCGCGTGTGTTACGTCAAGTTCCAGGGTGGATTACCGTATGCGCCCATTGTCTCTTTTGCTGCAATTCTTGGAGAATGGGTATTTCTGCAACAAAGTTAGAAGGATAATACCAAAATTTATCTGTCCACCATGCTTTGTGACGGAATACGAAGCCTTCTGCGAAGAATTGGTCTATCGCGGGTATAAGAAGGCGACGATTGAGTCAAACACCCAGAAGGTGCAATTGCTGATTACGTATTTGGCGGAGCATGGGGTTGCCGCATCAGAGGACATTACTATCCAACATATCGAAGACTACCTGAAAACTCTCGAGGGCTATGCTGTCAAATATATCGGTACCTTTTTGTATGTTTTCAGGAATTATTTTTCGTTTCTTCTCGGACGAGGCTGTATCGATCAGGATTTAGCCGCAATACTGCCCAAAGTGCGCACACCGCGCAATGCTTCCATCCCATATGTATGGTCAAAAGAAGACCTGCGAAAACTGCTCGACGCCATTGACCGCGAGGATCCCAAAGGGAAACGGGATTATGCGATTCTTTTGATTGCAATCCGGCTTGGCCTCCGTATTAGCGACATTAGGAGCCTGAAACAAGCGTCCATAGACTGGAACCGTAACACGATAAATCTGAAAATGGTCAAGACTGGCCAGCCAATCGAACTCCCGCTACTCAAAGATATAGGGTGGGCTATCATTGACTATTTACGGAACGGCCGCCCTTCCTCGAACAGCGAATGCCTATTTATCCGGCATAAGGCACCATTCAACGCCTTTGGCGACCGCAATGCATTTAGCAGAGAATTGCACAGGTATATTTTGAAAGCCGGTCTGAATTTACCGGATGGCCAACGGCATGGGATGCACTCGCTCAGAAGCACTTTGGCGGGGAATATGCTGGATGTAAAATCGCCGTTGCCAATTATATCGGAGGCATTGGGGCATCAGTCCGTCAACACGACCGGCATTTATCTAAAAATTGACGTCGAAGGATTGCGTAAATGTGCAATTGACCCAGAGGAGGTGCTTTCTTGTGAAAACACCTTATGAATGGAAAAGTGATCTTGCAGAAGCCATTCAAAACTATATTTCTCTCAAAAGGCAAACCGGTATGAAATTTGAAACCCAGGAATGCTATCTGCGGCACTTTGACACCTTTTATTTCAGCAACGGGTTTGACGGGGCTGCTCTTACAAAAGAGATGGTCAATGATTTTATATATGACAAAAATGAACGGCCGGTTTCTCACCGCAATAAGGAAGTGGTGATGAGGGATTTCGCGATTTATCTTTCTGACAGGGGCTACCACGCTTATGTAGCCATAGTAAAAACCGACCTTCAACGCTGTAAATTCATCCCGCGCATCTTGAGCGACGATGAGGTCCGGCGTTTCTTTACAGCCATTGATGATTACCCACAGTCTTATCCGCAGGCAAGATTCTCGTACAGAAATACAGTCGATCCGGTTCTATTTAGGTTTTTGTACAGCACAGGCGTCAGGATATCCGAAGCGCTGAATCTCATGATCAAAGACGTAAACGTAGATTCAGGAATTGTCACTGTTCGAGCCGCCAAGAATATGAAAGATCGCCTGATCCCAATGGCTGACAACTTGACAAAACGTATTGCCGCTTTTGTTGATGGTTTTCACAGATTCAGTGATAGCGGGATGTTTCTTTTCCCGGGCTGCCACAATGGTGTAATGGGTCAGATGGACAAAAGCACCGCTTACACCCATTTCAGGGACTATCTGCTTATGGCCGACATCCCTCATACGGAAATAGGACCGCGCATCCATAGTTTTCGCCACGGTTATGCCGTCAAATGCCTTAAAAACTGGGTTCTTGCAGGCAACGACCTTAACGTCATGTTGCCATACATGTCGGCGTACATGGGACACTCAGATTTCCGGGCTACCCAATACTATTTGCGGCTTACATCTGACCTATATCCGGAGATTGTGAGACGAGCCGAGGCTGAGTTCGGCTACGTCATCCCTGAATGGGAGGTTGTTTGTGATGAAGGCTGATTTGCCCTATTACTTGACATCCTTCCTTGGAAAATATCTGCCCGGTGAAAAGAACGCCAGCACTCACACCATCCAGTCCTATTCCATCACATTTAAGCTGTTGCTCATTTTTTTCGAGAGTGTGAAGTCGGTCTCGCCGGAATGCCTGTCCATGTCAGACCTGACTCGCGATGCGACTGTTGAATTTCTGGAGTGGATAGAAGCAGTGCGGGATTGTAGTATAACGACCAGAAACCAGCGGCTGGTGGCAATCCATTCTTTTGTACGGTTTGTGCAGAAACAGTCGTTAGAGAACCTTTATGAGTTCCAGAGGATACTTAACATCCCGGATAAAAAGTGCGCAAGAACGGTTGTGTCGTTCCTGACCGGGGATGAGATGAGAATTCTGCTCTCAATGCCCAATCCATCAAACAGAAATGGAATGAGAGATTTAGTACTGCTTGCCCTATTATATGATAGCGCCGCGCGCGTTCAGGAGATCATTGATCTGAAGGTCAAGGACCTACGGTTGGACAAACCTGCCGTAATTGCATTGCATGGCAAAGGCCAAAAGACACGGCATGTTCCTGTCACTGAAAAAACGAAGAACCTTCTTCAGTCTTATCTGCAACGCCGTTCCTACAATGCTGGGATCAACGCTGGCGAAGAGCATGTGTTTGTAAACCAGAAAAAGCAGCAGCTTTCGCGTTGGGGCATATCTTACATAATTGGAAAATATGTCGAGATGGCAAAACTGTGCGACGGGTTTGATGTGCGTTTTAATATCACCCCGCATGTATTTCGCCATAGCAAGAGCGTCCATCTCCTCCAATCAGGCGTCAATCTCATTTATATTAGGGATTTGCTCGGACACAGCGATTGCAGCACAACCCAGATTTATGCGAAGGCAGACACCGAAACGCGGAGGAAAGCGCTGGAAGCAGCATATGCGGACATCTTGCCGACAAATGAATTGCCGGATTGGTCGGATGATAAAAATTTGATGGATTTCCTTATCTCGCTTGGAAGGCAATGATAAAATGGTGAGTGAATTGATGGGAACTTACTTATTTGGCTAGTTTGCTGTCGTCTCTCACCATTTTATATCTCTCACCATAATGACGAAATGAATGCGGCGTGTATTTGTTCTGTCTAAAATTCTTCGGATAGAGTTCTTTTGCTCTATTCACATATTTCCGGACAACTTCCTCAACACAAGAAATTGACATATGCCCATTGGTCTGACTAAAAAATAGGTGCCGATCATAAGTTGACTTGTTGTTTAAGTCGTATTTTCTTACCCGCAAATACTCGATTATGATTGCGGTACAGCTCGTGGGGATGATAACTATTCGAGATTTGTTCCCTTTTCCAGTCAAGCGCACCTTTGTCGGAAAAGATGGCGTTGCTAACGTGATGTCCTGCAAAGCTACGTCGCACAGCTCCTGTGCACGTGCGCCAGTAGCATATAACACCGCCAGCATAGCGACATCGCGCTGTCCGATTACTTTTGATGTATCAGGCAGTTTTAGCAGCAATTGAATTTCTTCTTTCGTAAAGTATCTAATGATATTATTCTTCGGCTCTTTTTTCTTTGCAGAAGTAATTGCTTCAGAATAAAATGGCAAAGATACGGAAAAGGATTTCTTAGCGGCATATTTTGCAAACGCAATAATCGCGGAGCGGCGAACATTACGCGTTTTAGCGGTACACTGGCGCTTTTGTTCGAGATGAACAAGAAATTCGTCAATAACACCATTTGAGAGTGTTTCAAACGACACCTTGGTCGGCATGATACCTTTTACATCATCAAGATATTCAAAAAGCAACCGGAAAGCGTACTGGTACGCTGTTATGGTGTTTGTGCTCAACCCTTTGGTAATGGGCAGGTATTCGATAAAGAACTCTGACAACAGACGAGTCAGCTCGCCAGGTTTACTTTTCATTCGAAAATCACTTCCGGAAACAGATTTCCAATGCTTTCTTCCATCCGGGCGTGCGAGTTTTTGTACAGGACATAATTCGTCGTTATGTATTTTTCAGTTCCTGCTAGGGACTCATGCCCCAGATATGCAGCAAGTCGTGGTCCAGATTCCTCCAGTGGTCTCCCTTCCGCTTCCGACTTTAAAAACGATTTGAACGTGAAATAGTGCCTTAAGGTGTGAGGAGATATTAGGCGCGCCGATTGAACGCTGCGCACATTTGGGATACCGGCTTGCTCTAAAATTCGTAAAAACCAGAGCCTAAATGAGTTTTTTAGGTATGGATGCTCTTTTATACGAGCACTCTCAAACAATAAACTGGCGCCCGAATCATCTCCAATCATGCGCCTATTGTATAATCTGAGCACCTCTGCCAATGAACTGCTAATTGGGACAATTCGTTGCTTGTGATTTTTGGCTTTCCGTATTGTAATAACTTCAGTAGCTAAATCTATGTCATGCCAACAGAGCGAGAGAGCTTCGCCCAGCCGCAATCCGCAACCGTAGAGAATTCTGAGCAGCATCGGAAAGATATATGATGTCTCATTTTCTTTGCTTTTGATTGCTGCAAAGTTGTCCGCTGCGTCAATAATGGCTGCGAACTCTTCATCTGAAAAAGTGTGCACAACATAATTTGACTGTGTGCGAAACAGTTCAGGCTCATACACAAGGATTTCAAGTGCTTTTAAGTAGCGTGCAAACCTGCGCAAGTTGCCTATGTAGCACCTCTTAGACTTTGGTTTGCACGCAAGAGTCTTCAGCCAACCGGTAACAACCGCTTCCGTCAGTGCCTTTTGAGTAATATTTCTGCTTAATAAATATGCATCAAGGCTGTTAAACGTAGTCCTATATTTGCCGGTATCTTTATCTGCGTTTTCCAGCAGCTTCAAATAATCATCCATTTCAGCTGCCAAACAGCTGCCATATTGCTTAGACATATTACAACATCCCCTTTCCGCTAGCTAGATATTCGGCAAATCTGCCGCTCGCCATTGGTACTTCAAGAGCGCAGGACCGCAGGCTTTCTGTGTCTAATTTTACATAATGTGTTATGGCGTTAGGATCTTCATGCCCCAGAATAGTTCTGACCGCTTCATAAGGCACGTTTTTCGCTATGAGACCACTTGCGAGTGACATCCTGAGAGCATGCGCACTATGGTGCCTGTCGCCAAACTCGATTCCAGATTGACGAAAATGTTTTGCGGCGACCCGACAAATAGCCCCGCTACTCAATTTCGGCAACACGCCTTTCCGCAAACTTTCTCGGCAAGTAAGGAATATATATGGCTCAACTGAGTCGCCACGCGCGTTGTTGATATAGTCATGCAAGGCCTCCGCTATTTCTGGCAAAAGCGATAATTGGTTTGCAACCCCTGTTTTTCTTTGTCTAAACGCAATGATAGCTTTGACAAAATCAACATTTTCGAAGCGCAGGAAACTTATGTCAGAAGAGCGCATGCCTAATCGTGCGGCCAACAAAAGAATCGCATAATTACGTTTCCCCACTTCATTTGAACGATCGACGCTTCCGAGTATCGCCTCAATTTCGTCGCTGCTATACACGGAGGGAATACGCTTCCAATAATTCATATGCGGTACTATTCCCGCATAATTGTATTTGACAATTCCTTCTTTGACCAGAAATCCAAAAAGCTTTTGTATGCACGCTGAAAACTGAGCTTTACTTGCAGCCCGATCAAACGCTCCTGACATCGCTTTGGCATCGACGGTGTCCCAAGATTCTATGCCATTCCTCGCAAAATCCCTGCATAGCTTTATTGTAAATACACGATATTTGTCGATGGTGCATTGCTTCAGATTTGCCATCTCCAATGATTTGAGGTAATGCTCAAGTCCCTCTTTGAAAGTTTCCGGGCATTCGTAATTCACGCGAAGATACGTATACGAATACTTTCCGCCATCAAGGTACTCATTCAATCGCCGTATGACCAAACGCTGTCGTTGATAACCAGTTTTCGGTAGATACATCAGGCGTTCTTCAGACTCCAGGAATTTGTCACCTATTTCTTGGGTGTAAGCTTTATAACCGTTTGCATTCACAAAGCGGATCAGTAAATTGATTGTCCCCCTGTAGTGCCTTGTAATGTCGTAGGTGTAGCCTTTCTTGATAAGAAAGTCAATAAACCCGTTATTCAGTTCTCTCCAATAAAAGATGTCCATAATACCCTCCAAAACAAATTTGTGACATCGGTTGATGTCCAAGAGTATTGTAGGTTATATATTAGAAATTATCCGAGGAGTCTAAAGCATATTCCTCGAATTTACAACACTTCAGAAGAATTACGGTGGATAAAATAATTACTGGGATATGGNNAGATAACTGCCCAGTCAGAATCAGGGCCATGGGACTCATGGCATCCATACGGAAATTAAGCAAGAAGCGAACTTCTTCGAGCATTTCGCGGTCCAGCAGGTGTGCCTCATCGATCACGACAATGGGACGCTGGTGGTGTAAACCCCGCATGAGTTCGACCTGGTGATGTAATTGCCGTTTGGCATCGCCTCTGTAAAACCGCGACTCACACCCGAGTTGCTCGAGTAACCCCTTGTAAAAGTGGCGGGGTGTGAGCTTAGAATCAGCCAGGTAGAGGAGTTTATAGGCCGAAGAATCAAGCTGGTCGCTGAATTTGCGGATGACGGTCGTCTTGCCGATACCGCTGGCACCGGTGATAACCATAAACAGCTGCCTTTGCGCGACATATTCCAGCCGGCCAACCACTTCCTGCATAAGTAGCGAGTCGTAAAGGCAATCGGTGGGGATATCGCGGGAAAAAGGGGTGCGCGAGAAACCATAAAACGATTCAAACATGACCTTCACCACCCAATCTACGGAATGAGACAGCCGTTACCTGCTGTTTCTGCCGTTTGCTGTTTTGTTCCGCTGCAGATTGCAGCAACCGCGATGACTTAGCGGGCTGGGACAGCATTCGCTCAGGCAGTTTGGGTCTAGGACCGGTCCGTTCACCGATCACCAGTTTGGTCGCCTGCCATGGTTCGTGCCCTTCGTACTCCAGGGTCAGGACAGAAATGTCGGCCGGGTCGTAGATGACGGTAACGGTACAGCCGACGAAATGGAGTCCTGCTTCGTATTTTTCACCCATGAAGCTGATACAGCCGGTTTTATCCACTTTGCGGTCTTCGCAGTGTTGAAAAGCAAGCGCTATGGTTTGCGGATCCAAAAACCGTAAGGGTGTCGGATCACTATTGTAGGTCGTCTGCGGACTGAGGTTGTCTTTGAGTCCGGAATGCGCCTTGTTCTGATAACATTCATCCAGCCAGATCCAGAATAATTCGTTAAGTCTCGCCAAGGTCTGCGGATTTTCCAGTTTGACTTCGGCCAGAAAACTGTCGACTACGCGGTTAACCCGTTCAATTTTCCCGGTTGCCTCTGGCGAATAGGGCTTCGCAAACAACAGTCGGATTCCCATTTTGGAGCAGGCCCGCGCCATCCATTTATTGCGGAATTGTTTTCCATTGTCAAAGAACGCTGCCTCTGGAGCACCATGATTCTGGACCGCCTGTCGGAAACAATCTTCGACGATGACCTGATCCAACGTGGCATAAAACTCCCCATGCAGCACCAATCGAGTCGCATCGTCCAGAAATAGTACCAGATAAACCTGTTTGAGGCTGTGATTAGGCCCGATCGGCAGGTAAGGCCCGAATTTTATATCCGAATGCCATAGGGCATTACGACTGCGGCGCTGAAATCGTCGTGCAGCGGTTCCTGCATTGGCGTAAAGTCGCATATGCCGTGAACTGTATCCTTTTTCGGCCAGTTTCTCCTGCAAGGTGCTGCGTTTGATCCTGCCAGGCTCAATCCGTTTTTCCCATTCCAAGATCTGGATGATCTGAGAGATGCTCCGACTGGGCACTTCCCGACGTAACATAATCGCTTCTGTCAGAATATCGTCCGGAACAGCCCAGATGATGGCCTTGGGCCGGCCTCGGCTCTTGGGTTTGAGCCCCTGAAAGCCGGTTTGGCGATACTGGGATAAATATCGGCGCAGCGTTCTTTCAGACAACCCCGTTTGAGCACAGATCTGCTCCTTGAGTTGCCTGACTTGGGCCTGATCCAAGTGATCCTGCAACAGCGGCGACAGGAGTTGGTAGCGGTTTGTGGCTATTTCATCGGCCCGTTCCTGATTTTTCATGCTGATCCCCTTTCATTTTTCGGTGATAGCATGAGTGTATCCCGGCTTTATCCGGTCAGAAATGCAGAACGGGTCTGTACCCATAAATTCATTGTAACCAGGATTCGGACAATTCGGCCCAGCCAGCCCGGTGTCGCGCCGACCAGGTGATGGATCCGCTGGAGCAATGATCCGGAAAGCTGATCCGGGCTTTCCGCAAAGTTTTTGTCGAGTCGGTGGCAGGCTGCCAACAAGCCGCCATAGATGTGTTGTTCCAATTCGGAAAACCACCTTCGCCAGCGAGAGATGGTCGAATCATCTGCAGCTACCTGTGCTTGGCCGGTTTCTTCCAGGACAGATTCAATGCTTTCCCGGTCGTAACGTTTGTATGGCACCAACAGATCCGGGAGTTCATGGTGGATTCGCTTACACGATTGACAATATAGTCTGCGAATCACCAGTACTATCCGCTCACCGCTGCTCTCGATGTAACCTCGCCGACGACTGCCACATACCTCTAATAGGTAGTCACAGTTACAACAAAATGCACTTTGCTCATTGCTCCTAACAAAAAAAACCCGTTTGCGGATTCTCTTCCAGGTAATAATCTGTTATGATATGCATGTGTTTATGGTTTGTGCGCCTCGGGTACCATTGTTCCACCAGTGGTACATTCAACCGGGGCGCTTCCTTTCTCTAGGCTACGGACAGTATATCCGTCAACTTGCGGACAGGCAAGCACAGCAGCTTTCGGCCATTTCGCGGTAGCGGAAACAGTTTAGCGTTGCGAATTGGCACAAATGCTTTCGAGCAACAGATAAAAGGCTCTCAGTGTCACTATGAAGCTGTTCTTTGCTTTCGGCGATGTGCACCATGGTCACCAGTACCAGGATCATGCGCTGATCGCGGGTAGTCAGATCATCCAGGAATTCTTTGACTTCCTTGCGCTCTTGCTCATGTTGGAAAGGAACGACTGCCGAGTGATTCTGATTTTCATTCTGCTTGCGTTGCCAGTTGGTGATGTTGGTCTCGACGCCAAGAAGTTTGTTCTGGACCATTCGGACCGCATCGTCGGTTTGGACTGGATTGATATCAATCGACAACAACAGGTTGCGGTTCAACTCACATAGTTCTGTGATCAGACTGTCCTTGATGTAACTGGCATATTCGCGTAAGAACAAGACCTGTCCGTAGCGGTTGCCCATCACAAAATGGTCTTTCTTGAATTCAAGACTGTCTGGGCTGACATAATTCTTGAAGCAATGGCCTTTGCGAAGTGTTTCAGCAAGATTGAATCGATAGTAGGTTTCTTCACCAATCCTGAAAAAATCATGCAGGATCCTAAGACGTTCTGTAGCGTTCAGTTCAGAAAGCGATGAAGATAAACTGGCCAGATGATGCTGCAGTTCGGCGCTGATGCGATTGAAATAGCTGCGTGCTTCCTCAATACCTTTCTTCACGATCGAGATGGTGAGGATCTTCTCCTGAATCAGGTTATTGTTTGCCGTGATCGCCTTTTCTTCGAGCATGGCGTTGTATTCATCGCGGTAAGAATTGAGTCCGTCTAAGCGGGCAGGGATTAGAATCGTCTTCTCAAAATCCTGCCGATTCAGCCGGCGATTATTGATCGTAATTTGTGTTGTCGCTCCGGCATCCAAACTATTGAGCAACTCGCTGTATCCGAGAAATAGTTCGGTCTGATCTTCTTTGGATGCAACTGCATAATTGATGTCAGTTAGTTTCCAAGACCTGCTGAACTGATTTTCTGAACGAAAGATTCCGTCTGACCAAACCTGGTCGACCGGGATAAATTGCTGCACACTTTTGGGGACATTAAATGGTGTATCGTCGGTCTTCTTCGTTTTAAAAAGTCTATTAAACATGATACTTTTTTCCCTTCAGTCGGCTGATCAGATCTGGCCGGGCGAATAAGTTCTGGGATTGGTATATCAGATAGTGTGGCATCAGAATCTGCGAGCGGATCCAGACCCGAACGAACTGTTCAAAGGTTAGCCCGTTGTATCGAAAGAACCCCATGGTAGCAAAGGGTGCTGC
>LSQX01054070.1_pt1 | contig 10560 bp, 7 predicted proteins | sample 654561 | NCBI WGS metagenome assembly LSQX01 (sample SAMN04489861, study PRJNA283612) | anaerobic digester metagenome | isolation source: 4 biogas reactors fed with cattle manure at either 37C or 55C with and... | place: Denmark: Kongens Lyngby | collected 2014
TGGCGGTAAAGCAAGCTGACTATATTAAGGCCAGTGAAGTGGTTGGATGCTCTGACTTTCGCATTATGCTCAGGCACGTATTTCCCAACTGTCTGCCTCCCTTAATCGTGCTGGTGACCCTTAATTTGGGTACTGCCATTTTATCGGAAGCTTCCCTCAGTTTTTTGGGATTGGGAATAGCTCCTCCCGATCCGGCATGGGGGGCTATGGTTTATGATGGTTATACATACCTTTTAACCAACCCTTTAATTTCCATTGCTCCCGGAATCTGTATTTTACTGGTGGTTTTAGCTTTTAATATTGTAGGGGACGGGATAAGAGATGCCTTGGACCCAAGGCTTAGAGGAATAATATGATATAACAGGCGATGTGTTTATTCTTAAGAAAGGAGATTTGCCCAAATATGGCCCATCTTTTAGAGGTCAGGAATTTACAAACCCAGTTTAAGGTTGATGGTGGTATCGTGAAAGCTGTAGATGGCGTCTCATACCATATTGATAGCGGAGAAATTGTTGCTGTTGTTGGAGAAAGCGGTTGCGGAAAATCTGTTACTCAGCTTTCCATACTCCAGTTAATTCCTACACCGCCTGGTAGAATTGTTGGAGGGGAGGTGCTGTTTGAAGGGGTCGACCTCCTGAGGTTTAAAAGTGATAGCGAAGAGATGCGATCAATACGTGGAGGAAAGATCGGTATTATATTTCAAGAGCCAATGACTTCGCTGAATCCTGTTTTAACCATAGGGCAACAGATAGCTGAGTCGCTTATTCTGCATCTAAAAATGGATAGTACTGCTGCGCGTAAACATGCCATTGAATTGCTGAAACTTGTGGGCATTACAGATGCTGACCAGAGAATTGATAATTATCCTCACCAATTTAGCGGTGGAATGCGGCAAAGAGTAATGATCGCCATGGCCATGTCGTGCAACCCTAAATTACTTATTGCTGATGAACCAACGACAGCACTGGATGTAACTACCCAGGCACAAATTCTGGAGCTATTAAAAGATACCGTAAGCCGTTTTAATACCTCTTTGTTGATTGTTACACATAATCTTGGTATGGTATCCCGTTATGCAAGCAGAATTTATGTAATGTATGCGGGGCGGATTGTGGAATCGGGAACAGCAAAAGATATTTTCTCTAATCCTTGCCATCCCTATACTATTGGATTGCTAAATGCAGTACCGAGATTGGATGGACTAAAAGACCACAAGCTTGTTCCGATAGATGGACTCCCCCCCAGTTTAATTAACAGACCGGAAACTTGCGCTTTTTTGCCTAGATGTCCGTATAGTATTGAAGAATGTCGACAGAAACCTTGGCCTGATCTAAAATTGCTAAGTGATCGGCATTTTGTTGCCTGTTATGTTGATTTAGTTAAAGGAAAGGCTAAGTCAAAAAAAATATATCCTGCCACCGCTGACCTTAAAGAAAGTCCCGATAATTTTACCGGTCATTCATTTAATGATATAATTTTGAAGATAGATAACCTGAAGATGTATTTTTCCGTAACTAAAGGAATTTTTCAGCGCAAGACAAATGTTATTAAAGCTGTTGAAAATGTTAGTTTTCAGGTTAAGAAAGGTGAAACATTAGGATTGGTTGGCGAAAGCGGTTGCGGTAAGACTACTATCGCCAGATGTATCCTGCAGCTTTACCGTCCAACGGATGGAGAGGTGTTATTCGAAGGAGAGAATATCCTGGAAAAGCCAAAAAAAGAGATGCGCAATATCCGCCGTAGGATACAACTGATATTTCAGGATCCTTACAGTTCTCTTGATCCTCGTCAAACAGCAGGCAGCATTGTAGGAGAACCGCTCAAAGTTCACAAATTGGTCAGAAATAAAAAAGAGTATACTGAACGGGTTGCCGAACTTTTTCGTATGGTCGGACTTGAACCAGGTCTGGGAGATCGCGTTCCGCATGAATTCAGCGGCGGGCAGAGGCAGCGTATTGGCATCGCCCGTGCTCTGGCTACAAACCCTTCATTAATTGTGTGTGACGAACCTGTATCTGCTCTTGATGTTTCCATTCAAGCGCAGGTAATCAATCTGTTGGAAGAGCTACAGGAAAAACTAGGATTGACCTATCTTTTTATAGCCCATGATCTTTCCGTTGTACGTCATATCAGCGATCGCATCGCCGTGATGTATTTAGGAAACATTGTAGAAATTACGGATTGGAAATCTCTTTATGAAAATCCTCTGCATCCATATACAAAAGCATTGCTTTCAGCGGTGCCTATCCCCGATCCATTTATCGAGGAGAAACGTGAGCTATTTATACTTAAAGGTGAAGTGCCCAACCTGTTAAACAGGCCGTCCGGTTGCACTTTTCATCCTCGCTGTCCTTCAGCAATTAAAGACTGTAGTGAGGTAGTACCTGAACTCAAAGATGTTGGTAGCGGACACAGAGTTGCCTGTATAAGAGTTTAATATTAAAAAGGAAGACGAAAACATTGGAACATTTACATCATAGTAAAAAAGTGATAGTAATGATGGCGGTAATATCCGCCATGTTATTTGTTTCTTTGAGTCAGACAATAGTAAGCACGGCCTTACCCCGCATTGTTGCCGAGTTGGGGGGGATAGAATATTTTAGTTGGGTTTTTTCGATGTTTTTACTTGCTTCAAGCGTACCTGCCGTATTAATTGGAAAACTATCTGATAATTATGGACGCAGGCCTTTTTTTTTAATGGGAATGGTTTTATTTATGGTAGGGTCGTTTTTTTCCGGGTTAGCCCGCAGCATTTTTCATCTAATCATCAGCAGGGGAGTCCAGGGTCTGGGGGGCGGGATGATTTTAGTTGTTTCGAACGCTTCTGTGGGGGATTTGTTTGCGCCTCAGGCGAGGGCGCGGTGGCAGGGGTTTCTCCAAGGAGTTTTTGGCGTATCCAGTTTATTTGGACCTTTTTTAGGGGGTTATATCGTTGACAATGCGGACTGGCGGTGGATATTCTGGATTTTCCTTCCAATGGGGCTGCTGGCCTTATCATTAATTTATAAATTGTACCCCCAAGTGGAAAGAAAGCAGAAAGAGGAAACGGATTACTGCGGGACGCTATTGTTGACTGTGTTTGCTATTTCTCTGTTATTGTCTCTTACCTGGGGGGGCAAGCAATATGCCTGGGTCTCTCCGATTATAATCAGCCTTCTTACTGTTTCTCTGTTGACTTTTATAGGTTTTTACATAGTAGAGTGTAGGGTTAAATACCCGCTTTTACCAATAAAACTTTTTAACAATAAGGCATTCGCTATATCCATTATGGTTGGTTGTTTATTGGGGGTAGGTTTTTTTGGTGTTTCCATGTATATGCCTTTTTATGTACAGGGAGCAATAGGTGCATCGGCGACTTCTTCAGGATTTGTGATTATGCCGATGACGGTTAGCATGGTAATTGCCAGCGCTCTTAGCGGCCAGATAGTTACCCGAACAGGTAAATACAAAAAATTGTCGCTGGCCGGTTTGTCTATGATGGTTGCCGGATTGCTGTTGGCAGCCAATATGAATCCACATACACCTATAGTTATAGGAGCTTTAAATATGATTTTAGTTGGTATCGGGCTGGGTATAGCACTGCCTATTTATATCTCAACAACTCAGAATGCAGTAAAAAACGAACAGCTAGGGATTGCCACAGCCGCCTTTCAGATGTCGCGCCAGTTTGGAGGTACTATCGGGGTGGCTGTTCTGGGAATTATCATGAATAATAGATTAACATTGTTAATTAACCAACTGTTTAGTACATCGGCTGTAGTTAATTTTTGGGAAAAAGAGCCTGCCCTAGCTGAGACAATGGTGGTCATGCGAGATCCCCAAATATTAATGGACGCGGAAAAACTGGCCCGGATTAAGGTTGCCTTGCCGTCTCAGTTTGAAGAAACATTTCTCTACTTGCTGCAATCACTCCGGTCGGCTCTAAGTTCTTCATTGAATACAATATTTGTAATTATGGCTGCAGTAATACTGGTTGCTTTCTTGATAGGTCTTTTTTTGGAAGAAATACCTCTCCGTAGTATAAATAAATCAGAGTAGTGTTGGAAATATTTTTTAAGGAGGGAAAAAGATGGACTCTGGTACTTTGGTCATGCTGGCGGTAGGGGATATAATTTTGGGTCCTGATGCCGAGTCTTTTTTTTCTTATGTAACAGCTGAGCTTAAGAAGGGAGATATTGTAATAGGGCAGTTAGAGGTGCCTTACACGACAAGAGATTCGGAAGCTGTTAATTTGGGCCGTGACCCTGAGAACTTACATGCTTTGGTGTCAGCCGGTTTTGATGTTATTACTTTGGCTGGCAATCATATTTGGGACGCGGGGCCAGCCGGGATTGAAGATACGATTAACTGGCTTAAAAAGCACAATATTGCTTTTGCTGGAGCGGGAATGACGATAAATGAAGCCAGAAACCCTGTAATAATTGAGCGTAAGGGAACCCGCTTTGGTTTCTTAAGCTATAATTGTGTTGGACCAAGAGAGACATGGGCTGCGGCTAATAAGCCGGGATGCGCCTACGTTCATATTATTACTCATTATGAACCCGAGTATGCTACTCCCGGGGGACCTCCGGCTATTTATACCTGGGCTGAGCCACAAAGTTTGGAATGTATGAAAGAAGATATTTATCGATTACGTTCTTTATGCGATATTCTGGTAGTTTCTTTACATAAAGGATTAGTTCATATACCTGTTAAGCTGGCGGCTTATGAGCAGCAAGTATCGTATGCCGCTATTGATTTTGGTGCAGACCTTGTAATTGGTCATCATGCTCATATCTTAAAAGGAATTGAGTTTTACAGGAATAAACCGATTTTTCATGGATTATGCAATTTAGTCGCTTATCTGCCAAGTCTTGCGCCGAAACCCGGACAAGATCCCCAGTCCTGGGCTCAAAGAAGAAGAGAAATTTTTAATTTTGAACCCGACCCTGATTACCCGACTTATCCTTTTCATCCGGAGGCGAAGTATACCATCATTGCAAAACTGGTAATTAAAGACAAAAAAATCTGCCAAACAAATTTTATTCCATGCAAGGTTAATAAGCAGGGACAACCGGAAATACTGAAAAATGATGCAAGAGGAAAAGAAGTATATGATTACATGGAAAGGATAACCAGGGAAGCGGGACTTAATGCCGAATACAGTTGGCGGGGAAATGAAATAGCGGTAGAACTACGTTTGTAATTTGAAAAAAGCGTTTAGTAAAATAACTTTTGCGATTATAACAATTAGCATTTAAGGAGAAGAATTGGTATGAATGCATTTCCCAAAATGCTGCTAGTTGAAAAAGTTTATCTGGAGATTAAAAAACTAATATTGTCCGGAGATTATTTGCCTGGCAGACGTTTAGTCGAAGCAGAGCTAACCAGTAAATTTAATGTAAGCAGGGTCACGCTGCGGGAAGCTTTACGTAGATTGATCGCAGATGATTTAGTCGTATTGATTCCAAACAAGGGCATTCATGTACGGGAACTTACTTATAAGGAAAAGAAGGATATTTATACAGTCAGGGAAAGGGTTGAAGGCTTCGCTGCCCGGTTGGCAGCACAAGTACCTGAAAACCGTTTAAACAATCTGAAAAAGATATGTTTAGAAGGAGCAGCAGCGGTATCGAAAAAAGATAGAAAAAGCCATAGAACTTTGAATAACCAGTTTCATCTCGAGGTAGCTTTGGTAACAGAAAATGAAGCATTGATAAAAATTATTGAACGGCTAAGTACTCAGATAATAGGGAGTCAGCATATAGCTTTAATGAGCGATTTGGATTTAGAAATTTCCCAAAGGAGTCACGAGGCGATATTACAGGCTATTTTAAAAAGAGATGGTGATGAAGCAGAGTCACTAATGCGTGAACACATAAGAACCGGCCGTAAATTTATTTTATCAAGTTGATCTGCCTTGGCAAAAGAAAGGGAGCCCCACCTCCTGGTGGTAGCCCCCTTTTTATAGCAGTTAATACCGGAACCGGCTATCGCATTACTGTAATCTGCCCGCTGTCACCGTCGCTCTCTACTCGCCTCCAGGGTTTTATAAAAACGAAGATGAAGCAATCTAAACCGGGGGAGCAATATTATCTGTACCGTTCTTTTTAACCTTGGAAAACTCAAATCCTTTCATAAGCTGCCGCGCGATGATTTCCGCTCCGCTTCCTTTTACCTGTGTCACCGGTTTGGACGGTTTTTTACTCCAGATGGTCTCCGGCCTGGTCTGAAGGATAAAGATATTTTGAGGAAAGGGTAAGTTTTGATCTACAGCCCATTCAATATCCTGGGGAGCTCCGTAATATTTTTCCAGGCGCTTGCCGAGTTTGGCCAGTTCCAGGATTTCATCCGGTTTTAAACAGGGTGCGTTCTGTCTTTCCTCCTCAACATCCCTGGGCACAATATTCCCTTGAGGGCCGTATACCATCTCCATCACCTTGCGGCAGATTGTCTTCTGGGAAAGGTCCAGGGTTACTTTGTCGAGGATGTACTTATCCGGGGTAACCTGACCGCTGACCAGGCTCTCCCCCAGTCCCCAGCTGCCTTCAATAAAGATCCTGGACCTGTCACCGTTGACTGGATCCAAAGTAAACATAACTCCTGAGGATTTGGCGTTAATCATCTGCAGAATGGCTACACCAATCGGCGAGCTTTCCAGGGCCATTCCCCGCTGGAGACGGTATGCCATCGCCCGGGCATTAAAAGAACTGGCCCAGACGCGGATGACTTTATCCATGATCTCCTTCTCACCCTGGACGTTGAGAAAGGTGTCGAACTGCCCGGGCATACTTACCGGACCGCTTGATCTGACCGCCACGGGAACATTTTTTTGCCGGCTTTGTTTATTCAGTTCTTCGTAGAACTCCAGGATTAGCTCTTGCAGCTCTGTGGGCATTTGTTTCTTCAAAATTAGCTCTTCAATGATATAGGAACTGGCTTCCTCAAACATCCCTACATCTTTTTCCAGCCTGTTTTTATTTTTATTTAAATAGTCGGTAATCTCCTGTTCAACACCGCTGTCTTGAAGAAATTTTTGGTAAGCATCCAGTGTTAAGGCAAATCCAGGAGGGACCGGAAACCCTGCTCTGCGCATTTCACCCAGATGGCTGCATTTTTTCCCTGCGGCAAAAGCCTCTCCCGGCGGTAAGTCTTCCAACCATAAAACATAATTCTGTTTATCTGCCATTTGAAGCTCTCCTTTTTTATTTGTCCAGGATATAAACCATGCCTGTATCACCATCAACCCTGATTTTTTGACCGCTTTTAATCACTGAAGAGGCGAATCCGGTCCCCACCACCGCCGGAAGCTTGTATTCGCGACAGACAATAGCGGCATGGGACATAATCCCTCCTACATCAGTAACGGCAGCCTTTATTAAATTGAATACCGGGGTCCAGCTCGGTGAAGTTGTCGAAGCAACTAAAATTTCACCTTCTTGCAGTTCATTTATCTGTTCAGGAGAGCGAATAATTCTGGCGATGCCTTCGACTACGCCGCCAGAAGCGGGGAACCCTTTTAACTCGGTGACTTCTTCAGGAGAAACGCTGCCGGCGTCCAGCCAGGCGTCTACAGAGCTGCTGGTGATCCCCCAGAGCATAATGGTGAAGGGTTCCGTGATCCGCTCAGGAGTGGCGCCGACTGCCGGCGGGGGGACAAACTTNNCGGAACTTGTCGAGGACCTCTTTTCGCCACTTGATTTCCGGACGCCAGTAACTTTGCCCCCGGGCTGGTACCCCGGTTGCCCAGGAGGTGATAAGATCGTAAAGCGCCTGCTCGATTTCAAAACGGTTCAGATACCAGATATCTTCAATCTCGTCAAAGAAATCATGTTCAACAAACACTTTGCTGAGCTCTCTCATTTTTCCCCAGAATACTCCATGGAACCAGTGTTCAATATAGAAGCAGTGATCCTCCAGATATGGGTAAGTATTCTTGGTTATACCGATGAGCTCGTGAAAGGTTTTTTTGTCGTCTTCGTTATCAATGAGCTCGGTATACTCTTTAATCAATCTTTCTTTAGTCTGGAGGATCTCTTCATATGGGCGGTCAATATTTTCGCCTTTTTCCAGCATGCCGATATAGTTCTTAATGGCTCCGAAGGGGATTTCTATGCGGTCATACCAGGTCCAGTGGTCATGATACCATCCCGTCCCGGTGGACATGTAAAACCAGGGGTATTTGCTCTTCTCAAAAGTCTCTATCCATTCACGACCTTTTTCGCTGGCCTTTAATTTTTCGAGGGCATCATTTAATTTGGCGCTTTCCCTGATTTCGCTCCCCACTCCAAGCTTGACGGCAAGCCTGGCCAGTTCCCTTAAAGTCTCATCGGGTTTAAACAGCATGACATCTACTCCGCCGACCATTTTGGTAAGCGTGGCATCACTCATCCCCGGGAAGAGTTTCCGGCAAAAGTCCTGCAAAATGACAAAAGAAGCGTAACCGAGGTTAAGAAACTCAAAATGGTACTGCCAGGCTTCCAACCCGTACTCGATCAGCCGTTTATAATTGCGGTACAGTTCAAAGCCGCTGGTTATCCCTTTACCTTCAAAGACGACCGATTCGTCTTCCAACTGTGCAGGTGCGCTGAGATCCAGCTCTTCCACTCTTTTTATGACGTCGTTTACCTTCTCTTTCCATTTTTCATAGAGGGTGGCCCAGTTCTCGAAATAATAGCCGGCTCTTTTTTGGAATTCCTCGGCTCTTTTTTCAATTACCTCCGGGTCTTCAATGGCGACCGGTGCAATATAGATGTACCCGTTTATGATGCGGTGGTCGATCCCCATCGCGGCGGGCACGGAGAACATGCGGCTGTTGTTTTGCGAAAGCCCTACATACCAGGCTTCATCCCAGATGAGGTCGAAAGGGTACATGGGCTCAGGATAATGGAGGCCGTCATAATACCAGAGCATTTTGTTTTCATATTCCTGCATCTCTTTATCTTCTGTCGTGAAGATGTAATAATAAGGATACATCCGCTGCCATCCCTCTGTCCCCGGAACAGTCGGCACCTCGTGGGGGCTTGGAAAACTACGCTTTTTATTCATTTTTCATCGGCTCCTTTCAATAATGTTGAAAATAAAATTATAGAGAGATAAAGTCTCGAGTTGTTTTTTGGAAATACTACATGAAAATTTATGAGGCAATTTGTTCCTCTGTTGTTTCCAGTACGGTCCTCTTTTTGAATAATGGAGCACCAATAGGAAGCAGCGGTTTGTCAAACATTTCATTTAAGAAAAGAGCGCAAGCTATATAGAGCATGCCAATGGCAAAAATTAGAAGGCAATACCACCCGGCAGTACCGGCAGCCGGGGTTAACGCCCCTGCATCAGTCAACCCGACAAGCCATAAACCGAGATCCAGCAGGAGGCAGAGAATAAATAAAAACCAGCTTACCAGCCCTGTAGCTATAAAAAAAGCTGCTACATAAACGGCGACAACTAAAAAACCGACTCCTGTTACCGCCGGTGGCACCGTCAAATCTTTAATCCATATCTTGACAATCTCACCGAAGGCAGGAGTTATACACAACATTAGTCCAAACACCAAAAGCGGGGTGGCAAAAAGAAGCCCTCCCCTTTTAAACTCAATAATGCCGCAAATTACCTGCACCAAACCGCCAAATATCAGCCAGCCGATAATGAGCGGGGCGCCTTCAGGAGGGATCCATCCCAGGTTTAATACAGACAGCGGAATTACGACTGTACATAAACCGACGATTCCTGCGGTGGCAGGATTTGCCCAGGATATGTTATTATTCATTTTCACAACCTCCTTGTATCTAAATTAATCTAACGTCCGGACACAGTCTCAAATGCCTTTAAAAAAGGGCTTTCTTCAATAAAGCGAAATGCCTCCCTTCCCGACTTATGCAGATAAATGCTTGATTAAATCATCCTATACTTTTATAAAGATTTTAAATATTTTTTAAAATATTTAACCTAAACATAACTTAAGCAGCAAAAAAATGTCAACGGCTAAACTGGTTGAAAATTTAATCATAATCTTTACTCATTTTGGACAACATTAGGGCAAACAATTGGCAAGAAGATGTGGAAAGAAGGTGCAAAAGGGAGGTAAGAAAAAAGCGTGGTAAAGCGTATCTTGCCGGTATGTCTTTACCACGCTGTTGGGGTATGCTCCCGGGGTATTACAACCCAAAAAGCAGTTTCCCGGTTTTTTATTCTTGAATAACAGTATTATGCTTTTTCCTTTTCGCGTTTTTCTTTTAAGGCGCGCCAGACTTTTTCGTAAGTAAGCGGTAAGCTTTCAATACGGACCCCCATGGCGTCATAGATGGCGTTGGCAAGGCAGGCCATGGTGGGGGTAGTTGCTCCCTCGCCGACTTCTTTTACTCCCCAGGGGGCGTTGGGATCGATGCTGTCAACCAGTTCAGAAGTTACCGGGGGCATGTCAAGTGCTGTGGGCATCCTGTATTCGGCAAGGTTTCCGTTGGCAACATCTCCTTTTTCATCAAAGAGCACTTCCTCCCAGATCGATTCGCCCATGCCCATATAAAAAGCGCCATGAACCTGACCGTGCAGTAAAGCCGGATTGATGACCATCCCGCAGTCGTGGAC
>LSQX01160999.1_pt1 | contig 10560 bp, 10 predicted proteins | sample 654561 | NCBI WGS metagenome assembly LSQX01 (sample SAMN04489861, study PRJNA283612) | anaerobic digester metagenome | isolation source: 4 biogas reactors fed with cattle manure at either 37C or 55C with and... | place: Denmark: Kongens Lyngby | collected 2014
ATTTATCCCCTCATCAACGATAAGAACCCTCAGCGAGGAGGGGCATCTTTTATAAAGCTCAAGCGCGGTGAATATACCCGCCGGGCCTGCACCTATTATTATAACGTCATAATTTTTCATGTTTTTGCCACGCTCCGGAAAAATTTGTTTTTATGGAATTTATCCATTAACCTATATATTATATACGAGTGCGTCGGTTTTATCAAGTCGTAAAGGGCAAAACCGCAAAAGTTTTTGACGTTTTATTGACAAAACGCGTTCATTTTGGTAAGGTTGTCACACAGTAAATTTTTGAGGTGATATGCTTGGCACTTTTGCGTGCGGGTTTAAAGAGGGCTTCGGCTGCGCTTATGTGTGCCGTTATGCTTGTCTCGCTCGCCGGAACGGTTTCGCTTTCGGCATTTGCGGCGGACGAGCATCCTTTTGTGTATGAGGACATAGGCGGCGGGAGGCTTGAAATAACGAAATGGACAAAAAGCACGGGGCTTACGCTGACAATCCCCTCGCATATAGACGGGAAAACCGTTGTGGGTATAGGTGTTCAGGCGTTTGAAAACTGCCGGAGCTTTTCAAGCATAGTTTTTCCCGATACGCTTGAATATATTGCGCATTATGCCTTCCGCGGCTGCACAAGGCTGAGAACGCTGACTGTTCCCGAGGGCGTCACCTCGATAAAGACGGGTGCGTTTTACAACTGCACGGGTCTGTATTCCATAGCTTTACCGAAAACGCTTACGCAGCTCGGCGAAAACGCGTTTTACAATACCTTCTGGTTCAACGACAAGCGAAAAGGACTTATATATCTGGACAGCGTGCTTTACACCTACAAGGGCGGAATTTCGCAGGATATGCCGGTAAGCATTGCAGAGGGCATAACCTGTATAGCCGACAGAGCGTTCGGCAACTGTGCAAAGCTCACAGCCGTCACCCTCCCCTCGACGCTCAGGAGCATCGGCTTTCTTGCGTTTTCGGGTTGTGACGCGTTAAAGGAGATTGTTTTGCCCGATTCGTTGGAAACAATAGGCTCTTATGCTTTTATGAGCTGCACGGGACTCAGAGAGGTGAACTTGCCCGCAGCAGTTAACTCGCTCGGGGACTATGTTTTTGCGGGCTGTTCAAGGCTTGAAAAAATAACGGCTCACGAAAGCAATCAGTCCTTCGTGAGTGCGGACGGTGTTCTTTTCAGCAAGGATATGAAAAAGCTTGTGTGTATGCCGGCGGGCTTCAACGGCTCAGCATATACCGTGCCCGGCAGTGTTGAGGAAATATGCGCGGGAGCATTTCTTACACCGAAGCCCTTGGATTTGGAAATACCGGACACCGTAAACGTATTCGGCGAATATGCCTTCGGCTTTACCATGGGGATTGACGACGAGGTTTTTGTGCCCTCGGATAACTTTACCGCGTACTGCATTGATGCCTCGGCGGCTCATCTCTTTTGCACGGAAAACTCGATAGCGTGCGCTCTCAACAGAGTATACACCGATGCGGTAACGGGAGTGAGGGTGACAATCCCCGAAAAATATTCCACACCGGATACCTCCGTGAGCGTGAAAAAGCTTCACAAGGGTGCGGAGTTCGGCATCGCAAAATCAATATCGGCACTGACAAGGGGCGTTCAGGTCTATGCTGTCGCCGTCAGGGAAAAGGGCGAAGAAACCATTCCTGCGGGGGTTATAAGCGTGTGTATACCGATTCCCGAGGGCGTTGACGCGCAGAGCTGTAAGATAGTCAGGCTGTCGGACGGCGGTAAAGCATACACGAGGGTGGCTGCCGACAGCGTTGACGGATATTTTGCCTTTACAAGCCGCATACCCGGTGCTTATGCGCTTCTGTACCCCTCGCAGAACGGCAGCACGCACTCGTCTGCTGCGGTAAATACAGTTATAATATTGTTTTCTCTGCTTGCCGCAACGGGAGTTGCCTCTGCAATAGTGTTCGCAGTCAGAGGAAAAAGCAATCGCAAAGCCGCCTGAGAACGGCAGAGAGCACCTTCGCTTCGCCGTCGGGCTGATACAAATATAATTGCGGCACACTTCCTTGCGAAGTATGCCGCAGATTTTTTATAAATTTCTTTACACGGGGTCGGTTGCTTTTACGGTGTATTTTTCCAGCAGCTGTATCGGGTGGTAGGACAGCTTTGAGGTTCGCAGCCCCTCATCGCCCGAATCGTCCTCGCGGTTTATATATGTTGCTCCGTTATTGACGCACAGCTTGGCATATTCGTTTGAGAGCACCTGATATACACCGGGGAAGGCGATGTCGCCCTTTTCAATGTGGACGTACATGGTGTCTCCTGTCTGCTCTCCGGCGGTGAAGCCGATTATTTTGCCCCCGTTGCGAAGCACCGCGCCCGACATGCCGTAGACCTCAAAATTATCAATGACCTCAACAGCCGCCTCTTCCTCGGCTTTCGCGAGAGGGGAGGTTTTTTGCGCTGTTTGCGCATGGGTATGCAAAAATTCGCGCACCTGCTCGGCGTCATCTTGCGTGAACGGCTCAAAGGAAAAGTCGGGACAGGCACGCTTGAAGTGATTTATATGGTTTCGCTGTCCGCTGAAACGGCGGCCGGCAAAGCTCGCAAAATCCTCAGCGAGATAGAGGTAGTCAAACCAGTTGCGCTCGGGAGTTGCCTCTATGGCGGAGAAATTCGCCCCGAGGACTTTGAGTGCCGGCTCGGACACGCTTGCAAAAAACAGCTCAATATCTCGTGAAGAGCAATATCCGGACAGATATGACAAAGCGGCACGTGTATCGCCGCCGAGCGGCACGGAAAATGCCGTCTTTCCGTTTATGTGGAGTATTTTAAACACAAGAGAGCCGTCGATGATTGCGTATTCTGTGTGAAAAAATTTACGCCACATAAAGGTGCCGCCGACAGTGGCGTCACAGAGCCTGTCGGGATTTTCCGCCATAAACGGTTTGATTATTTTGATGTCGTTAAGAGTCAGCTTTCTGAAATCCATAAAACCTCCGATTATTTTCGTCTGAAAACGTAGGTTGCGAAGAACACAACAGAGCAGATAAGCACGATAGTCGCGCCCGCCGAGGTGTCGGCGTAGTAGGCAAAGATAAGTCCGGAAATTCCGCAAACAAGCGAAATAAGCACCGAAAGAGCAAGATATTGGCGGGAGTTCCGTGCGACGTTTCTCGCGGCAGCCGCAGGAAGTATGAGCAGCGAATTTATAAGCAGAACGCCTATCCACTTGATTGAGAGCATGACAACCACGGCAACAAGAACAACAAAAACATTTTCTACAAGTGAAGTTCTCACGCCGCGGCTTGCGGCAAGCTCACGGTTTATGCTCAACAGCAGCAGCTTGTTGAAAATCAGTGCCCATACAACGAGCACCGCAACAAACGCCGCCGCCAGCATGGCAATTTCGGACGCGGAGATGCTTAAAATATCGCCTATAAGATACTGCGAGTATTTTTGAAAGCCGCCGCCGGCAGAAAGAATTACAAGTCCCAAAGCGATGGAGGCGGAGGAGAACACGCTTATAACCGTGTCGGAGGATGCGGTTTTGGCTTTTTTGACCTTTGCAATAATGAGCGCAAGAACAACCCCGAAGGCGACCATGGAGATTATCTCATTGTCCACACCCAGCACAACGCCCAGCGCGACGCCCGTAAGCGCCGAATGTCCCAGAGCGTCGGAAAAGAACGCCATTTTGTTGTTGACCGCCATAGTGCCGAGTATTCCGAGAAGCGGCGCGATAAGTAAAATCGCAACAAACGCATTTTTCATGAAATTGTAGCCGAGCCAGTCAAACGGAAGAAGGGCATCAATAACCGAGTATATTGTATTCATAAAGCCCTCCTATTCAAGCGTCTCGCCCGTGAAGGCGGCGCGGAATTCCTTTGATGAGTAGACATAATCCACGTTCCCGTGGCAAAGCACCTGACGGTTTATCAGCAGCACCTTGTCGGCGTGGCGGCGCACAAGCGGAAGGTCGTGCGAAACCATTACAATGGACATGTGATAGTTTCTGCGAAGCTCGGATATGCTTTCATAGAAACGCTCGGAGCCGAGGGTGTCAACGCCGGAAACAGGCTCGTCGAGTATCAGAAGCTCGGGCACGGGATAAAGCGCGCCCGCAAGCATAACACGCTGGATTTCTCCGCCCGACAGCTCGCCGAGGCGGCGGTCGGCAAGCTCGCTTGCGCCGACTGCGTCAAGCGCTTCGGCAATTTCGCCCGAAAGTGATTTGGAGCGGTGCAGGCATACGGGGGAGCCTGTCCTGCCGCAAAGCAAAAAGTCCCTGACACTGACCGGCGTACTGCGGTCAAAGTCAAGGAATTGCGGGACGTAGCCTATGGTGATACGCTCGAGTGTTTTGCCGTCGTGCGATTCATAGGTTACGGTTCCCGAATGATGTATTTCGCCGAGTATCGCGCGCAGCAGAGTGGTTTTGCCTGCTCCGTTGACACCGATAAGGGCGGTAAGCTCACCGCAATGAAGCTCAAAGGACACGTCCTCGTACAGTGTGTCTGAGCCTTTTTTAACGGATATGCCGTTCACTTTTATTTTGCACAGACCGCAGCCGTTAGCTTCTGCCATCAGCCTATCGCCTCCGTTAGAATGTTGAAATTCGAGCGCATAATGTCCTCGTAGGCGGTGAGAGCTTTTTCACCGCTTGTAATCGGATTGAGAGTATACACCTTAACGCCTGTTTCGCTTGCGAGAATACCTGCCGCCGAGCCGGAATAGGAAGGCTCAACGAACAGCGCCGTAACGCCGTTTTCGCGTATGGTATTTGAAAGCTCGGCAAGCTTTGCCGTTGTGGGGTCGCCGCCCTCGTCGCTTTCAATGCTTTCTATGACGTTGAGAGAGAACTCGGCGGCAAGGTAATCGTAAGCCTCATGAAAGGTGATTATGGGCTTTGAAGCGAGCCTTTCGGAGTGCGGCTTAAGCTCCGCTTTGAGAGCGGAAAGCTTTGTAATATAAGCCGCTCGGTTGGCCTCGATTTTATCCGCATTCTCCGGAAGCAGTTCGGCGAGAGCCTCGGAAATATTGTTGACCTGTATCACGGCGTTATCAATTGACATCCATATGTGCGGATTTGCGTGGGAATCGGAGTCGGCAGGACTCGCAGAATCGTCATGATAGCCGACGAGCAAAGGAATATTCTTTGAGGAGTCGGCGGTTTTAAGTGCAGGAAACTGTTCGAGGATTTTGGACATAAAGCCGTCCTCCATTCCCGCGCCGTTCATCACGAACAGATCCGCGCCGCTTATGAGCTTCATATCCTTGGTGGTGATCTGATAATCATGCAGACATCCCGAGGTGTTCTGTTCGCTCATATTAGAGACGCTTACGCCCTCAATACCCTCGGTGAGATTGAGTGTGAAAATATAGACCGGATAGAAGGACGCGACGATGCTCGTGTTGTCCGAATCCGTGCCGCCGCCCGCGCACGAGGCGAGAAACATAAGGGAAATACATAATATAAGGCATAAAAAACGTTTCATAGCTTCTCCGTTTGATTATTTTGAAAATTCGTCCCTCTCGGGCGGAAGTGCGATAACCGTTTCTGCCGGCGAGAAGACCTTTTCGTTCGGAACGCTTTCGGCGTCAGCCTCGCGGGCAGGCTCGTCAACCGGGCTTGCCGGGTGTATTTCGTTTACAGAGAACGATTGATTTGTGACGGGCGGTGTAACATCGACGAGAGTTACCGAATACGCCGCAGAGGAGTAATACATTCCCGTGTCCACACACAGATAATATGTGCCGGGGCCGAGTGTTACGGTTCTTGAATAAGCGAGGGATTCATCCCATGATGAGGACATGGTAACATAATTGTCGGAATTGTCGTTTATTATGCTTATGACCCAGCCCTCCTGCTTTTGAGTAAGGTTTTGGTGAATAAACATTATTTTAATATCCGAATAGCCCGTAAGCGTGAATTTATAGTAATCCTTGTCGTATTCCACATCGTCCTCTATGAGTGCGCCGTTGTATGCTTTGTTGAGTATCATGGGGTCGGCTTCGATGGGAGCGTCGTTGTTCTCGGTTTCCCAGTCGTCGGTGGCGACAAATTCACAGGCGAGGGTGTATTTTGCAGAGTTGAAGGAGCGGTTATCACTGTCAATACGGACATAGTAGGTTCCCGCGGGAAGGCCTATCTTAGGCGAGGCGATTTCCGCAACATTCCAATAGGATATCATTTTGTGTATCGGTACACTGTTTTTATCCATAAGGACTATGTTCCAGCCACCCTTGACTTCGCCGAGGTTTTCATGCCTGAATTTTATTGTAAAGCAGCCGTCATCTGCGACGGTGATTTTGTAATAATCCTTGTCAAAGCCTTCGTCGCGCGGCGAAAGCGTACCCGTTACAAAACCGGGAGTCGGCAGCGTATTTGCCTGAAGCACGGTATCGTTTATCTCTTTTTCCCAATCCGCAAGCGGAGCAGCCGTGAGCGTAAGGGTGTAGTCCGTGCCCGAATATACCATAGAAGAAACGCAGATGTAATAATATCCCTTTGCAAGCCCGAGGGAGCCTGTGCTTACGGATGTGGCTGTCCATCCCGAATCTACCTCGGCTATTTCGTTAAAGCTGCTGTCGTATACGGCGATTTTCCAGCCGACCATTCTCTCTGTGGTAAGGTTCTCGTGGGCAAAGGTGAGGTTTACTTCATTATCCTCTTTAAGCTCAAACATGAAATAGTCTGTATCCGGTGTTTCATCGCTGCGCTGTGACGAGGAGCCGTATATCATCGCCGAGCTTTTGGATGCGTCCTGAGCGTCGGGTACAAGGGTAAGCGGAGTGTAGCGGCTGAAGGCGTCGTTAAACTCATCCTCCCACATGGTTGACGGAGTAAAGTTGACAACAAAAGAATATTCGGAACCGGCAAATATCTGCGCGGCTTCGATTTTCACCATATAGTTGCCCGGCAAAAGCCCGACCTTGTTTGATGCGCTTATCTTTTTTTCGTTCCAGCTGTCGGCGAGGCTCGAATAATTGTAAGTTATCTCACGGTAGACAAGCTCTTTTCCGAGTCCGTCGGGGCTGTATTGCTCATAGAGGGTTATTTTCCAGCCTACCGAGGTTCCCTGCTGCGCACTTGAGGGCGCAAAGCCGGTCTGAGCCCAGCCCGGCTCGGTGAGGGTGAAAACATATTCCTCATAATCGGTTTCTGAGGTCAGCGCACCGGTTACGGTTGTGTTTACAATAAGCGTGGCGGGCGCGGACACCACCTTTGAGTCAACGGCGGATGCCGCAACGCATGTGGATGCCCCGAGTGCGGTAACCGCGCACAGAACAAGCAGAATATACAATACTTTTCGCTTCATAAAAATTGCCGCGCGATACAGTGCTTGTATCGCTATCCTTTCTTGGGTTTTTGCGATAGGTCTCTTTAAACCATATTACCATGGAATGCCCCGGGCGGACAAGCGGAAACAAGTGGAATTTATCGCTGTGCGATTATTTTTCGTGCGAGGTCGGGATAGTCCGTAATAAGTCCGTCGCAGCCGAAGTCGAGCATGGCATTTATTATTGTTTCGGTATCGGTTGTCCATGGGTTCACCTTCATGCCGAGCTTGTGGCTTTCCTCAACGTATTCCTCGTCGACGTAGAAGAACAGCGGATGAACCGCGTCGCATCTGAGGTTTTTGGCGAAGCCGAGCTGATCGTCGAAAATGCGCTCGATAATCGGGCTGTCGGGCGAGTAGAGAAGCCCCGTCTGCGTGAGGGGATCAATTTCCTTGCAGGCGATAAGGCAGTTGTCGTCGAAGCTTGAGATAAGAAGTCTGTCAAAAAGCCCGAAATCCTTCACCATGTCAATAGTCCTTTTGACGATTTCGAGGTTGCCGTCACGCGGACCTTTAATTTCAATGTTTATCAGCTCCACATCACGGGCAACATCGAGGAACTCCTCGAGCGTCGGAATTTTGGTGCCTGCGAATTCGGGGGAGAAATAAGAGCCGAAGTCGTATGAACGCAGCTCGTCAAAGGTCAGGTCATTTATGTAGCCCGAGCCTGTCGAGGTGTCATCAATGTTATAATTGTGACAGACGACGATGCGCCCGTCCTTGGTCAGGTGTACATCATTTTCAAAGCCGTCCGCACCCATCTCCACAGCCTTTTTAAAGGCGGGAATGGTGTTTTGCGGGCACACCTTGCTTGCTCCGCGGTGAGCAATTACCTTTGCCATAAGCGATGCCTCCTATTTATTGAGAAAGTTAAGAATTTCTTCCTTGGGATAAGCGCCTACAATGCGGTCGGCTTCCTTGCCGTCCTTAAAAAGCATGAGCGTGGGAATGCTCATTATTCCGAACATTCCCGCAATATCGGGGGAGTCGTCAACGTTAATTTTGCACACCTTTACCGTTTCGGCGTTTTCAGCGGCTATTTCCTCTATAATCGGGGCGACCATTTTGCACGGACCGCACCAATCTGCATAGAAATCAACAAGCACGGGCTTGTCTGCCTGAAGAACCTCCGAAGCAAAGCTTGCGGAATTGATTATATTTGCCATTTATAACACTCCTTTTGTGATGCTTTCAGCGAGTTGTCTTGCTTCGCCGAAAATGTTGTCCGGTATTTCACATTCGTCTGTATCGGGGGCGAGAACAGAGCCGACGAGGCTTGTGTTCATCACCGAAAATGAGGATTTGCACTGCCGGGTCATAACCTCAAGAGCGTATTTCCCGTCGTGACCCGCGCTCGCGAGCAGGACGGCGTTCCTGCGGGATTTTACGGGCTGAACTCGCCCGAGAGCGAAATATGCCGAGTAGTAACGCTGAAATCTGTCGAAAAGCGCCTTGAGCGGTGCGGGGAACGAGGTGTTGTAAACAGGCGTTGCGATTACTATAAGCTCTGCGTCCTCAAAATCCTTAAAGAACTCATCTAAATCGTCATATGCGCACAGCGGTGTGCCCTTGAAATGCGTTTCGCAAAAATTGCACGCCGTGCAGGGAGACGGCGAGAGCGCATAAATATCAACGGTTTTCACCGTGAAATTTTCGGGCAGGGCTGAGATGAAGGCGTCAAGCAGCTTTTTCGTGTTGCCGTCGGCTCTCGGTGAGGCATAAAGTGCGAGAGCGGTTTTATTTTTCGGAGAGGGTGTGTTCGCAGTAGCGGCAGACAAGGGCTTCACCTCTTTCATCGAAAAGCGCGGGAAGATAGGGCTCGGTCTGAGTTATGCAGCGCGGATTTCCGCATTTAAAGCTGTTGGTAGCCTCCGGAACGTCCGGAACATCTTTTTTCGTTGTACCTTTTATCATTTTTATAATGAGCGACATTCTTGCATATATGCCGTATTCCGCCTGCTCAAAATATTTGGCACGCGGATCGTTGTCCACCTCCACGGTTATCTCATCTACGCGGGGCAGCGGGTGCATAACCACGAGGTCGTTTTTAGCGAGCGACAGCTTTGCCTCGTCGAGCACGAAAACGCCCTTTTGCTTTTCGTATTCCTCATCCGAGGAAAAGCGTTCGCGCTGAATACGCGTCATATACAGCATATCAAGGTCGGGAATCGCATCCTCAAGGCTGTTTGAGAAGCTGAATTCAACGCCCTTTTCGGCAAGCTCGTCGGTTATGTAAGCGGGCATCTGAAGCTCGGGCGTTGAGATGAATACGAAACGGTTGCCCTTGTAGTTTGAAAGGCAGCGTATAAGCGAATGAACGGTTCTGCCGTTTTTCATGTCGCCGCAGCAGCCGATGGTCTGATTGGAGAGGTGGTGACGCTCATACCACAGCGTGACCATATCGGTAAGGGTCTGTGTGGGGTGAAGATGCCCGCCGTCGCCCGCGTTTATAACAGGGCATTTCGAGTAAAGCGAGGCGGCGTAAGCAGCGCCCTCAAGCGGATGGCGAATGACGATAATGTCCGCGTAGCCGCTCATGACACGGATTGTGTCCTTGAGGCTTTCGCCCTTTGATACCGAAGAGTTCTGCGGATTGTCAAAGCCTATTATTTTGCCGCCCAGACGCAGCATGGCGGTCTGGAAGGACATCTGGGTTCGGGTCGACGGCTCATAAAAGAGCGTCGCCATGATTTTGCCGTGGCAATCGTCCATGTAGTACGCCGAATTGTCACGGATAACACCCGAAAGCTTGATGATATCCATAAGCTCCTCGCGCGAAAGCTCGGACAGATTTATAAGCTTTTTGACTTCCATTTTGCAGCTCCCCGTTTCAGAATACTATAATCCGTGTAAGTATAACACAGATAATAAAAAAATTCAACCGAATAAAAAGCAAAAACGCCCCTTTACGGGCATGTAAATTTTACAAATTTGTAAATTATACACCGGCATGTCATTTTTAATTGTAAAATTAAAACAGGTGTGATAAAATAAGCTCAAATAATGAGAGGGGATTTGCAGAATGAAGCATGTTTTTATTATAAACCCCATGGCGGGCAAGGGCAAAACAGCGGCGCTCATAGGTCCGCAGATTGAGCGATGCGCCGAAAAGTATAAGCTCGATTACACCATACATCTCACGAGTGCGCCGGGAGACGCTTTGGAATACTCAAAAAAGCTCGCCCAGACAGGGGAGGATGTGCGCATATACGCCTGCGGCGGCGACGGCACGCTTTATGAGGC
>LSQX01213529.1_pt1 | contig 10560 bp, 12 predicted proteins | sample 654561 | NCBI WGS metagenome assembly LSQX01 (sample SAMN04489861, study PRJNA283612) | anaerobic digester metagenome | isolation source: 4 biogas reactors fed with cattle manure at either 37C or 55C with and... | place: Denmark: Kongens Lyngby | collected 2014
GATCCCAATAGGTCCAGCACCAAAGATAAGTATTGAGTTACCAGCACTCAGTTTAGATTTTCTAAGGCAGTGTTGAGCAACTGTACAAGGTTCAACCATTGCTAGAGACTCGTAAGAGACTTCTTTACTTGATTCAACGAAGTGCCACATGGATGGTACTAGGCAGTACTCAGCAAAACCACCATCCCTTCTTGAGCCCAAGTAATCATAGTCAAGGCACATAGCATAGTTTCCAGTTGTACACATTTCACATTTCATACATGGAATACAAGGGAAGATAGCTCCTTTTTTTCCAATATTTGATTCATCAACGTTTTGACCAACAGCAACTATCTCACCACCAAACTCATGACCGATTGTAAGTGGATATTTTTGCTTACTGGTTCCCAATTCATACACCCTTGGTAGGTCTGAACCACAAATCCCACAAGCTCCTACTTTGATCAAAATCTGGTCATTTTGGGGTACTGGGACTTCGACATCATCTATTCTAAAATCACCAATCTTATGTAATCTAGCTGCTTTCATTTTCAACTTACTCCTTTTATTTTAGTATGTTTGCAAGGTTTACTACTTTGGCTGCTGGTATAATTTGGATTTCCACCCTTATACCCCTTTGTAACATTTCTTTGATCATTTCATTTTCTTCAGGGGATGAAGAAATGTTCTGGAACAATTTCTTACGTCCTTTAGTCATACCCATTCCGCCGATATTGATCGATTCAAACTCAATACCACCCTCTAATAGTTGCATTATTGTTAGGGGCGTTTTTACAATAATCATAGTAGGTTTTTGAAGTTCATTCTTCAGCAATTCAACTGCCTTCTCTACGCTTAAGATCTCAATCGTAATCCCCGAAGGTACTAGAAGAGAAAACATCTCGTGCATAAAAGGATCTTCTGAGGTTTTATCATCTATTACGATAATGTGTTGAACATTAGAATAGGTCCTCAACCATGCTGCTATTACTTGTCCGTGGATTAATCTGTCGTCAATCCTAGTGAATACTAAGTTTTTCATTGTGACTCCTTTAAATTACTAACTGCTTCGAGGTAATTTTCGTATTCCTCATTAAATACTTCTACGCTTTTTAATAGTGAAGATGTGCCCACAACCAACCCTGTCGCACCTGCATTAACCATTTTCTTTGCATTTTCTATTGTTGTATTTCCATCAATAACCAAGTCGATATTTCTATCAGCCGAATTGACCATTTCTTTTATTCTCTTTAATTTATCTAAATGGCTATCTACCATTGTTTGACCTGCAAACCCTGGATTGACTGCCATAATTAAGATGTAATCTAACTCATCTAAAACTTCTTCAATATAACTCAGTGGAGTTCCTGGATTTATAGCATAACCTGCTCTGCATCCTAGTGATTTGATTTTTTGGAGCAACCTATGCGGATGATTTGTTGTTTCTGGGTGAAAGCACACCCAATCACCATTCTGTGGTGAAAAGTATTCAATAAAGTCCTCAGGATTATTACACATGAAATGGAGATCGATCGGGAGATTCGTTTTACTCTTCAGTTCCTTGTAAGTATTTGTTCCAAGCATAATGTTCTTAACGTAATGTCCATCCATGACGTCAAAGTGTATATTTTTAACTCTCTTGTTTTCGAATGAGCTTATATAGTCACTATAATCCTCAAACTGACAACACATGATCGATGGAGAGATATATATTGACATATTGTCCTCCTTTTGTTTGTAAACACAAAGAGCTAATCAGCTCTTTGTGTTTAGTTTTATTACTGATAACTGAACTAAGCTGCTACCAAGATTCCTGAAATTGAAGCTAGGAAACCAACAACGAAGATAATTAGTACAATTGTTAGTGGTTTGACTTTCTTCTTCAGTAAGCCCCAAACGCCTAGTGTAATTAACAAGGGTAAGAGACCTGGAAGCAATGCATCAAGGACGCCTTCTTGGATGTTTAGAACGACATTTCCAAGATCATTTTTGAAGATAAATTCTAGTGGGGTTTTAACAGCGATTCTTGTGACCGCCATGTTACCTACTACCATTAAACCGATAATGCTGAATACTTCGATCAAACGGTTTAGAACACCATTTTGTAAGAAACCAATAATGGCTGAACGACCTTGTTTGTAACCGAGCATATACATGTTATAGCCAAGTCCAAGCATGATAACCTTATAGCAGACTTCAAATAGAATTGGTCCGAATAGGTTTCCCGCTAATGCTAGTTGAATTGCGATACCCGCTAGTACTGGATAAACGATTGATTGTGAAACAACGTCACCGATTCCAGCCAAAGGTCCCATAAGGGCTAAACGTACTGAGTTAATATCTTCGTCTGATACTTCTTCGCCGTTAGCTCTTTTCTCTTCCATTGCTGCTGCGATACCGTGGATAACTGTTCCCATAAAGCTAGGTTCAGTATTGAAGAACACCATATATTTTGCCATTTCTTCAGAGTAGTCTTCTTCATCATATAATCTTTTGATAATAGGAATCATTGCGTTTGCTGTTCCTAACGCTTGAAGTCTTTCGTAGTTGTAGCAAGTTTCGCTTGAATAACCTAATAACCAGTGCTTAACTAAATCTGATTTTTTCAGAACTTTTGTCTGTTGATTTTGTGTCATTATTCTGTTCCTCCGTGTGTTGTAGGCTTAGAGAAATTGTAAATCGCAAGACCAGTGATAACTGCTAATACTGCAATTGCCATAGTTCCCAAATTGAAGTAAATAGTCATGAAGAAACCAGCAAAGAAGAATGGAATTAGCTTTGTTTTACCAATGTAATTCAATAGCATACCTATACCTAAGGCAGGCATTAAGGCACCAATTACGATAAATGCATCCACGACGAATTGTGGGAAATTTTGTAACCAATCACCAAAGCCACTACCGTACACTACTACAAGAAATGCTGGAACCCCATTAAATAGTAATGAAACGAAGAACGATGGAACATAGTTGAAGAATCTAACCATTCCGAGGTTTCCATTTTCAACAGCTTTATCAGCCATGTGAACCCAGAATGTGTTGAGTGTCATATAAGCATTCCATGTTAAGATAGCTACTGATCCTAAAATGACGCCTACGGTTGTTGCTGTCGCTGCATCTAAGCCTGAAACCAACGCGAGTGCTGTCCCGACAGGACCGGCAAACATAGGATTACCTGGCATTGATCCCCCTGCTGTAATAAATCCAACGTATGGTAAGTTAATAGCCGCACCAATCATCATACCTTCGATTGGTTGACCCATAACGATACCTACTAAGAAACCTGACCATAATGGATACAACCAAGTTCTAGTAATTGTATGGCTAAACCACCATGTTGAACATGTTGCAATTAAAGCCACCAAAATTGCTGAAATAATTTGCATACTCTCCTCCTTATTCTTTTTTCAAGAATCTAGCTGTCAAGGTGTTTCCAGTGCCCTCGACTAACCTAATTTCATTATAGTCAAATATTAATGAAGTTAATCCCTCTCTATTTCATGGTAGCTCACGAAAAGAAGTGAAAGGTACATCTGTTCTCATTTGGTATAATATTTTGGAAGGAAGTGTAATAATGATTATATTGACACCGCGTCAAGTTAGGATTTTCTTAGATTTCTATAACAACTCTGAAGAATACATTTCTTTGTCTTTTCTTGCAGATAAATATAACTTAACCACTAGAACGATTCAAAGTGACATTGCTGAGATACGCGAAACAGCACAGTCATACGGAATCGATATTATAGCTTACCCTGGAAAAGGGATTAAGCTAACCTACGAAAGTAGCGAACTATTCGAACAGTTCTATCAACTGACTACTCGAAAACTAAATTCGAGCAGTGAATTCTCAGATCAGAACTCACGAGTCAAGTTCTTAATCAACTATTTGATTAATCAGAACACCTATGTGAAGAGTTCGGACTTAGCTGATTTACTTTTCATTAGTCGCTCAAGGTTATCAAGTGACTTAAAACTGGTTAGGAAACATTTCGAAAAGTACGACTTGGAGATTATCTCTAAACCTAGTCACGGGATCATGGTATCCGGTGACGAAGCAAACAAAAGGTTTTGTTTAATTAAAGAGAGTATCTATGCACATCCAATTATCAATTTAGACAATAGTGAAAGTCTCCATACACAAAGTGTTGACATCAACTTGATTGGAGACATCGTAACGGACGCATTCTTCAGGAACAAATATAAGATCTCTGAAATAGTGTTACAGAACCTAATCGTCCATGTTTATGTAGCGATTACGAGAATAAGAAATAAACACAGACTTGATGATGAAGAGATGTCTACTATTCAGAGTAACTACTACCATGTTCATAAGATTGCTGAAGAAATAATGGTAGAATGCTCGAAGCGTTTTAGCTTGCCAGTACTCCAAGCTGAAATTGATTATTTAGCAATCAACATCTATGGCAAGAAAGAATTTGATGACGAAGATTACATTACTTCTCAGATAAACGACATGATCTTTGGGGCACTCGAAAACCTTAATACGATCTATAACATGGACTTCACCAATGAACTTGACCTAAGAATATCCCTAGGCTTGCATTTGACACCACTCTTGATACGAGTTAAAAACAACATGCAATTTGATAACTTGTCATTACTGAATATAAAACAGATTTATCCCCTAGCGTATAACATTGCTACTGATTTCATCTCCTATATATTCCCTGGGAACAACCACATCACAGAGGATGAGATCAGCTACATTGCTGTTCATTTCATAACCTACGCAGAAAGGGAAATAACATCACAAAGTAAAAACAACATTCTGATTATTTGTCCTTATCGATTAAGTGACACATTCTTGATGAGGCAAAAAATCCTCAGGGATATTAGCAGTGTAAAACAAATCGACGTTGTATCCGAGTCATCCTTTGAGTTTGATGACCTAGATAGATATACCGTCGTAATTACTACTGAGAAACATATCGCTGAGAAATACCCAGAAATTAGGCTTGTGAACTATTTCATTGATAACTTTGATATTAAGAAGATTGACTTCGCTTTGAGAGGACTGACCCATTTAGAGGATATCTTGTCAAAATTCGACAAGAAATTGTTCTATAAAGGACCAGGAAAATCAAAGAAGGCAATTACGGATACGCTAATCACGCTTGTAAGTGACGCACTACAGCTAGATGATAGTTTCGCAAAATCAGTTTTGAATCACGAAGAGAAAACACCTTCATCGTTTTTTGGGAACGGCATTGCTATACTACACCCCGAAGAACCCATCACTGAAACATCGTTTATAGCGGTTGCTATTCCAGACAATAGTATTCAATGGGATTACGAATCGCGTGCGAATATTGTCCTATTAGTGTCAATTGAAAAGAACAATCCGAAAGCATTTAGGCTCTGGAGTTTGCTCGCTGAGCTAATCACAAATGAAGAGTTCGTTAACTCACACAGCACAGTAAAAAACTACGAGGATTTAGAAGTAATTGTCAACTCAATTTACTCAAAACTGTTCTAAGTAGGTTGTAGCAATCTTCACTTAAAGCAGTGAAATTTGCAGCATGGTATTTTGTATAGAAAAGAAATAGAATATTAATAAGAAAATGAGGTTAATTATTAATGGTAAAAATTATGGTTGTAAGTCACGGCTCACTAGCCAGTTCACTAGTAGAAACTACTCAATTAATTATGGGATCAGAACAAAAGATAGAAACAGCAGGCCTATTCATTGGTGACGATGTCGAGGATTTCAAAGCAAAAATATCACAGATGATCGATGAATTACATTGCGAAGATGGTCTCATTGTATTCGCAGACTTATTTGGCGGTACACCCGCTAACTCAATTTTAATGAAGTTGTCAGATCTTCATTTCCCTACTAACATCACATGTTATGTAGGAGTCAATCTCCCAATTCTGCTAGAATCAATTGCTCTAGCTAATTCAGAGAGTTTTGACAGAATCACAGAACATCTAGACTCGATTATTTCTTCTTCGGTCTCGAATTTAACTGCTCGATTTTCAACAAACTGAACACAAAAATAACCTGTTCGTATTCCCCTTTCTCTCAAAACAGGATTCAGATAAGAAAGATGACAATCGAAGGATTCAACTCCTCTGATTGTCATCTTTCTTTTACTCATTCTCAGGCTCACTCAAATTTCTATTAATATCCCCATCATAGCATGAACCGTCTGTTATTTAAATACGCTAATTAGGGATTTTCACTGATAATCCATAAACAACGATACTTCATATCGTTGCAATCTTTATCAACTATTTGTATAGATATCCTTTATCGTTACAAATATCATATAATATTAGTAACAAAAAGTATTGAAGGTTTCAGACGGAAGACTATCGAGAGAATCCCAACCGAAGCCTTCAGAGAAGCACTCGCCAACACACTCATTAACCGCGACATAACTATCCGAGCCAAAATATCAATCGAAATGTTCAATGACAGTATCGAGATAACCATGCCAGGAGGTCTCCCACAAGGAGTAACCAAGGAAGAGTATCTGAATAACCCAGTTCTTCTGAACCTCTTCTACCGACTCAAGCTCATCGAGACATTCGGTACCGGTTTTCGGAGAATCAAACAAGCCTACGCACACGAAGTGGTTAGACCATCTTTCACTTTCATGGAAAACAGTATCAATATCAAATTACAACCATAGATATGAACCCTATGAAAGTATCTGGGGATGAAAAGATTGTTTTTGACTTCCTCAGTAGTAGGGGATTGGTACAACGTGGCCAAATCGATGAGGCTATCGGCTTCCACAAAGCAAAAACAATCCGGATTTTGAACAAATTAATTCAGAAAGAACTAGTAAAGAAAGAAAGAGCCGTACCAAGCACTCTCTATTCAATCAACGAATAAGTGTAATTAGAATGATTAATCAATTTCATCGCAACTTTCCATAACATTATAAGTTATTGGTACAAATTTTTGGTATAATATGGGTAACAGACGAAAGGAAAAAAGATGAACAAACTAGGAATCTCAATCTACCCAGAACATTCCACCAGAGAAAAAGATGAAGCCTACCTAACCCTAGCATCAAGCTACGGATTTAGCCGTGTCTTCACCTGCTTGTTATCAGTCGAACAACCCAAACAAGTAATAATTGACGACTTCACCAAGCTCTTTGAATATGCCCACTCGCTAGGTTATGAGATCAGTGTCGACACCAACCCCAAAGTCATCGAACATCTGGGAGCCAGTCCACAGGATTTAAAAGTCTTCAAGGACATGGGTGTCGACATCATCCGCTTAGATGGCAGTTACGGTGCCTATCTAGATATGGTCATGACCAACAATCCCTACGGGCTCATCATGGAATTCAACGGTTCCATCGATAACCCCATTGAGTACATGATTGAACATGGTGCCAATTCGAAACAGATGTCCAGCTGTTCCAACTTCTATCCCCAACGCTACACGGGGCTAGGCTACGAGACACTCAAGAAACACTCACAGAAATATCAGAAGGCAGGCCTAAGAACCGCCGCCTTCATCACCAGTCAAAACAAAGATACCTACGGACCCTGGCCAGTCTCAGACGGACTCTGTACCGTAGAAGACCACAGAGACCTACCCGTCAGTATCCAAGCCAGACACCTCCTCGCCAGTAAGGTAGTAGACGATATTCTCTTCGCCAACGCCTACGCCAGCGAAGAAGAACTCAAAGCACTATCAATGATTGACACCTCCAAGATCACCTTAGGAATTGATCTGGATCAAGCCATTACAAATGAAGAGAAATCAATCATTACTAATTACATCCATTCATCCCGACCAGACCACTCCGACTATATCCTAAGAAGCAGTATGCCCCGCCTGGACTACCGTAACGTATCCATACCGGCCAGAGTAGTTCAAAAGGAAATGTTCGAGAGAGGCGATGTCCTCATCGTCAACGATCAGCTCGCCCATTATCGAGGTGAACTCCAAGTGGTACTAAAACCCATCAAGAATCGAGGAACCCACAACCTAGTCGGGACACTCAACCAGTCAGAACAGCTCATACTCAATGAGCTAGAAATTCACTACGACCATCTATTCGGTTTCATCATTAACAAAGGAGAAAAATTATGAGAAACATCGTCCTAATCTGTTCAGCCGGAATGTCCACTTCCATGTTAGTCAAACGCATGCAGGATCAGGCAAACGAACAAGGCTACGAAGCCACCATCGGAGCCTACTCAGTATCCGAAGTATCAAAAGTCGGAAAAGACGCCGACATTATCCTCCTCGGACCACAAGTCCGCTTCCAACTCGCTTCCGTCAAGAAGCAATTCCCCGACAAGATCGTCGACACTATCGCTATGCAGGACTATGGGCGAATGGACGGAGCCAAAGTGCTAAACACCGTTAAAGAACTCCTAGGAGATATTTAATGAACCACGTTGACACTATTAGCTTCGAGATTATCTCCACCGTCGGAATGGCACGCTCCCTCTACATCGAGGCCATCCACAGTGCCAAAGCCGGCAACTTCACAGAAGCCCAAGAAAAAATAAGTGAAGGTCAAGAGTACTTCACCCAAGGTCACAAAGCCCACTTCGGACTCATCCAACAGGAAGCCGACGACCAACAAGAACCCGTCAAGATCAACCTGATCCTTATGCACGCGGAAGACCAGCTCATGAGCGCCGAAGCCTTCGGCATCCTAGCCCAAGAATTCGTCGATCTATACCAATTACTACAAGAAAAAAACTAGCTAACTGCTAGTTTTTTTTAGTATCGACTCACCATCAGTCTCAATAACTTCCTGATAGAAGTAGAAGGAATCCTTCTTCAACCGTGGTAATTTATCATCCTCAAAATCAATATGAACAAAACCATAACGCTTCTGATAGCCATTCAACCAGGACAAGATATCCGTGAAAGACCACGTACAGTAGGCTAAAAGGTCAACACCCTCCTGAACCGCGAAGTAACAAGCCAGGATATGCTTCTTCAGGTAATCAATCCGATAGCCATCATGAACCTGGCCATCCTCTACCTTATCAAACGCACCCAAACCATTCTCACTAACAATCAAAGGTTTCCCATAACGTTCATGGATCTCAACCAGTGACTGGGTCAAACCATCGGGATCAATTACCCAATCCCAATCCGTATGTTCTAAGTTAGGATTCAACACCATCTTAAACAAGCCAGGAATACCCGACTCTTGTGCCGTACCCTTCTTACCACTCGTATTCAGTTTCTGAAGACTCACCCCATCCTCTGGGTTATAAGCCAACATGTTCGACTGGTAGTAGTTAATCCCAATAAAGTCCGTATGTTCTGCTCCGGCCTTCAATAACTCAATATCACCCTCAAGAATATCAGGCGCTAAACCAGCAGCCCTCAAGTAGGAAAGACCCCACTCTGGATATTCTCCCTTGAAGTAAATATCCATATTGTAATTGGACACGGTCTCATAATAACGACGGCAAGCCTCAATATCCTCTTCACGATCCGAAGCAGGATAACCATTACTATAAGCAATTGAGGAACCAATCTGACCAGGATAACCCTGTTGTTTGAACAGTTCCACCACACTAGCATGAACCAGTGCCGTATGATGATACGTTTGGAACTTAAGCTTCATATCCGATTTACCCGGTGGGTGCATCGCCAATAAATAGCCCAGTTCCGTAAAGATATTAGGTTCATTTAGGACGATCCAATATTTCACCCGATCGCCAAAGTTCTCAAAACAAACCCTCGCATACTCCACGAAATCCTCAACAATTTGCCGAGACTCCCAGCCATCATACTCGTCCTGTAAAGTCTTAGGAAGATCCCAGTGATAAATCGTGACCATCGGCTCAATGTTATACTTAAGGCACTCATTAATCACGTTATTGTAGAAATCAATCCCAAGTTGATTAATTTCACCACGACCCTGTGGCAAAATTCTAGGCCAAGAAATCGAAAAACGATACGTCCTCAGACCCTGCTCATGCATCAAAGCAATGTCTTCCTTGTAACGGTGGTAATGGTCAGCAGCGATATCGCCATTGGTTCCCTCAAAGGTCTTACCAGGCACTTTCACCCATTCATCCCAGATTGAGACTCCCTTACCATCAATGTTGTAAGCACCCTCCACTTGGTAAGCCGCCGAAGCGCTCCCCCATAGAAAATCCTTCCTAAACATCGGCTTGATAGTCCACCATAAAGTTTAGGGACGCTCCATACTTACTCGCTTTAATAACCTTCTTAGCTACTTTGACAGCGGACTCATCATCCGGATTCACTCTGAAGAACAACTTCATGCCCTCCTGTTTCACCCATTCAAAACTCACACCCTCATAGGTCTGAGCATCAAACAGCTGCTTAATAAACTCCCTCTGTAAGGGACTAAACACAATAATCATTTTTCATCCCCCTCTTTCGCTGACGTCAAAGATTGACTAATCTGATATAAACGCATCTTCAGTTTCTTCTTCGCCGAAGAGTTAATAAACGGAAAACTAAACAGCTTATAGTTGAGGTCGATACTCTTCTTATCAGAAGAACCCTCCTCACTCAAGGTCACCTTCGTCTTATTTTCACCCTGGCGCTCAAGCCAATACGTTGATTGGATCATTTGCTCACCAT
>LSQX01277523.1_pt1 | contig 10560 bp, 10 predicted proteins | sample 654561 | NCBI WGS metagenome assembly LSQX01 (sample SAMN04489861, study PRJNA283612) | anaerobic digester metagenome | isolation source: 4 biogas reactors fed with cattle manure at either 37C or 55C with and... | place: Denmark: Kongens Lyngby | collected 2014
GCAATAGCCTTGCGGCTAGCATTAATCAGTTCACCTACAACAAGCATCAATCGTACCCCCCTTGCATTTATTAACATCGCATAAATTAAGATGATTCCCCTATCCTCCCTTTGCTCAGGAAGGATAGGGGAATATAATAGCTAGAGTTGCTCCAACCTAGGCATCCATTACATGCTGCTGGTGAGCCACTTCAGGTAGTTTATCGTTTATTGAAATTGGCTTTGCTGAAAGATGAGGAAAATCTTCTTTCAGCATCTTGATGCCGGAAAATATTAGTATTATTAGTACGAAAGTTAATGGCAACGCTGCTGCAAGAGATGATAATTGCGCCGGACGCAACCCGCCAATCACAAGAAGTCCGATTGAAATCAATCCAAGTGTCACCGCCCAGACTACTCTATTCCACAGTGCAGGCTGCTCATCACCATGTAATACCTTGGTGCAGACCGATGCTAAAGTATAAGCTGTAGAGTCCAATGTTGTAGCAAGGAAAATGAAAATGCAAAGTGCCCATATTATCATCATAATTTTTGGCAAAGGAAGAGTCTGCAGAACTGCAGCTATGGCTCCGAATTCACCACCAGTGGCTAAAGCCTCTTGAAGTGAAACTATCTGATTGCTCTCCAAGTAAACCGTATAAGCACCGAATATTGCAAAATAAACCCAGCATCCTAGAGTACCCCAAATACACTCAGCGATCACTAATTCCCTGATAGTACGACCCTTAGAAATACGGGCAACAAAAAGTCCCATCATGGGAGCGTAGGCTATCCACCAAGCCCAGTAGAAAACAGTCCACGCTTCAGGGAATCCGCCCTGGGCAACAGGATCTAGCCAAAAACTCATGCGGAAGAAATTATCTAATATCAAGCCAAAGCTGTTGACCCACATCTTCAGTATATATGTAGTCGGACCAACCAATATAACGAAGATGATCAAAGCTAAGGCTAAATATACGTTAATATCACTGAGCACCTTAATTCCCTTACTCAATCCCCTATAAACACTGGTCCCAAAAAGACAGACCCAAGCAATAATGATGAGTATTTGCAAGAGCATTGTTTGCTCAAGTCCAAATAAGGCATGAAGCACAGACGATAGTGCGGGAACTGCAAATCCTAAAGATGTACCTACCGCACCAACCAACCCAAACATGATCAATATATCAATGACCACTCCAACCCAGCCATCAACACGATCACCAAAAATAGCACGACAAGCAGTACTGATCCTCAGTGAAGGCTCCCTACGGGCAAATACCGCATAAGCAATGGGTATTGTGGGAATACAGTAAATAGCCCAAGCACTAAACCCCCAATGAAACAAACCATAGGTATTAGCCCATTCATAGGCCAAGGCTGTCCCAGGCTCAACACCAAGGGGAGGCCCACTCATATAATATACCGGTTCCATGATGCACCAGGTCATAATGCCTCCACCGATCCCAGCACAAAAAAGCATAGCAATCCAACTGAAAGTGGAAAACTCCGGCTTATCTTCAGCCCTGCCTAGTTTGACATTACCATATTTGCCGAAGCCCAACCACATTAGAACAACAAAACAGAACATTCCAAACAGTAAAAAATACCAGCCAAAGTTTGCAGTGACAAAGGTCCAAACAGCATTAACCGCTCTCTCACCGGCTTCAGGCCAAAAGATGAGGAATACAGCTAAGGCAACCACAATTAACAGTGAAATCCAAAAAACCGGTGGATTAATGCCACCTCTTCTTTCTTGCTCCATAGTCAACCTCCTTGTTTAATAGTTAACCAGTCTACTCCACCACACAATAGACTTAGATCCTTGACAACTTAAAATACCGGGGCTGCGATTTTCGTAGAGTGTAGGGCTTCATTTATTTTTTTGTAAACCTGACTGTCAGCCGTAAAGAATCAAGCCCCAAACCATACGAATAGACTGAAACAAATACATGGTAGATGCAGCTACTATATGAAGCGGAGATTACGAGCAAGAAAGGAACTGTAAGAATGATAGCAACCCCGACTGAATTCACTTAAAGCAATGATTAAGAAAAAATACATTCTTTTACTGTACATCAAATTGTTACTGCATCCTCATCATCTAAACTTGATAGACACCCCCTATTATTTCAACTTTTTCCTAGTCATACTAAAGTCATGTATGACCTTAGCCAGCAAGTGCTTCCTGAGCCTTTTTGATAATTTTATCCAGTTCAGCGTCTACTTCTTTGCTCAATGGCTCAACTTCGTGTGTTGCAAGAATTTCTTTCACTTTCTCTTTAGCAACCTGCTCCAGTCTCTTCATGCCTTCCATCTCCCATGTCTCATAAGGAGCACGCTGGCAAATGAACGGTGTCCAAATTTCCTGGCCTGATCTCAAGTGTTTCCTGGTATGTTTGTGACCGAGGAAGTTGCCATCCCCATTAACCACATTTTCAATAACATCAAGAGCTATAGTATCGTCGTTGATGTTAATGCCTTTAATTGTCCATTTAATCACTGAAGATAGTTCATTATCGATAACAAGCATTTCATAACTGCCGATTAAAGCGTTATCCACAGAACCGGCAGAACCACAAACATCAACTCCAAGCAGTGCTGGTATTAAAGCATTGTACAAGTGCTCATATCCACTTTGGGCATCTGCAACTTTGGAGGCACCTGTATAGCAGCCACATCCTGCAGGCAGACCCCAGGATTTTGCAAGTTGAATGTTTAGAGCACCACCAAGACCCATTTCAGGGATCGCCCATAAAGCCACACCGGTTTTCATTTCCATTAGACCACCGGATCTGGGTGATACAATCACATTATGGCCGGGATCCATCAACTGGCTGGTAATAACCCCCACTAAGAGTTCTGCCATATGCTGAACAACTGTACCTGCAATTGTAATAGGAGATGTTGCTCCCATTACAGGGGCTGGATCCATGCCAAGGGGGAGTCCTGCCTCTATGACATCCATCATGGCTTCTGCTGGGCCCTTGCCGTAATCAAGAGGACTCAATGGTGATACCTCATAATAACCTAACCCTTTTTCCTTCAGTTCTTTTTCACTTCCAGCTACAGCTACCAAAACTTCATAGACATAGGGCCATTCATCATGTGACTCCAGGCAGATACGGAAAGGCTTAGTAGAATGTCGCAGAAGTGTAGCCACTTCCAGTGTCACTAGTGACTCCTGAGGCACATCTTTAGGGAAAATTGGTGCTGTAATATCAATAAATTCTAATGCGTCAGACAAACGAGTAAAATCTTCAAGGTCTTTGAGAGTGGCGTCCCTTCTCTTCCCTGTATCCAGATCCATCATTGAGGGCATACCAATACAAACCTGGGCATTGGCCTTATTTTTTCCCATTTCCACAACACGGTCGCCATTTCTACCGGTTATTGACCACTCTTTTGGCACAGTCTTTAAGGCTTTATCAATAACAGGCTGTGGGAAAACAATGCGACCATTTTTCTCTTTACACCCGTTATCCAGCAGAAAACTGCGAAACTTATCTGAGGTTGTTGCAATACCTATATTGTTAAGAACATTCATTGTCGCTTCCCGCAACTTGTTAATTTCTGCTTCTGAAACCAATTGAAATTTCACTGAAACTCACCCCTCTTTTTTTATCTATTGCCGCTTAAAACAAAACTTCTTATAACAGACTCTTGGCTACCTTCACAGCACCGATGGCATCTTCAGCGTATCCATCAGCACCGATCTTATCTGCCCAACTCTGACTGATTGGCGCTCCGCCGATCATAACTTTTACTTTATCTCTTAGGCCTTGTTCCTTTAAAAATTCAATGATTTCCTGCTGTTTGCGCATAGTTGACGTAAGCAAAGCAGATATCCCAACGATATTTGGATTAAGCCTTTTAATCTCCTCTGCAAACTTACTTGTAGGCACATCAACTCCCAAATCAAATACTTCAAATCCTGCTGCCTTTAACATGTTGATCACAATATTTTTTCCTATAGAGTGCAGGTCACCCTCCACAGTGCCCATGATTACTCTGCCGATATATTCCCTCTCTCCACCAACCATCAATGGTTCTAGAATATTAATTCCAGCCTCCATGGCTTTAGCACCTAAAAGAAGATCCGGCAAGAAGTATTCTCCAGCTCCGAAACGCTCGCCAACTATATTAATACCCACTGTTAATCCGTCATTAATGATCTCTACAGGACTCAGTCCTGCATCAACAGCCTTTTTTGTCAGCTCAACAGTTAATTCTTCTTCACCCTCTGCTACTGCATCAGCCAACTTTTTAAGAATATCAGCCTTTTCCATTAGGGCACCTCCTAGATTTTTATTTTTATCTGGGGGGTACTTTATAACAGTACCCCCGTACATTACCAACTATTTCTTAAGACCATATTCAATCTCAGCTTCTTCGACAATTTTTCTGATTTTTTCCTGAGCACCATCCGGAAGGGGATCGGGTTTGTGAGTCTCCAGGATATGGATTGCCTCTTCGTAAGCTCTGGTTGTGAGGTCAGTGCCTCCCTTTTCAAGCCAAGCTTCCCTCATGCGGCGATCAATCAATTTACTTTGTGACTGTTCTTTAAAATGCTTGTAGGTATGTTCCTTGGTTACAAACTGACCGGAGGACCCTACCTCCTTGATCAGGTCTACAGCCAAGGTTTCATCGTTAACCGGTATACCCTCAATTACTTTGTTAACCATGCGGGCAATCTCATTATCAATAACCAGTTGGGCATAATCGAAGGTAACACCCAGCTCAAGCATACCCGGCCCGTAAATCATGTTTGCGCCACCTAGCGCAGTCAACAGGGCAGTAATGGTTTTTTCATGAGCAGCCTGGGCGTCGGGAAGTTTGCTGTCAGCCTATCCACCTGCAACCCAACTGGGAAGCAAATAATACTGTGCCAGTCCAGCGACAGCTGCATTAATCATGGCCAATTCCGGAGAACCTACAGGTGCTGTAGCTGTTTTCAAATCCATTATGGTGGTGGAACTGCCGTAAATAACCGGCGCACCTTTCTTGGTCGCTTGGCTCAAAACAATTCCGCCAAGAACTTCGGCATTATGTGTAACAAGGGTACCCGCCAGTGTTACAGGTGATGTAGCACCAGCCATCGCCATTGATAGGATACATACTGTTATTCCTTGTCGTGCGCCTTCAATGATGATGTCACAGCATTCTGGCACAAGTTTTAGCGGACTGGTAGGGCAAACAATAGTACTATAAATCGGTCTCTCCCGAAGCTTATCTCTACCCCCAACAATTGCTGAAGCCATTTCTATAATTTTGCGGAAATTTTGGACGTTCATTGCTCCGATAAAACAATGTTTAGATGTATTTGCAAAAATTGCTTCAGCATTGTGCAGCGGCTGTACAGGACCGGGCTTCTCATCAGCACCCACTGCACGGTTATGCACTATAATCTGATCCATTGCATCACACATCAGTGCAGTTTTCGCCACATCATCCTTGGTAGTTGGACGATATTCCTTAGTATAAGGATCAATAACACGCAATCCCTCACCAAAGTTTAAAAAAGCCACACGTTTACTGTCTGCTATAAAATCATGTTTCGGATTTCTGCCAGCTAAAAGAATTGTTCTTGGGGCTGACCTAATAGCATCCTCCACTAAATAGGGTGGAAACTTGACTATCTGATTCTCTTCATCCACCACTGCACCGGCACCAGCTAATATTTCCCGAGCCTCTTTACTGCCGACAAACAGCCCGGTATCTCGCATAACCTCTAAAGTAGCGCAGTGGATCGCATAAAGTTCGTCTTCAGTAAACATCCTGAGGCCAAAACCATCGATCCGGTTAAACCCTGCCTGTAAACACCTTATCAATGATCTCCCCCCTTATTTTTCAAGTAGTTTTAGACATTTGACAACTGCATCTGAGGCGTCCTCTCCATAGGCATCTGCACCTATCTTTTTCGCCCATCGCTCTGTACAGGGCGCCCCACCAACAATGGTCTTAAACCTATCCCTCAGTCCTCGAGCCCGTAATTCTTCTTCAAGTTTTTGCTGCTCAACCAAAGTAGTTGTCAGGAGGGCACTGGTTCCAATTATATCTGCATTAACCTCAATAGCTTTTTCGATGATCTTGTCTACTGGAACATCACGCCCTATATCGACTACTTCAAAACCCTGGGTCTTTAATAGAGATACAACGATCCCCTTGCCAATGTCATGAACGTCACCCTCAACTGTAGCAATAAGAATTACTGCTTTCTTTTCCTTAGCAGAATCACTAACAATAGCTGTTTCTAAAATCTCAGTGACCTTTTTCATTACCTCTGCGGAAAGGATAAGTTCCGGGAGAAAAATCTCTCCCCGCCCAAACTTATCACCAACTATTCTGATGCCTGCACTGAATCCGTCATTTAGCAGTTTAACGAGATCTAGCCCAGCATCAATCGCCTGCTTTGCTATAGCTACTGCTTTGTTTTCATCACACTTGACGATAGCTTCTTGTGCTTCTTTAATGGCATCTTCAATGATCAACATCATCCCCTCCTTTTTAAATCATTTTCACTTTACGCTTGAAGTTTTCGACTGAGTTGATTTTGATGTCTAACACTTTAGAAATATTGAATTTAGCTTCAATTCCGTAAGAAGCTCTATCCCGCACCTGCACATGACCAATATCCAGCTCTTCTCTAAGTTCTTTCATCAGGTAGGAATCAGATAGGTCAATTACAGAGACTCCTAACTTTTCCGCCACATATTTCTTTGCTTCCTTAATTTTCATGGCTTTAGACATTTGGACACGTGCTACCAGATCTCCGGCAGTACGAATTCCGCCCATGCCCGAAGCCACTTCATGGATGACAGCCATTCCATAGGCGTCACCATGTCCAATCTATAATCCATCAGCCTTTCCTATTTCTATTAATGACTTGGATACCCGAGATGTAGCATCAGTCGGTGAGGTGTTGGTTAATGGAATACCTCCTACACCCATTCCAGCATTAACATGAACAGGTATATTCGATGCCTCTGAACAGGCTTTAGAAAAGGTAACAGCTCTAGCAAGGTTCCAGGGAAGGGATTTACTGCTGTTAGTATTGATAACAGCCCCAAATATAGTCCCACCTGCTTTTTCAACCACTTTTACCTGTTCGTGGGGGTAGAGGCCAGCAAGCCTTGTACCATCGTATTCCAATTGTCCATGCATCCCGAGCACAAACTCTCCTGCCATTCCTACCTCTATAGCCATATCGGGATACTTGCTCTTTAATATTTCAATTGCTTTCAGAGTAGCAAGGAAGTCTCCGTCACCTGATGCCCCCACAGTATCAAAGTTAATTCCATCTGCACCAGCTTCATATAGGATGCTGGCTATATAGACCATATCCTTAACTGCCATCTCTATAGCCTCTTCCTGGGCTGCTCTAGCCTCACCGATTTTGGCCATAGGAAGCAGTTCGGACCAGTTATCGACAGGACCATCAGGCTTGGTATACAAACCCATGTTAGGCATCGCTCCATAAAAGACCGGTATAATACAATTTAGCTGAGTAAATTCCATTGATGCGGCTTCTTCATGTACAATATTTTTAAGTTGTTTGTAACTGTAATCTGCGTTACCAATTTCCATAGTGTCTGAACATAAAACTCGTTCATGGGTAAGCACCGTTGTCATCCTGTCTACTGGAAGACCAGCGCGAACCGGAAGTTTCAGAGTTCCGGCATCAAATGTCATCACGACCTCATTCCCGCGCTCAATGCTCACGGTTTTTTGAGGATCCGTAATGATTTGATATAGCCTCTCCATTTCGTCATCAGTTAGTTCAGGTATTTTGCCCCTGTCAGCAGCATCCAACATGCCCTCTTCGAGATCTCGACGAATCTCTGCTTCGCTTAAGAAAACAGCTGATCCGTCTCCCATTCTTGTGAAGAACTTTGACACATGGCTTCCCTCCTTTAATAATCTTGTCTGATGTTTACAGTTGGTTGGGGGGCTCTCCTTTGTTATCAAAGGAGAAATTCTAATGAATATTTGTTTCTTCTAATTGCCTCCTTTCTTGCAATAACTCATATCAATTAACATTAATCAGTCAAAACAAAAGTTTTTATCGTTTCACAACAACATTTGCAAGTATAGTGCCAATCAAAATTTTCAAGGATATTGGGCGTCATACATCTACATTTGGATATTTGCCATACAGATTCACTCAAAAAACACGATTCACTAATGACTGAAATAAGTTAATATTACAAATTACATCCTTCAAACACTTCAGAATAACTTTTGTACGATTTATGGGCTTGTTACATTCTTTGAGAAGAGCATCAACTAAGCTGCGGATTCTTCTAAAAGTTTTGAATGCAGTTTGTAGTGCATTGTTGTAACTATAATTAGCGGGAATATTTGAGTGGAAAGCATTCAACTATTCAGATCACTTGATATTCACATAGTGTTAAATGCTTTATTACATTAATTTGCAAATACAATGCCAATAAAAAAACCAATAATACCGCTTGTTTTAGNNTCTATTCTTGCAGAACTTAAATAATTTTAGCTTAAATAACCAGTTATCATTGCTTGACAAACTTACAATTGCTGGCATGAAAATTGCAGAATCAATGAAAAAAAGCAGCTCAACTTCAAAGGGAGGTTTTATAATAATGGGCAAATTTGATGAGCTTCAAAAAGCAGTTTTCGAGGGAAATGTCGAGAAGGTTAAGATTATAGCTGAATCCCTGTTAGCAACTAGTGAAGATCCATTGTCAATCATTAACGATGGTTTGATCGCCGGAATGAATATTGTAGGAACAAAATTTAAAGAAGGAGAGATGTTTGTACCAGAAGTAATGATGTCTGCCAGTGCTATGAATGCTGGTGTAGACGTAGTAAGACCAGCAGTCAAAGGCGAGGATATAAAATCTGCCGGTGTTATTGTTATAGGAACAGTCAAAGGCGACTTACATGATATTGGAAAAAACTTAGTTTGCATGATCCTTCGCAGTGCAGGGTTTGAGGTAATCGACCTCGGTGTTGACATTTCACCGGAACAGTTTATTGACGCTATTAATAAATACAACCCCAAAATCGTTGGTATGTCTGCTCTCCTGACCACCACAATGCCTGCAATGAAAGAAACTATCGATACCATTACAGAAAAGGGTTTGCGCGAAAGGGTTAAAGTAATCATTGGTGGTGCACCTGTATCCCGTGAGTTCGCAGAAGAAATAGGAGCAGATGGTTACGGTGATGATGCTATCGCAGCCAGGGATCTGTGTATCAAGCTTGCTCAATAAAACCTCTTTTAATATTTAAACATCTCAGCAATAGGGTTTTATAAAACGATCACAAGTCACGTTATAAGATTTTACATATAATGTTCTAAAGTCGAGGAACTAATGACGAAAAAACATTTCAAGAATACTTCATAGATCTGCAAACTGCCAACATCCACATTAACTTTATTCCATCAAATAGTTCCTCGGCTTTTTCTATTGGTAAACGAGGTCATCTCCGCGCAACAGTGGATGAATAATTTGTTAACATGAAAGGAATATTAGCGAGAGATGTCGAACAATAGAGAACATTAGCAAATAAAATCAGCCGCTAATCTCATCCATCATCTCCATTCCATTGAAACAATCGTCTTCTCAAACATCGAAACCAATTTAGAAAAATAAGCAAAGAGTACATAATACAAATCTAATAATTACTATTGAGCCAGCAAGCAACTCCACATAGTTTTACCAATCTACAAACCACCTACACACCACCTAACGACCAGCGGTATTTTGAAGGGGGTTTAAGTGTGCTTTCAAATTTGGGTGTAGTTATTGCTTCCAATGATGGTGAGATTATTGCCTGCAATGAGTATGTAAAGAACCTCTTTAAACAGATGCCCTCTGATATTGAAACAGTATGCAACAATATTTCCAGCACAAAACATAACTTTCATATGATCAAACATGACCTTTATCAAACAACAAACAAAGAAAACAATAACCACATTTATCTCATTTACCCATCAAATTGTTTACCCTCTATACCGCACAATGAAAGACATGNNGCAGTAAAACATTATGGAATCGAAGCTGAGGAGTTAATCGGAAAAACAGTATATCACTTTGATAAACAAGGACTCTGGGAACCAACTATTTTTCCTATCGTTATGAAAGAAAAAAAGAGAATTACTATGTTGCAAACCACATCCTTTGGAAAAACACTCTTAGTAACTGCTAACCCTGTTTTTGACGAGAACAATGAAATCGTAATGGTTGTAGAAAACGCCCGGGACATTACTGAAATGGAACTACTCAGACAGCTTCTCAGCGAGGAAAAAATTAAAGCAAAAAAATATAAGTCACAGTTGAAGGAGTACCATAAAAGAGAACTTGATTTAAGCGGATTCGTAATTGGCAGCAAGAAAATGGAAGAGCTTGTTGAAACAGCTCAGAGGGTGGCGATCACAGATTCGACAGTTTTAATTCTTGGGGAAACAGGTGTAGGAAAAACACTTCTTGCTAAGTTGATTCATAAACTGAGCCCAAGGGCTGATGGACCGTTTATCACTTTAAACTGTGCTGCTATCCCTGATCAACTTTTTGAGTCAGAATTATTCGGTTATTCC
>LSQX01297084.1_pt1 | contig 10559 bp, 7 predicted proteins | sample 654561 | NCBI WGS metagenome assembly LSQX01 (sample SAMN04489861, study PRJNA283612) | anaerobic digester metagenome | isolation source: 4 biogas reactors fed with cattle manure at either 37C or 55C with and... | place: Denmark: Kongens Lyngby | collected 2014
TGATGCTACGCCTCGGCACTCCCCATATGTGTTTTTGAATGAGAATGTCCGAGTTCTCCCGGTTAGATATCGCGAGCCAGCATGTCATGTACTCTGATTTTGAATTCTTGCATATAAGATCTCGGTTACAGTCTTTTTCGCCGATTGAAATGGAAAGAACTATATCCAATAGGGTGAAACAACCCCTCGTTAGTAGGGCCCTACAAACACGAATTTATAGAGAGAGTAGAATGTTAGAGAGCAAAGTCATACAAACTGAGTTGCGCCGCCTCGTACAAGACGTGGTGCGCGGAGTGACGGTTCGAACGCCGAAGAACTCCGATGAAGACGCCGTCGAGGTCATTAACATCAAGGACGTCTACGATGGCCGGATAGATACAACATCTCTCGATAAGCGAGTCGTTACGAGCGCAAAAGGCGGCAAGAACGAGGCCATCCGAGAAGGAGACATCGTCATAGCAGCCCGCGGACCACAATTCAAAGTAGGTGTTGCCGATAAACAGGCCGAAGGACAACTGATAACCTCTAACCTCATTGCCCTCCGCCTCGACCAGCGGGAGGTGCTTCCAGAAGTTCTCGTAGCCTATCTCAACAGTCCTGATGGGCAGCACAATCTGGCGGCTATATCGAAGGGCGTAACCATCCCCTCGATCAGCCAGAAGGATCTCCTCAGCATCAGGGTGCCTCTCCCCCCAATGGAGATGCAGCATCACATCAAGGGCTACCTGCAGTCAACCGAAGATTACCTTGCGATGCTACGGGTAGAGGAGGAGACAGTAAAGAAGATCCGGGATTACGCCATATTCTGCTCGTTCGAGGTGAAGGCATGAGGCCTGCTCTCGATACTGTTGCTAACCAGATCTGGGAAGCGTTTGATCAGGTTCGCTCATTCATGAAACCAAGTGCGGCCTACCCTTATCTTCTCGGAATCATTGGACTGAAATGCTTCTCTGATCAGGGCGGCGATGACGTTGTCCGGTGGCATGAAATCGCATCCGAACAGTACGATCAGGGTTCTGCTCTGAACGCAGCGCTGGCTAGGGTCGAAGCAGCACATCCGGAATATCGAGGATGGTTTACCGATCTGGACTATAACCACAAATCGCTCGGAGGACACAAGGCCTGGAACAGGCTCTGGCGGTCTGCCGTAGCTGCTATAGGAGAGATCAACTTTGCCGCCCTGCTGGAAGAAGACCCGCAGTTAGTTCGTGAACTCTGTATCGAATTCAATGAATCGGTCTCCCGGGCGAGCAACGTAAAGGGAGAGTTTGAAACACCGGACAGTCTCGCCACTCTCATGTCTGTCTTGCTTGCTTCCCAGCATGGTCAGTCAATCTACGATCCCTTCTGCAGCAGCGGCACCACCCTCCTCCGGGTAGCATCCCGGGCGAGAGACAGTAACCCGGAGGCTCACCTTGATCTGTACGCTGAAACATATTATCAGGAAGATGCCCTGAAGACCCACCTCAACCTGTTTGCTGCAGGAGAGCGTAGCGCGCATGTCGCATCTGGAGATATCATCGCCCGGCCGGGGTTCACTGACGGGCGACAGGTGAAGACCTTCGACAGGATACTCTGCACCGTTCCCTTCGGGGCAAAGGGTTGGGGGGAGGAGATCGCGACCTACGACCCCTTCGGTCGGTTCGTCTTCGGCATCCCCCCGGCAACCCAGGGTGACTTCGCATATCTGCAGCACTGTATTGCATCACTTTCTGACAACGGGATACTCGTTGCGGCCGTGTCGCCGTCGCTGCTCTTTAAGGGGAGACGTGAAGGAGAGATCCGGCGCCGAATGATCGAGGCCGACTGTATTGAGACTGTAATCCGTCTACCACCCAAACTCTATCTGCAAGCTGCGATTCCCGTCGTCCTATTGGTGATTCGGCGGACGAAACCAGAACCCCGGCGAGGAAACATCCAGTTCATCGATGCATCGAAGGGATTCCTACCGGGAAGATCGCAGAATGCCCTCCGTGACGAGGACATCGCGGCAATTGAAAAGACCTATAACGCCTTTAGCGAAATAGAGGGTTATAGCGCGATATGTTCAATCAAAACGATCGCGGAACACGACTTCAGTCTTAATGTCCCAGAATACGTAATTAAATTACCAGATCTTGCGGTGACACTCGACCTCGAAGGTGCGCTCCGGGAACTTGACAAACTGCAGGAGGGGCGGTCCAAAAAGTACGAACGAATGACCAGAGCCCTCAAAAACCTGAGAGAAAATGGAGGATTGGAATAATGGCAAATCACAATGGCAGCACGGCTGCAACCCACACCGAAATGGCGAATTTCATCTGGAGCATCTGCAATCTGCTCCGAGGACCGTATAAGCGCAATGAATACAGGAAAGTTATCTTGCCCTTGACGGTGTTGCGGCGTTTTGATTGCCTCCTGATGCCCACAAAAGAGCAGGTTCTTACGGAGTATGGTAGAATCCAGGACAAACCAGAGAGCGTCGTTCACAGTAAACTCCAGAAGATTACAGGCCTGCAGTTCTACAATCTATCTAGAATGGACTTCCACAAACTGCTCGATGATCCTGATAACCTTGCCCCAAATCTGAACAGTTATATCACTGGATTTTCTCCCAATGTCCGCGACATCATGGAGAAATTTGCATTTGAACAGCAGATCACGAAGATGGCCGAGAAGAACCTCCTCTTTGAGGTCGTCAAGGCGTTCTCAAAGGTCAACCTCTCTCCGGATCGCATCGATAATATCCAGATGGGTTACATTTTCGAAGAGCTGATCCGGATCGGCGCTGAGCAGGCAAACGAGGAGGCCGGGGAGCACTTCACCCCACGTGAAGTCATCAAGATGATGGTGAACCTCCTGCTTTCGCCAGAGGAGGATCTCGGCCGGAGCCATGTAGTCAAGACGATCTACGATCCGGCATGCGGTACGGGAGGAATGCTTTCGGTGGCTGAACAGTACATCCATGAGCTGAATGCCGAAGCCCATCCCCTGCTCTTCGGTCAGGACTACAACGACGAGTCATGGGCGATCTGTAAGTCCGACATGCTGATCAAAGGCGAGGACGCGGCCAACATTCGACTTGGCGACACTTTCAGAGAGGATGCCTTCCAAACCCGTGACGGCGGAGAAAAGATCACGTTCGACTACATGTTGGCAAACCCGCCTTTCGGTGTGGAGTGGAAGCAACAGCAGAAAGCAGTCGAGGACGAATACGAAAAGCAAGGATATAAGGGGCGTTTCGGCGCCGGGTTGCCTCGCATCAACGATGGCTCGCTACTCTTCCTCCAGCACATGCTCTCCAAGATGCGCCCGCCGGAAGCGGGTGGTAGCAGGATAGGCATCGTATTCAACGGGTCACCCCTGTTCACAGGCGATGCTGGCAGTGGCGAGAGCAATATCCGCCGGTGGATTATTGAAAATGACTGGCTTGAGGCCATTGTAGCCTTGCCGGACCAGCTCTTCTACAACACCGGGATCTTTACCTATATCTGGATACTCTCGAACCACAAGGAGCAGGAGCGCACGGGTAAGGTACAGCTTATCGATGCACGCCAGTTCTATGTGAAGATGAAAAAGAGCCTGGGGAACAAGCGGAACAAGATTGGGGAGAAGGATGAGGGCGAGCCCGATCAAATCGGAGAGATAACCCGTATCTATGGCGCCTTCAAGGACGGCGAGACACGCACGATCAACACCAACGGGAAACAGAAGACCGTCGTCGTCAGCAAAATTTTCGACAACGCAGACTTTGGCTACCACAAAATCGCCGTCGAACGCCCGCTCCGTTTGAACTTCCAGGCGACTCCCGAGCGCACCGAGCGGATTGAAGAGGAAAAGGCCTTCAAGAACCTTGCCACGAGCAAGAAGAAGAGCGAATTGGAGAGGAGCAAGGAGATCGAGGCGGGCAAGCGACGGCAGGAGAGCATCCGTGCGCTTCTCGCTGCGTTTGCAGAGTCAAGCGGCGGAAAGTTCTACAAGGACCCGACGACCTTCCTTCGCGACCTGAAGGCGGTGGAGCGCACTAAAGGAGTGCGCCTTTCTGCGCCAGAGATCAAGGCAGTGTTAAACGCCCTTGGTGAGCGTGACGAGATCGCAGAGATCTGCCGCGACAACAGGGGCAACCCCGAACCGGATCCCGAACTCCGCGATACCGAGAATGTCCCCCTTAAGGAGAGCATTGAAGAGTTCTTTGCTCGTGAAGTGCTACCCCATGTGCCCGACGCCTGGATCGACGAGAAGAAGACAAAGGTGGGTTACGAGATCCCTCTTAATCGCCACTTTTACCAGTACGAGCCCCCACGGCCGCTGGAGGAGATCGAGGCGGAGATCAAGGCGCTTGAGGGCGAGATTCTTGCGCTCCTGAACGAGGTGACAGAGTGAGGTACTCCCCATATCCTGCCTATAAGCCCAGCGGTGTCGAGTGGTTGGGGGAAGTGCCGGAGCATTGGAATATAACAACGGCAAATTTTGCCTTTTCAATCCAACTCGGGAAAATGCTTCAACCAGAGGCAGAAGGACCAACTGACGAGGAAGTTCCATATCTTAAAGCCCAGCATGTCCAATGGGAAGATGTCAAAGTAGATGATTTGCCAACGATGTGGGCATCCGAGAGTGATCGTGTTAAATACGCAATTCGTAACGGGGATCTATTAGTCTGTGAAGGCGGGGATGTCGGCCGAGCAGGAATTGTTCGGAGTCCTCCAGCAGGAACAATAATTCAAAACGCTTTGCACCGTGTTAGAGCAAAAGATCTGAATGAAATAAAACTACTCATGTACATCCTTGAACATGCCGCGGCACGGGGATGGTTTGAGATTATTTGTAACCGAGCAACAATTGCACATTTCACGGGTGAAAAATTTGCCGCTTTATCCCTCGCTCTTCCCCTCCCCTCTGAGCAACGCGCAATCGTTGACTTCCTCGACCATCAGACTGCCAGGATCGACACACTGGTAGCAACGCGACGGACGCTCATCGAGAAACTGAAGGAGAAGCGCACCGCCCTCATCTCGCACACGGTCACCCGCGGCCTCCCGCCCGATGCTGCTCGGGCCGCTGGCCTTGATCCCCATCCCCCCCTCAAGCCATCAGATGTCGAGTGGCTGGGGGAGGCACCGGAGCATTGGGAGGTGAAACGGCTCAAAACCATGTCGACATCAAGGGTGAGTAACGTAGACAAAGTCCCTTCAGATGATGAATTACCTGTCCGCCTCTGTAACTACACAGATGTCTACTACAACGACCACATTCACCCGAGACTAGATTTGATGGAGACAACTGCGACGGACGAGGAGATTCGAAAATTCAGGCTTCATATTAACGATGTAGTAATTACTAAAGACTCCGAAGAATGGAGTGATATTGCTGTTCCAGCACTAGTTATCGAAACATCTCCTGATCTTGTTTGCGGTTACCATCTCGGGATCATTCGACCAGATTCACAGAAAATTCTTGGAACATACCTTTTCCGTGCTCTACAATCGAGTGCCATAAACCATCAGTTCCAGATCGCTGCAACCGGTGTAACGCGGTATGGATTACCGAAGAGTGCAATCGGAGAGGCGTTGCTTACTGTCCCTCCCCTCCCTGAACAAAACGCCATCGCCGACTTCCTTGACCGCGAGACCACAAAGATAGACAGGATGATCTCCCTCGAAGAAGCAGTGATCGAACGTCAACAAGAATACCGTTCGGCCCTCATCACCGCTGCCGTAACCGGTAAGATCGACGTGCGGGGTTCCTCGCAAGAGCACGGAATAGGAAACGTGAGGAGGGCAGAGGCGTGACCGGACAAACCGACGAACATGCCTTTGAGACCTACCTTGAAGAAACCCTCCATAAGGGGGGCTGGCAACCAGGCATAAAAGAGGAATGGGATGTTAACCTTGCCCTCTTCCCGGAGCGGGTCTTTGCCTTTTTGCAAGAGACCCAACCAGAACTCTGGACCACGATGCAGAATCTCCACGGTGCAGGCCTGAAAGACCTCCTCCTTAAGACCCTCGTAACGGAGCTCGATATCAAAGGCACTCTCCATGTCCTGCGGCACGGCTTCAAGTTCTACGGCAAGGCCTTCCGGCTCGCGTATTTCAAACCGGCCCACGGGCTGAACGAAGAGATACTTGAACTCTATGCCAAAAATCAGCTGACCGTCACGCGCCAGGTGCCCTGCCACCCCGGCAAGCGCGACACCATAGATCTGCTCTTTGCTGTGAACGGCCTCCCGGTGGCAACCTGCGAATTGAAGAATCCGGGCACCGGCCAGACCTGGCGCAACGCGGTAAGGCAGTATCGTGAGGACCGGGACCCTCGTGCCCCACTCTTCCAGTTCAAAAAGCGAACTCTGGTCCACTTCGCCGCCGACAGCGAGGAGGTGTACATGACCACCCGCCTGGAGAACGCCGGAACAAACTTCCTGCCGTTCAACCGCGGCAGTCACCCCGGCGAGATCGAGTGTGGCGCCGGAAACCCCCGTCATCCCTCTGGCTATCGCACCGGCTACTTCTGGGAAGACGTGCTCCAGCGAGACAGCATCCTCGACATCATCGGCCGGTTCATGTTCATCGAAAAGAAAGAAAAGACCATTGGCGACGGACAAGGTGGGAAAAGGCGTGTTATCGAAGAAAAACTGATCTTCCCCCGGTATCACCAACTTGATGCGGTCCGGGAACTTGTTGCCGCAGCCCAAAGAGAGGGGGCAGGTCATAACTATCTCATTCAGCATTCGGCCGGCAGCGGAAAAACGAAAAGCATCTCCTGGCTCTCTCACCGTCTTGCCAGTCTCCATACCATAGACGACAAAAAGATCTTCGATTGCGTCATTGTAATCACGGATCGCCGCATACTTGACCAGCAGCTCCAGGATGCAGTTTATCAGATCGAGCATGCACAGGGGGTAGTCAAGGCCATCGATAGAGATTCAAAACAACTGGCGGCATCGCTCATCGATGGGACAAAGATCGTGATAACAACCCTGCAAAAGTTTCCCTTTGTGCTGCGCGGGCTACTCAGTGAAGCGGGTGCAAAAACGCCAGATGAAGCGACAGAAGAAGAGAGACAGCAGGCAAAAGAGTGGGAGCAGGCCATCGCTGCGCGTAACTATGCGTTGATCGTGGACGAGGCTCACTCAAGCCAGAGCGGCGAGAGCGCCAGGGAACTGAAGGCTATCCTCGGTTCGGGTACAACAACAGGGGATGGCGAAGAGACCGACTGGGAAGACGGACTGAACCAGGTGATGCAGTCCCGCGGCAGGCAGTCGAACTTGAGTTACTTTGCCTTCACGGCCACACCAAAGGGTAAGACGATTGAATTATTCGGTAAACTCGGCGCAGACGGCATACCGAAAGCCTTCCACCTCTACAGCATGCGGCAGGCAATTGAGGAAGGTTTCATTCTGGATGTCCTGACCAACTACACCACTTACGCAACGTATTATAAGCTCCTGAAGGCGATCGAGAATGATCCCGATCTCCCCAGAAAGAAAGCGGTCCGGGCTCTTGCAAAATACATGAGTCTGCACCCCTACAACATCGAGCAGAAGACCGCCGTGATCGTCGAGCATTTCCGCACCAATGTGCGGCACCGTCTGGGTGAGAAGGCTAAGGCGATGCTGGTCACCCCCTCGCGCCTTCATGCGGTCCGCTATATGCAGTCATTCGAGCGCTATATTGCCGAGCATGAATACACCGATGTTCATCCGCTCGTTGCCTTCAGCGGGACCGTCAGGGATCCGGATACCGGCCTCGAATACACTGAGCCAGGAATGAACATCGATATAACCACGGGCCGACACATCAGCGAAACCGAACTTCCCGAGCGGTTCGACTCACCCGACTACAACGTCCTCATCGTGGCAAACAAGTACCAGACCGGTTTCGATCAACCGTTGCTGCACGCAATGTATGTTGACAAGCGGCTCGATGGCGTCCATGCCGTGCAGACACTTTCGAGGCTCAACCGGAAGATACCCGGGAAGGACGAACCTTTCGTTCTCGATTTTATCAACGAGGCCGAAGATATTTACAGGGCATTCAAGCCCTACTACGACCAAACAACCCTCTTGGAGACGACGGAGCCAACACAACTTGAAGGTTTAAAGTTTGAATTAGATCAGGCTCAGATCTACCACTGGAGCGAGGTGAAGGCCTTCGCCCAGATATTTTACAAATCACCAGAACAGCAGAAACCATCTGACCATGCCCGAATGCAGTTCCACCTTCAACCCGCCGTTGACCGCTTCAACGGAATCGAAGAGGAAGAGAGACGTCAGGAGTTCCGCGACAGACTATGCGCTTATGTGCGGTTGTATGCGTTCATGAGCCAGATCATACCCTACTATGATCAGGATCTCGAGATGCTCTATAGTTATGGACGCTTCCTCATCCCCCACCTGATCCTCGACCAGGATACAGGCATCGTGAAAGTGGGTAACGAAGTCGAACTCCAATACTATCGGCTGGAACGGGTCTTTTCAGGCACGATAAATCTCAAGGAAGGAGAATTTCAGGGAGTTAAAGGGCCTACATCGGTAGGCACCGGGAAGGCAAAGGACGAGAACGCTCCTCTTTCAGAGATTGTAGAGATCTTGAACGAACGATTTGGGACACAATTTACCGAAGAAGATAGACTCTTTTTCCAGCAGATCATGGAAAGGGCCTGCAGCGACGATAGAGTAATCCAGACCGCTCTCGTGAATCCGCTCGATAAATTTGAGTTGGGCATCCGTAGACTGATTGAAGAGATCATGATCGATCGTATGGCTGAGAACGATAAGATTGTGACACGCTATATGTCCGATAATGAGTTCCGCAATCTGGCATTTCCAATTCTTGCGAAGGAGATATTCGAGGCCATCCGTGAGAGCGTGGATGAGTAGCAGAAGTATCTCTTCAGAATATTTTTACCGCCAAAATAACCGAGCAACTGTTATGAAAACTGCGGTAATATTTATTTTAGAAAACAGTATGGATCAAGCGGGAATTGCACCCGCGACCTCTATCATGCCGGGGTAATAGGGCGATTGAAACGTTAAGTCCTTGATCGATGGCAAAACCCATCTCACAACCGGATAGTGTTTGAAATGTCACTCAACTGAGTTTAACTATCCTAAATTGCTCTTTTTACCACAAGTCCCAGATACTTGGTTAATTTGTTCTCAAAACTACGGGATACATCAGATGCATCACTCGTAGCGTGAGCAACTTCGTGAAGTAAGATGCCTGCACAATCCTAGAGGTTTTTCAGTTGATCCCGTTTTATTACAATCCTATTTTCAGAGGGGGCCCACAATCCTAGTGCTTCGCGATATGAGTGAAGATCGAGCCGCATTGTTTTGGAAATTAATATGTCCTTAACATTTTCAGGCCGACCTCCAACGAAACTTAGTATTCGATCAGTCTGTTCAAAGACTCGTTTTTCATCTGCAGTAAGCTGTTTCTCAGGCACGAAAGAGAACTTAAAACTAAGGTCATCCAAAAACGCCTCTGCCGGGAGGGGGTGTCCCCCTCCCGGTCCCTCCCCCACATGGCGATATCCAATGGGAAGCCGTATCAACGATCTGACACCATATGTTGCCCAACTCCCGGAAAGTGCGAACAAAAATGCTTTAAATCATGTTGATCTTCGACCGCTGGACACTTTTGAGACGACTTAGATAATTACAATTTCACCTCGACTAAGTATCTCCACCCACGGATACTTTCACACTGCACAAGGCGGGTATATATAGCCAAAAGGAGAGGGTAAATTAATGGCATATGAGGAAGGGCTACTCAAATACATCGTTTTCACCCCACTAACCATAGTTGGCGCTGTTTCGATGTACATCTATGGCGGAGGCTTGTTGGCACTTCTCAATGCACTGCCCCATATCTTTTCTGGCGATTTTGTCGAAGCGTTCATGCACTACTTCATTTATTCGGCACTCCCTCCAACCTCGATTGGGCAAATAATCAGTCAGATACTCATCGGGACAGTCGCAGCAGGAATAAAGTGGTTTGTTGCGATGAATCTTACCAGATAACTTATGGCATAATTTCTTCAGTTGTCCAAATACTATGACAGCCATTCACAGCGAAGACCTCCAGAATTCGCCTGAAGGGGCCAGAAACCTGAAAGAGCGCGCTACCTGAATCCCCCCTGCCCCGGAACAGGTGGACATCCGGAAAACCATCCCAAACAGCACGAAGCCCGCCGCCTCCGTTCCCCCGTCCACATTCCACAAAATTCTAAACCCACCCCTACCAAACACCCCATCAGGAACACACCGCCGGCGGCCCCCTACAGCCCCCGGCCGCACCCCAGGGGTCAACCATACCGGAAACATTGTCCAGGAGAGATCTCATGCCACTTCTCGTTCTCACAACCGCAACGGTTCTGCTCGCGCTCTGCATCACGACCGAACGGCCGGCCGACCGATCGAACGTCACCATAACCCGAACCGACGGCGGCACCCGCGAGGGCTACATCACCGTCACCGGCGGCCTGGTCTGGTTCCGGGTTGTCGGCGCCGACAGCCCCTAAATCCCACAGCGAGAGGCGGCATTGTCATTTGCAGGGAGGATCCGCACCGGGGCCCGGGC
>LSQX01339468.1_pt1 | contig 10559 bp, 11 predicted proteins | sample 654561 | NCBI WGS metagenome assembly LSQX01 (sample SAMN04489861, study PRJNA283612) | anaerobic digester metagenome | isolation source: 4 biogas reactors fed with cattle manure at either 37C or 55C with and... | place: Denmark: Kongens Lyngby | collected 2014
ATATGGATGAAGCCATGCTTGACTCTAAGCAGTGCATGGTTCGTTTCCTTAATCTGATTGCCTCCGAACCAGACATTTCACGAGTACCTATCATGATTGACTCTTCTAAGTGGGAGGTGATCGAAGCGGGACTTAAGTGTATCCAGGGTAAGGCGGTAGTTAACTCTATTTCCATGAAAGAGGGGGTAGAGGAGTTCAAGGAACACGCCAAGTTATGTATGCGCTATGGTGCAGCTGTTGTGGTGATGGCCTTTGACGAACAGGGTCAAGCTGATAATTTACAGCGTCGCATTGAGATTTGCGAAAGGGCATATCGTATCCTAGTGGATGAGGTCGGTTTTGCACCGGAAGATATTATTTTTGACCCTAATGTCTTTGCTATTGCAACAGGGCTAGAAGAGCATAATCGTTATGCTTTAGACTTTATCGAAGGGGTGAAGTGGATTCACGAGAACCTCCCACATGCACGTCTTTCTGGTGGCATATCTAACGTCAGTTTCTCCTTCCGTGGTAATGAGATTATGCGTGAAGCAATTCACACGGTCTTTTTATACTATGCGATTAAAGAAGGCCTCACCATGGGTATTGTTAACGCTGGGATGTTAGGAGTGTATGCCGATCTCGATCCGACGACCCGAGACCTGATTGAGGATGTGGTCTTTAATCGCATTGAGCCTTTGGGTAAAACTGACCCTGACGACGATCGTACAAATACTGAGCGTTTGGTTGAGCATGCCGAAAGTATTCGCGGTAATGTAGCCCGCAAAGAAGAGGATCTGAGTTGGCGTGAGCAGCCTGTACGTAAACGTCTTATTCATGCGCTAGTTCATGGTATTACCAGCCATATTGTTGAGGATACCGAAGAGATTCGTCAGCAAATTGACGAAGCTGGTGGTCGTCCTATTGAGGTCATTGAGGGACCGCTCATGGACGGTATGAACGTTGTGGGTGACCTTTTTGGTGACGGCAAGATGTTCTTACCGCAGGTTGTTAAATCAGCCCGCGTGATGAAGGAAGCAGTTGCCCATTTAGTACCTTTTATTGAAGAAGAAAAGCGTCAGATCGAAGCCGCGGGTGGTGACGTTCGTGCCAAGGGCAAGATTGTCGTTGCAACGGTTAAGGGTGACGTACACGATATTGGTAAAAACATTGTCGATGTGGTGTTGCAGTGTAATAACTTTGAGGTGGTCAATATGGGCGTCATGGTCCCGGCCGCTGATATTCTTAACAAAGCCAAAGAGGTTAATGCGGATATTGTTGGGCTTTCAGGCTTAATTACGCCGAGTCTTGAGGAGATGCAGTATGTAGCCTCCGAGATGCAACGTGATCCTTATTTTGTCGAGCGCAAAATCCCCTTAATGATCGGTGGCGCAACCACTAGCCGAGTTCATACCGCGGTTAAAATTGCCCCTAAATATGAAGGGCCGGTGATTTATGTACCCGACGCTAGCCGTTCGGTCGGTGTTTGTACTTCACTAGTCTCTGATGATGCTGATAGTTATGTGACTAAACTTGCTGAAGAGTACGAGTTAGTGCGTCAGCGTCATGCTAATCGCAAGACTAATCCCTTGATTCCTTTAGAGGAAGCGCGTGCTAACAAAGTAGCTATTGATTGGGCCAATTACACCCCACCTAAGCCGAAGTTTATTGGTCGTCGCGAGATTGTTAATTTTGATTTAGCAGAAATCGTTAAGTTCTTTGACTGGGGCCCTTTCTTTAATTCTTGGGGGCTATTTGGTAAATTCCCTCAAATCCTTGAGGATGAGGTGGTAGGTAAAGAAGCAAAAGAGCTTTATGAAAACGCCTTGGTCATGCTCAAGAAGATTGTCGATGGTCGTTGGTTAACCGCTAGTGGTGTGGTTGGTTTTTATCCGGCTAACTCGGTTAATGACGACGACATTGAGTTGTACACAGATGAGTCGCGTACTGAGGTTTTACTAACTTGGCGCAATCTACGTTCTCAGGGTAAAAAGCGTCCCGGCATTTATAATAAGTGTTTAGCCGACTACATCGCACCTAAGGATAGCGGTGTTAAGGATTATATCGGGATGTTTGCCGTAACCGGTGGTCTAGGCATTGAAAAGCATGTGGAGCGATTTGAAGCAGAGGGTGATGACTATTCATCCATCATGATTAAGGCATTAGCCGACCGTTTTGCTGAGAGTTTTGCTGAGGCGTTACACCATCGTGTACGTACTGACTTATGGGGCTATGTTCCTGAAGAAAGTCTGGAAACTCAGGAGCTGATTGACGAGAAGTATCAAGGTACTCGTCCTGCGCCAGGTTATCCGGCATGTCCTGAACATACGGTCAAGGCCGAGATGTTTGAGGTGCTTGAGCCTGAGAAAATCGGCATGCATATCACTGAGAGCTACGCTATGATTCCTGCTTCCAGTGTGTCAGGCTTCTATTTTAGTCACCCTGAATCTTCGTATTTTAATGTCGGTAGTATCGGCGAGGATCAGTTGCATGATTATGTAGACCGTTGTGGTATTTCATTGGGGCAGGCTAAGCGTCAGCTAAGCAGCGTACTGGAGTAGTATGTCAGTTTTCTTCAGAGGTTAAAATGGCTCGAGCGGGTTCGTTAAAGCAAAAGGAGCTAGGCGATTTTCTTCGTCAGGCTCGAGCTAAAGTCACTCCTGGCATGGCCGGCTTAGCTGATTATGGGCGTCGTCGTACACCGGGTTTAAGACGTGAAGAGGTGGCCCAGCTCAGCGGCATCAGCGTGACTTGGTATACGTGGATTGAGCAAGGCCGAGATCTTAAAGTTTCTGCTGAGGTCTGGTCTGCTTTGGCGGATGCCTTGCACCTCAATAAGGTAGAGCGTGCTTATTTATTTCAACTGGCTCAGCAAAATGATCCTGATATAGAAAAGGCCTCTGCTGGTAGTCTACCGTTAGCGCTTGCTCATTCGGTGCATCAAATTAATACACCAGCCTATATTTTGGATAGATATTGGAATATTCTTTATTTTAATTCACAGTTAAACGAATTGTTTGGCGAATGGCCGGGACAACAAGAGCCAGGCCAAGCTAATTTATTACGTTTTATTTTTCTAGAGTCTATTAGCCGAGAAATTATTGTTAACTGGGAAGATAGGGCTCGTCGTTCGGCAGCCGAATTTAGGGCCGATATTGCTTCCTATATGGAAGAAGCTGAAGTACGTGACTTTCTAGATAAGTTTATCGTGACTAGTGAGGAGTTTGCTCAGCTCTGGGGACATCGGACGGTTGAGGCACGTGATGGTGGTAAGCGCAGCTTCAATCATCCTCAGCAAGGCTATTTGGAATTTGAACAGCTCACCTTCAGGCTAGCTACGCATCTCGACTATAAGTTAGTTATCTTGACTAGGGAATTTTAGGGGTTAGGCTTTGTTTGCAACACGCTGGCGCCTACTCATCATTATTTTAGCCATTCTATTGTTTTTGGCGAGTATTCTTTCCTTACTGAGTGGCAAGTATCCTTTGGCTTTAAATGAGCTTTGGCACAGTCTGCTTAGTGGTGGAAAGGGTGGTAGTGATGCTGACTCCGTCTTATGGAAGTTACGACTACCGCGTCTCTTTGCTGCGATTGTTGTGGGGGCAGCGTTGGCGGTTGCTGGTTCAACCTATCAAGCTATTTTTAGAAATCCACTGGTATCACCGGATATTTTAGGAGTTTCAGCGGGGGCGGGCTTAGGTGCTGTGTTAGCCATTTTTCTGAATTTACCATTTGCAGGTGTACAGCTTTTTGCCTTTGTTGGTGGTATGTTGGCGGTGGCTCTGGTTTATTTGTTGTCCTCAAGTAGTCGTCATTTTGACCCAGTTTTAGTGCTTGTCTTGGCTGGAGTCGCTATTGGTAGTTTATTGTCGGCTGGTATTTCTTTAGTTAAGATTTTAGCTGATCCCTATTCTCAATTATCGACCATGACTTTTTGGTTATTAGGGGGTCTTAATAGTGTCAGTCAACGAGAAATACTTTGGGCTTTACCCTTTGTCTTGCTTGGCCTAATCCCACTCATTCTCTTGCGCTGGCGTGTTAATTTGTTAAGTCTGGGAGATATGGATGGCAGGGCCTTGGGGTTAAATACCGGGCTTTTGCGCTTAATTCTGATTGCTTGTGCAACCTTAATCACGGCAGCGGTCGTTTCTTTTGCAGGTATCATTGCCTGGGTTGGTCTGGTCATACCGCATATAGCCCGTCTTCTGGTGGGGGCAGAGTTTAGCCGCTTAATGCCTACTTCGCTATTAATTGGAGCTGTTTTTTTGACCTTAACAGATACGATAGCTAGAAATGCAGCGAATATCGAATTACCACTTGGTGTCTTAACATCATTGATTGGAGCGCCATTCTTTTTATATTTGCTCATTAAGGGTGGGCGCCGTGGCTAAGCCGTTGATTTTAAAAACTGAGAAGTTAAGTATTGGTTATGGCGACAAAGTCGTTGCTAATGATATCGAGATAGCGCTAAAAGCCGCTCAGGTGCTTTGCCTTTTAGGTCCTAATGGTAGTGGTAAGTCGACCTTGTTTAAAACGGTTTTAGCATTGATACCTGCTTTATCAGGCAGGGTTTTTGTTCATGGTAAGGCAGTGGAGCAGTGGTCACGACGCGATATAGCTCAATTAATTGCTTATGTGCCACAGCAGAGTGAAAGCTTGTTTGCCTATACGGCGCTAGAGGTGGTTTTAATGGGCCGCAGTGCCTATATCGGACTCTTTTCAACACCCTCAAAAGTGGATAAAGATATTGCCTTGCAGAGCCTAGAACGCTTGGGAATAGCGCATTTGGCTGAGTGTCTATTCCCTGAAATGAGTGGCGGTGAACAGCAGTTAGTCCTCTTGGCCAGGGCTTTAGCTCAGGAGCCCAAGGCGCTGATCCTAGACGAGCCAACTGCTAGTCTGGATTTCGGTAATCAAATTTTGGTAATTGAGCAAATTCAGCAGCTTAAAGATCAGGGCTTATCTATTTTTCTCAGTACGCACCAACCTGAGCATGCAGCTAGGATGGCTGATGAGGTGCTTTTGCTAGCTAAGGGGCAAGTGTTTGCCTATGGTGCGGTTCGGGAGGAGCTTAGTATCAGTAACTTGGCAATTATGTATGGTTTGTCTGAAGAGCGTGTTGGGGATTACCTGCAAACTAAGATTTCCAGATAGGGGGGCGTTTTTCAATAAAGGCGTCTATGCCTTCAGAAACATCATCTTCCATCATGTTTTGAGCCATCACTTCAGCTGCGTATTCATAGGCTTCAGCTAAGGGCATGGCGAGTTGCTTGTAAAACATGGATTTTCCATAACGCACTGCAGTATTACTTTTACTTAAAATATCATCAACTAGAAGTTGAACCCGCTCATCTAGCTTTTCTGCTGTGACCACGTCATTTAGCAGCCCCCAGTCTTGTGCAGTATGAGCATCAATAAAACGGGCAGTAAAGAGCATCTCAAAAGCCTGCTTAGACTGAATGTTGCGACTCAAGGGGACAGCTGGTGTGGAGCAAAAGAGCCCGACATTGATACCAGATACAGCAAATTTAGCCGTGTCGGCACTGATTGCTAAGTCACAAGCGGCGACGAGCTGACATCCGGCAGCCGTAGCCAGTCCATGAACTTTAGCAATCACAGGGACTGGCAGTCGTCGAATGGCTTGCATTAGCTCGCCACAGGTGGCGAATAATTCGCGGTAATAGGCAAGCTCCGGTTTACTGCGCATTTCTTTGAGGTCATGGCCGGCACAAAAAGCACGGCCACGTGATTCAATCACTAGACAGCGTAATTGTGCATCGTCCTGTAGTGGTTCTAGTGCTTCCAGCAAGGCTTTTAAGAGTGCTTCGGAAAGCGCATTAAATTGAGTAGGGCGATTTAAGGTCAAGGTAACGACGTCTTGGTCTCGGCTTATGTCTAAGATAGATGGTGCATGAGTTGTCATTGCTGTCTCCTTATTTAGTAGTAATTTGATATAGTGTATACCTTAGGCAATTGCCGCGTCTGCAGTTGTCAAAAAGTTTCTTCGGTTAATTAATGCTCATGTCTAAATACTCATCAACCCCCGCCAAATCCGGCGGTTGGGGTGAACTTCTTAGTGGAAAAAACGGTTTGCGCACCATCGCTCTGTGTGGTGGTGTAGCGGTACACGCGATTAATGTTTATATCGTGACTACCATCATGCCATCAGTGGTCAGAGATATTGGTGGTATTCATTATTATGCGTGGATCACATCACTTTTTGTTGCGGCCTCAATAATTGGTTCAACGCTATCCGTGCGTTTAATTGAACAATTAGGGTTGCGTAACGGTTATTTACTGGGTATTTTTATTTTTATTTTGGGCTCCAGTTTTGCAGCTATGGCCCCGACGATGCCCTTTCTACTTTGTGGCCGAGCGATACAGGGACTGGGTGGGGGAGTGATGCTGGGTTTTAGTTATGCCTCCATTCGATTGGTTTTTGCGACTCATTTATGGCCCCGTGCTATGGCCTTAATATCGACCATGTGGGGAGTATCAACATTAACAGGGCCGGCTGTTGGCGGTTTGTTTGCAGAGCATGGTGTGTGGAGAATGGCACTTTGGTCTACAGTGCCCGTGGCCCTAATCGTTGCTTTTCTGGTGTTTACTCAAGTACCCCAAAGAAAGGCTGCAACTCAAGTAGCTGGAAAAAGTGATGTTCCTATCGTTAAAATTTTGTTATTAAGCTTTTCAGTCATCATTTTGTCGCTCGGTAGTTTAGGTGACTCTTGGTTGATACGAATTGCATCGCTGACGGGTGTTGCATTAATTCTGTACGCTATTGGCAGAAGTGATCTAAAAAGTACAAACCCCTTATTTCCAACCGGGCTTTATTCTTTAAAGCATCCTGTAGGTGCACTTTTTGCAGGTGTGGTGATGTTGAGTATGGGCGTTACGACAGAAGTATTTATTCCTTACTTTCTGGAAAATATCCATGGCTTGCGTCCTTTACTTGCTGGTTATATGGCAGCGTTGATGTCCGCAGGCTGGACTGTAGGCTCGCTGATCACTGCTGGTAAATCACCGCAGACTGTCAATAAAATAATGGTGTTTAGTCCGTTGCTCTCTGGGGCATGCTTACTTAGTCTTGGCTTGTTGATGCCTTGGCAAGAGTTGAGTACGGTCATGGATGCAATCTGGGTGATGGCGATTCCTTTATTAGGTATCGGCTTAGGAGTTGGTATGTCTTGGCCGCATATTTTATCGCGTATTCTAGTGGCTGCCGATAAGGGGCAGGAAAATCAGACGAGCAGTGCGATTACCACCGTGCAGCTCTATGCGGTTTCCCTTGGTACCGCTTTAGGGGGTATGATAGTAGCAGTAGCCGGTTTTAAGCGTGGAGATTTAGTTGGGACTCAATCTGCTGCAGCTGCATTATTAATTAGTTTTGCCATATTGCCCTTTGTTTTTGTATTGATATCCAAGGCCGCTAGAACGTTAGTTTTGGATGAAAATAAACAAAAATGAAACTCAGTATTTCCCCTTGTGAACGGTGATTGCTTTGACAGTTACAATTAATTAACGATAATTGTTTTAAGCTTTGATAATATTAAGTTTGATGATCACTATCAGGAATTACCGGAAGGGGTAATTTTAAATTCCAAGTAGCCTATTAATTACTTGGATGTATTTTATGAGACTAGGAGAAATCTTATGAAAATTAAGTCTATGCGTTTAGGTGGTATCGTTTTAGCAGCTACCATGGTTGCCGGTTGTGCTACTCAGGGTGGACAGACTGCTACGGGTGCAGGTGTAGGCGCAGCCTTAGGTGCTGGGTTGGGTGCCCTTATCGGTGATAGCTCCAAAGCAGCAGGTATTGGTGCTGGTATCGGTGCAGTAGCTGGTGGTATTGTCGGTTATAACTGGGATCGTCTACGTGGTAACATCAACGACGCTGGCGGTCAGGAGCTAGGGATTACGACTACTCAGATGCCTGACGGTAGCCTTAAGGTGCTTATCCCTGAAAGTGCGACCTTTGATACTGGTAAATACGATCTAAAACCAGATTTATATCCGATTTTGAATCAAGTAGCTGCTGAGATGAATGCACATCAGCAATTACGCATCAAGTCAGTTGGTCATACAGATAGTACAGGTTCAATATCAATTAACCAGCCGCTATCTAATAACCGTGCTTCAGCGGTAACTAACTACTTATCAAGTCAGGGTGTAAGTCAGTCTCGCATGATGGTTGAAGGCCGTGCAGCTAATGACCCAATCGCGTCTAATGACACCGCAGAAGGTCGTCGTATGAATCGCCGTGTTGAGCTATTCTTATACGCTGTACAATAGTCGGTTTTTTTGAGGTGATATAAGTCACCCAGAAGTCACTCATAAAGGCAAAGCTTAGGCTTTGCCTTTATTAATTTGAGCTTAGGAACAGTTCGGCTTTTTGATAGAAGAAGACTTGGTGGGTGGTTTGACCTTCCGCATTAAAACTACGTTCAGCCATAAATGAGCTGCCATCCTTAAAACTCAGGATAATACTCGAGCAGCGAGTGCCGTACTCGGGACTAATGATAAATGGGCTGCTTAGAAGCTTTTCAAAACCATCGCTCACACCAGTCTTTGGTAGTAAGTGATCCGGTGCCTGATTATTGTCAGCGAGCTTTTCAAAAATCTCATTAGTAAAATCAATCACTGTGCCGCTACTTAGATCGGCCAGCGCCTTACTTTGAATTGAGTGAAGGTTAAAGGCATCAAGACTTTTACTTAACTCCTCAGTTTTGGGCCAGACCGTATATAAATCAGCATTAGACAAGGTATAGCTACCGGCTTTTAGTTCATGAGCTTGGTAGCTAGTATTCGTGCGCTTATCCGTGATGAACTGGTCTTTGTGGTTCTGCTTCAGTAGTTCGTAATTATTTAAATAATAAAGCTTTTGAGTATCGCCAAACACGAGATTAAAGCCATTGTAATCTTCTAGAGACCCTTGAGACGCTAGAAAAGAGGCCATTTGCTCGTCCTCAAACCAATGGTGAGGCTGATTGGCTTGGTGGATTAAGGCATCGCGCACCAATGCGCCACGGCTTTTAGCACTGCTACGCATGGTGAGCGGATCTCGAATATTGGTAATCAAAGCGGTACCGCCTTGTCGATTCATGCCTAGCCAAGTGCCACCCGCCTCTAAATCACGACCAGCGATGATTGCGTGTGAATCATGCCAGCGCTCGGCAAACGCAGTAGGGCGAGCATGGAACTCGTCACGATTAGCAGCAATAAATAAAGCAACTTCTTCCTCGGGCTGAAATCGAAAATAGGCGATACACATCGGACTACTTATTCCTGTCCATTGGCTTCAAGTAGCAAATCGTAGATTTTGTCTTTAAGGGCAAGCTTTTCTTTTTTCAGCTGATCAATATTCAAGTCAGCATGAATGGCCGTGGCCGCATTTTTTTCCATACGAATGATCTTGTGATCAAGTTCGTTATGTTGATCGAACAGCTTTTCGAAATGGGGGTCGTCTTGGCGTAGTCTGGCGATTAAATCTCGATGCTCTGGAAACATAGTCTGTCCTTTTAAAGATGAGTAATGTCCCATGAGAGGGACTCTCAATAAACAAGATGAGTACTAAAAGCCTCTTGGATGAATGGATAGTACTCACTTATATTATCGTTTAAAAGACTACTTGATTGTTGCTTCTGTCTCGTAATCCAGAATTTCCTGAATGGTATTATCAGGGTTCATGATCGCTACTTTGGGGCGGTGGTTCTGGGCTTCTTCGTTGCTGACAAAGACATAGGACATAATGATGATCACATCCCCTTTTTGTACTAGACGTGCTGCTGCACCGTTTAAGCAGATGACACCACTGCCGCGGGCACCTTCGATAACATAGGTTTCTAGACGGGCACCGTTGTTGTTGTTAACGATGGCTACTTTTTCGTTGGCTAGGAGACCAACCGCGTCCATAATATCGCGGTCAATGGTTACTGAACCGATATAGTTTAAATCAGCTTCTGTCACCACAGCACGGTGAATTTTGCTGTTCATCATGATACGCATCATAACTTTCTCTTTGTTAAGTGGATTATTTAGTAGATGTTAAGTGTTGACTGACTAACTTAGTCATTTCAAACATATTAACTTGATCTTTAGCAAAAATTGGGCGTAATTTGTCGTCGGCATTAATGTTGCGACGATTGGCGGGATCCTGAAGGTCATTAGCTTTGATGTAATCCCATATTTTTTTGGTTACTTCAGTGCGTGGAAGGGGAGCTGCGCCGACAATGACGGCGAGCTCAGCACTTGGTGTAACAGGCTTCATAAAGGCGCTATTAGTTTTACGCGCTGTTTTTTTGGTGGTCATAAAATTTCTCTTTAATATTGTAAGTCGCAGCACTTAGTGGCAAAGTGATTGCCTTCCGCGCGAAGCGTGATATTGTACGGTATTAATTACTCAAATATTTTTAAATACTGTAGTAAAAAGCTAAAATAGCTACAGTCTAAGATTTAAGCAGTTTTTGATTAGGATATATTATGCAAATTACAGAGGATAAAATCACCTTGGTACGTCCGGATGACTGGCACCTGCACCTGAGAGATGGTGAGGCCTTAGCTCATGTGGTGGCTGATACCGC
>LSQX01374670.1_pt1 | contig 10559 bp, 9 predicted proteins | sample 654561 | NCBI WGS metagenome assembly LSQX01 (sample SAMN04489861, study PRJNA283612) | anaerobic digester metagenome | isolation source: 4 biogas reactors fed with cattle manure at either 37C or 55C with and... | place: Denmark: Kongens Lyngby | collected 2014
CAAGTGAGCTTAGTGTTGATGTATCAGATATCCTGGATTATGATCTGACCCTATATGAGTACAATAAGGGTTGCCTGATGGGCAGCAGGCAGGAGTTTATCTCCTCGCCCAAGCTTGACAATCTTGCAATGGCACATGCAGCCCTGGAAGGCCTGTTAAGCAGCAAGGCAGCTAAGGCAACCAGGATGATTGCTATTTTCGACAATGAGGAAGTTGGTAGCCTGACTAAGCAAGGTGCCGATTCTCCCCTTTTCAGGCATATCATAGAAAGGATTCTTATAATACTGGGACTTGACAATGAGGGTATACAGCGAAGTATCTATTCATCATTTATGGTTTCAGCTGATATGGCACACAGTGTTCACCCCAACTATGTCGAAAAGCAAGACCCAGTGTTGCATCCAAAGCTCAACAAGGGACCTGTTATCAAGATTACTGCAAATCAGAAATACACAAGTGATTCGGACAGTATCGCTGCCTTTGAGCAGACTTGCAAGCAAGCAGACGTTCCCTACCAGAAATTTGTCAACCGTTCCGACATTGCAGGTGGCTCTACCCTGGGTAATATAAGCACCGGACAGATTGATATCAGATGTGTTGACGTCGGTAATCCAATGCTGGCTATGCACTCGGTCAGGGAACTGGCAGGAACCGAAGACCAGGCATGGATGATAAAGGCATTGAAGACCTTTATGGAACTATAAAGATTTCATTCAAAACAGAGGGCTCAAGTCTTACAAGACATGAGCCCTTTCTCGTTATCTCCGGCCGGCAAATCCTGTCTGAGCAGTACTAAGCAACGCTCTCAGGGTTTTGTTATCGACCTGTATATCACATCCTGAATATCTGTCCGAATATTTAATGTGGATAGCTTTCTGTTGTATGAATCAGGGTGTATCCTGTTAGACAGAAAGATATAGATCAGGTTATACCTGGGATCCACCCAAACCATGGTTCCCGAAAAACCCTGATGGCCGTATGATTCAGCAGAAGCAAGTCGAGACACTGGAGTATCCTTTTTAGGATCCATCTCCGGTTTATCAAAGCCCAATCCCCTCCTGTTTCCAGGCTCATGTGCAGAAGTAAAGAATTCCACCGTCCCTGCACCAAGATAGCGGTATCCGCCATACTCACCTTTATTAAGGTACATCTGCAAGAGCTTGGCAAGATCATTTGCATTGCCAAATAGTCCGGCATGTCCTGCCACCCCTCCCATCAGTGCAGCAGTCTGGTCGTGAACATAGCCCTGCAGAGTTTGCTTCCTGAAAGTCTGATCGTCCTCTGTTGGAGCAGCCATTACAGCAAAGCCATATTTCCAAGGATTAAACATCAGGGAAGCACTACCTATTTTACTGTAAAACAATTCACTGGCAGCATTTTCCATCGGCATTCCGCTAACATTCTCAATAATCCTCTTCAACAGAATAAAATTGAGGTCACTATACAGATAGGTAGGCTTTCTTAGCTTGGAAGCAAGAACCAGATAGTACATCGAATCAACATAGTTGTGATTCAGATACACATTTTCAGCCACAGTGACAGAAAACAATGAGTCCTTTCTGTTGCTGATCAGGTAATCCTTATATACCAGGTTTTTGTTCATATACAGGTTGTTGTCAACCTTGTATGGATGGGTTGACGAACGTTTCTTGCTATACAGGTCTCCTTTTAGCATTGACTTATCAAGTATCTCTGTATGAAATGGAATAGAAGCCTGAAGTCCCGACTGGTGCAACAGAAGTTGTCTGACAGTTATATCCCTCTTATCTGTAGTATCTGCTTCAGGAAGGTAGGTGCTAATCGGATCATTAAGCGCCCACAATCCATCATCATAAGTACGCATTACAACAGGCATTGTCCCAGCAATCTTGGTTACAGAGGCCAGATCATAGATATCACTGTTTTTTACAAGTCTCTTCTTCTTATAATTGTGCCATCCGTAACTTCTATGTAAAACTACAACCCCGTTTCTTGCAACAAGAACCTGTGCACCTGGCGTTGCATTCTGCTTAATAGCCTTTTCAACAATCTTGTCAATCAATGCCAGGGTATCGCTACTCAGGCCAACCTCTTCAGGCAGGCCATATTTAAGTCTTGTAACATCACAATGTATTGCCATTGAGGCAAGATACCCATATACTTCACGAGGAGCTTTGGGTGATGTGGCAACGCCATTGAAAACGACCTGAGCCATTATTTCCCATACAAAAGGGTTAGCTGAAGGTGCCAGGACCATCCCATCCAGACCGGAAGGCCATGCAGAAAAAGGTAGATTCCCAGGATCTCCGGCCCATACAAGAACCAAAGATGTACCGGGATAATAAATCCGAATAGACTTTATCACCTCTTCAAGTGGCACACTCTGGTAATAAGAAGGATCGCTAAGCAGGAAGATTAAATCGTATCGAAAAGGATGTAGCAACATTGGTTGCTGCCTTATATAGTTATCAGCCATCCTTACAAAGTTATTGCCATGCAGCATTCCCTTTGTGTAATATCCAACCTTCATATCTAGCTGGGTAAAAGGAAATAGCTTTTTGTAGTGAGGCTGAAACAGACTTACTGAGGATTCATATACCCGCCTGAAAGTAAGCAACAGCTCCTTTTCCGATAGTTTAGGGCTGAAAAAATAATGTGTTTCAGTTGAGAGATACTTCATTATAAGTGCATTCCTGCAGGAATGCACTAGTATATCCTCATCCAGCCATCTGTCCCGGAATGCATTTAGTAAACGCTCATAATCCTTTGTATAATCATTGGTTATTAGCAGCTTACCATCTTCAAGAACCTGCCTGACTGACAGTGCAGCACCGGCGACCATGGAAATACCTTTCTCATCCCCCACCTGCGGAAGGTTTATTACAGGAAGGCTGGATGGCAGCAGACTGTTGATATGTGAAGGAACCAAACAGGCTTCAGCATAAAAGGCATTTAGGCTATATGCATCTGGTCTGAATGGAATCCATAGTGAGGACATAGCTAGCGCCCCTGGATGCTCATCTCCATTAGCCACATTGATTGATGGCAGTGGAACAATATCGCTCAGGAAGCAATTTACTCCACTTCTTGCAAATGTGTCGGCAAGCCAGCGTATCATCCCGTCGCGGCTCTCGGGGGAGCACACAAGCAGGGTCTTTTCATCCGGAAAAGGCATTGGCATTGAACCCATCTCAAAGCCTCCCCTGATATCTACAATAGCTCTTGTAAAGGATGAAGGCTTAATATCAAGATGTTCAATAGCTAAGGGATCAACAACTGTAAATCCCGGTTGTCCCAGCAGAATCAAGGCGAGTTTATCCTCCAACCTCAAGGTTGGGTATATAGAATCAGCCCATATACCAGCCTTCTCAATTGATGTATTCCCCACAATTGACGAAGCAGCCGGAAAATAAAAGGCAAACAACAAACAAAAACTCACTAAGATCCTGAAAATCATCACCACAAAAAATATTAGGGAAACAGCTAAAAATCAAACAAAACATGCTGCTAAGCACTATCTGCGGGCATTCATGTATTACAAAAATAAGGTATATTGCTATGTGAGTTATCTAATACTTAGAAAATTCGTTTATTTTATCAGAGAGGCCTATGTATTATAAAAAATAAGCTTAATTTTGGATGCGAGATAACCCTCCATGCATTATGGCGCCGGAAGATGTTTGTTATCAGCATTGTTTCGTCAGCATTATTTAACCTTGACCTTACATGCTGAGTTTGATTAAAGTGAGTTTTGAAATTGATTAAAACACAATTATGTCGGACAATTTAAGCAATGCGTTAAACCAAAACTGGGAGGATAAAACCATTCTGGTAGTAGAAGACGTCGATACGAACAAAATCTTTTTTGATGCAGCTTTGCGTAGAACCAAGGCCAAGATACTCTGGGCAAAAGACGGACAGGAAGCCATTGACATGTTCAGGGACAACAAGATTGACCTTGTTTTGATGGACCTTCAGCTTCCCGTTATGGACGGTTACACAGCTACACGTGAAATCAAGAAGATCAACCCCGATATTCCGGTAATTGCGCAGACTGCACACGTTATGTCAGGAGAGAGGGAAAAGTGCATGGAGGTGGGCTGTAATGATTATCTGGCTAAGCCTATACGCTTACAAATTTTAATAGAAACGCTTTCTAAATACCTTAACCAATAGGTAATCGGACAATTAGAAAATATTGAACTTAGACAAAAAAGGCTGACCATCAGGTCAGCCTTTTTTGTCTACAATATAGTGACTTCAGTTCTACGGTTTCGTGCCCTTCCTTCAGGAGTACTATTGTCAGCCACCGGCATTGAAAGGCCGAAGCCCTTATATTCAAGCCTCTTTGCATCAATTCCTCTGTTGACCAGGTGGTTATATACAGATTTAGCCCTATTTTCTGATAAGCGTTGGTTGTAAGCGGCATTTCCTTGATTATCAGTATGACCACCAATCAATATTCTTACCTCCGGATTATCTCTCAGGAAGGAATAAAGTCCTTCGAGTTCCACAAGCGACTCTTCCTTTAGTTCATAAGAATCCGTTTCAAAGAAGATATTCTCAAGAGTTGTCTTTGCACCCGTTCTGATTGGGTATAGACCAATATCAAGCTGATATGGTTTGAAAACGGAATACTCATTCTCAAGGTCAAAATGTCCAGAGTAAAACATATAGCCGGGATGCGCAGCTTTGAAGGCATATCGGCCTCCAAGAGGAAGACAGACAAGAAATTGTCCAGATTGGTTACTTCTAGACTCCACCACTGTCTTTCCATTCCCAAGATTCTTGAGCTCAAAATCTGCCGGAAGAGTCTCACCTGTTTCTATATCGAAGACCCGTCCTTTGACATAGGAAACTGGATCAGGTCTTATTGGTTCGGGCAATTCAAAGGTATAGATCACCTTGTTTTTTCGTCCTTCCATCATACCGTCACTTGAGAAATATGCTCTGTCACCCCTGGCATTTACTATAAAGCCCATCTCATCACCCTGTGTGTTTATAGGATAACCTACATTAACCGGCATTTGCCATTCACCGTCACTATTTCTGCGACTGAAAAAGATATCCTGCTCTCCCATTCCTCCATGGCCGTCAGATGAAAAATACAAAGTCTTATTATCATGGTGAATAAATGGAGAATTCTCCTCTCCTGTAGTATTAATATTTGCGCCCAGATTAACCGGACTGCCAAATATGGGAATCCCTTCAGGATTATACTTCTCAATGGTAGCCATCCAAATATCCTTGTCTCCTCTGCCACCCGGTCTGTTGCTCACAAAATAGAGTGTCTTGCCATCGGATGAAAAAGAAGGCTGGCTTTCCCAATATGGAGTGTTGAGTGGCATACCCAGATTTACAGGAGCACTCNNATATATATCACAACTCCCCCTTCCGTCAGACCTGCCGCAGGCTGTAAAAAACATCATATTACCATCAGCAGAAAGCGACTGAGCTCCCTCATTACCATCGGTATTTATATCCCCTTCAAGTGCAAAACGCCTGCTCCAGTTGCCATTATCATCCCTGTATGAATAAAAGAAGTCCTCCTGAAAGAAAAGTGCTGACTTTGGCAGTTCCTTTTCCATAAAGAGCTGCTCATCACGTGGCTTAAGCACAGTGATTATAAGCGTTTGTTCATCCGCAGTTACACTGGGCCAGTACTCGTCATAGTCCGGATGTAGCGGTTCACCAGCAGGTTCCAGGTTTATCTCATAGGCATTCTCAACTGCATGTGCTGCGAAGCGTGCCCGGTCCAACCATTTGTTAAGTTCTTCGGCATTCCTTTTATCACTATATTTCCACTTATATTTTTCGAGCCATTCAACAGCCTCCTTAAAGCGGCCTACCCTGACAGAAGCAACACCAATATTGTACATAGTAGCAGGGAAAAATAGGGAATCTATCTGGTATGCCTTCATAAGTGCATCAAGCTCCCGATTATAATCACCTGTAGAGTTGTATATATCACCAAGGACAAGGTAGGGTTCGATAAACTTATCATCCCTCCTGATAGCCTCATAAAGGGCATCAATTGCAGGAGTAAGTCTGCCATTACTGAAATGATCGATTGCAAGCTCATAACTCTTGATAGCTGCACGATTCTTCGTAGTCAGGTTTTTCTGGGCATCAGCAAACTGAGCCCCAAAAAGGAAGGCAAACGCCAGCAATTTCAACACCTTATTCATTTCACCCCCGTTTCATTATTACTACAAAGCAGACTCAATTATTTGTCGTGCATGATCCGACAATTCCTGCTGACTATCGATATAATCAGCAGTCTTTATTACCGGATGGATGACAATACCAGCCCTTCCAGGCATCAGATCTAGAAAGTCTCCGCTACATATTTTATAACTATCAACTATCGTCACCGGCAAAATGTCAAGTTCAAGGTCTCTTGCCAGTTTGAACGCTCCATTCTTAAATCTGTTCATCTCCTTACGACGGCTTCTGGTTCCTTCAGGGAAGATAACAACAGAAACACCATTTACAAGCTTTTTACGAGCCTCTTCCAGCGAGCGGGCTGCCTCACGAGGTGATGAGCGGTCTATAAAAATATGGCCAACCTTCTCGCATGCATAGCCGACAAAAGGAATGGTTCTAAGTTCCTTCTTCATCACCCATCTGAAATCAATAGGCATATTACCATAAAGCAGGAAAATATCCCAGATACTCTGGTGGTTTGACACAATAACATAGGACTTCCCGGGCTCAATGTTTTCACGTCCTTTGATAAACACACTTACGGGTGTTATCCAACAAGTAACCCGCGCCCAGCAGGACCCTATAAAATTGCCCACTCTAGAAGAGAATATCATTGAAGTTGAGGCAGAAAGCAGTGCTGTCAGAAGGGTAATGACCAGCATCAGTGGAGCAAAGATTAGCCACTTATATGGCTGGTAAAGGATATATTTTGCAGTCATGGTTATAGCTCTTGATACAGGCAAAAATAGAAGTTCTTTGTAAAAGAACAGCCTAATAATAAAAAAAGGTCGCCCCGAGGCGACCTTTTATACTGATATACAAGGATTATGTTAGAACTTATAGCTTAGCCCAAATCCAAGAAGTTGCTTTGACTGCAGCTTGGCCCCCCTTTCGACAGGTATGTCATCAACAATCTCTGTTGTCTTTGTATCATGGTCATACAACAGTTGCAGTGAGAATACCGCAGTGAGGTAATCATTAATCTTCATGTTTAGACGACCTTCCCAATCCACATCAATATGGTCGGGATTATCGACAAGATTGGAGAATAGGTCCAGACGGGTAAAGAAGTCAACTCCCTTGATAATATTCTCCTTCTTGTACACAGACTTAAGAGAAGCACCAAACTCACTCCTCATCTTATCACCCGGATCCACACCATAAGCACCAGCATTTGACAATGAGTCATCAGCAACTATTGTGTGTTTGGAGGTCAGTGGTGAAATATAGAGTGAGAACTGATCATTAGGCTTGTAGTCCATACCAAGAGAAAACTGTAGGTAGGCAGGAGAAAGCAGTTCTGATATTACGACAGAGTTAGTTGGTGGATCCTGATAACCAGTAGTCATCTGCGTTTTGAAATCAAGCAAGGCTGTATAAAACCACTTATCACTTGCCTTATATCCGTATTTTGAGGTTAACAGTAGGCGGTCGTCTGTCTTGATAAGGTTGTCACTTCCCTGTTGTGATAAACCATAGCCTATGGTAAGGCTGTTATCCCACGCACTCTTGTTTTTTGCATAATTGGCGATGGTATTGAAGAGGAAGTTGCCCGATACCGAGTTACGTCCACCAGCTGCCCAATTATTGAGACTCACCTGAGAAAAGGTAAGAGATACATCCCCTCCTGTTTTCCAATATTTCAGTGAGTCGGCTTCTTCCTGAGCATTCAGGGTGCTTATGTTCAACATTCCAACACATAACAACCCAAAAAAGATTCTTGAATACATAGCTATTAGTTTAAGGTTACCGATTAACAGCCCTCTTACAGGCAGGTTTGCCAGACAAATATCTACAATGCGAGGATATAATTCCAGTGTTTTGTTGAAAAAGAACCGCAATTCAATTCATAAAATCCACCTGTTGTAAAAATTTCTGATCCTATTAGTCATATTGCTATACATTTGTGCAACCTTCAATAATTAATTGTGTCTTTTTAGCAAAATCCACTAAGCTTGTCATCGGAGTATAAGGATATACACCAGCCCCTGGTCAGAAAGGCAATGAACGGAGATTCAAAGGCCTTGCATGAGCTGTACAAACTGTACAGCAGGGCGATGTACAATATTTGTTGCAGGATATTAAACAATGAAGCTGATGCCGAGGATATGTTACAGGAGATCTTTATTGAGGCGTTCAGCAAACTAAATAGTTTCCGTTTTGAATCAACCTTTGGAGCCTGGCTGAAGAGAATTACAGTCAACCGCTGTATTAAAGAGCTCAGAAAAAGGAAGCTGGCGCTTGAGTATCAGGAAAACCTGCAAGAACCCAACCCCGAAGAATTAAAAGAACCCGATCAGGAAGATATTGAGCTGTCGGTTGAAAGAATCAGACATGCAATGGCGCTACTGCCTGATGGTTATAGAGTTATATTCTCCCTTTATATGCTTGAAGGCTATGACCATGAAGAAATAGCGTCAATACTCAATATCTCTGAATCAACTTCCAAAACCCAACTTATGAGAGCAAAGAAACGCATTATAGATATTCTTAATGTAGGAAAATATTAATACCGGCAACGGAAAGCCATGGAAAAGAAAGACAAACTTGCGGATTTCATGAGGGAGAACAGGGAACTGTTTGATGACAGAGCCCCATCTCCCGAGCTGTGGGATAATATCAGCCGACAGCTAAATACAGGGTCACGCAAACGCAGATCCCTGGCCGTTAACTGGCTGTCGGGGGCAGCTGCGGCTCTGGTATTGACCTTGCTTGTGCCTACCGTATGGTATTCTACAAACGATGGACTTCAGAGCTACGACACTAGCCTCAGTGGGGAAATTTTCGAGATAACAAATTATTATGAAACCCAGATAGAAGAGAAAATACAGCTCGTCTCAACTCTAAGTGCCAACGAGCCTTCCATACGCACCGAACTCGATGCGGACCTGGAAAGACTTGACCAGGTACTGGCCGAACTTAAAGAAGATTTAAAAGATGACGTCGCCAACAGGGAAGTAATATCTGCAATGATTCAGAATTATAGAATGAAACTGAGCATACTGGAACAGGTGCTGGAATATGTGGACAATAGTCAATACAATTCCGATCAGGAAAACGAGATAGAATATCAATTATAAGCGCAGCTATATGAAGCTTAAGGAAAAATTACCGGGATATGTTATGACCCGAACAGGCCAGAGCCTACATAGACTCGCGGTTGTATTCCCAGTTATTGTATGTTTGCTGATGATGGGCACCTCTGCAAGGGCTCAGGAGATAAGGGAAACACTAAGTACGACCTATCTCTTTCATACCCCTGCAGGAGTAACGCTCCATATTAACAACAAATACGGAGAGGTAAAAGTCAACACCTGGCAGAAGGATTCAGTAAAGGTTGAAGTCAGAAGAACCTTTATACATTCCAACCGCGACCAGATTGAAAAGCTGAAGAATGAGATAGATATAAGTCATTCTGTTGCATCAAACCTCATTAGGTTTGAGACAACCTTCCAGCAAAGTGGTAAACGTATTTTCAGGAATATACAGGAAGCCACCAATATGGTAGGGAATGAAAGGAACTCCCGCATCGAATACGCAGTTACTGTTCCAGCAAGAACCAACATCTCTATTGTTAACAAATATGGCGATGTAATCCTGCCAAACCTAAGTGGAAAAGTCTCTGTTGACCTATCCAATGGAAACCTGCAGGTACGTAAGTTAAGTGGGTCTGTCAATTTGGTACTGGCGTTCGGAGTAGCTATTATCGATGAACTGACAACAGCAAATCTGGATCTGAATTTTGTCGAACTATCGCTTAACAAGGCCAATAACCTTACAATAAGGGGTAATTCATCTACCATAGATATTCCGGAGATCAACACTTTGGAACTGGATTCAAGAAGGGATAAGATTAAAACCGGAAAGGTGGCAAGTATAAGCGGTACCACTTATTTCTCAAACATCAGAACTGAGCATGTCACCTCTTATGTCAATCTCACATTGACCTATGGAGAAATCAGCAAACTTAATCTGTCGTCACAGGTAACAGAATGTATTATAGTGGCCAGAACTTGTAATATTACCCTGGAAATTGACAGGCCTATGCCCTATTCAATATTGCTCAAACATCATAAGGGCAATTTAATGCTCCCTGAAACCATTAAAAAGTCAGATCAGAAGTTCTCAGATCCAGAAATCAGGCGATACTACTTCAGGAATGATCTGTCTGAAAGCAGGCTGAAACTGAATGTTCAAGATGCAGATCTGAAAATAATCCACAAATAATGCAACCCGGAATTATGAAAATTGTCTTTAGTTTGAAAATGGAAAGGATAAGACTATCAGCAATTATTTTGATTATGTTGCTAGGAACTAACGGAATCAAGGCACAGGATTACAACCATGCATTAAAGTTTCAGACCTCATTTGGT
>LSQX01036443.1_pt1 | contig 10558 bp, 10 predicted proteins | sample 654561 | NCBI WGS metagenome assembly LSQX01 (sample SAMN04489861, study PRJNA283612) | anaerobic digester metagenome | isolation source: 4 biogas reactors fed with cattle manure at either 37C or 55C with and... | place: Denmark: Kongens Lyngby | collected 2014
CTCTACCACTGAGCTACTCCCGCATGTTTAAGCAAAGCTCTGGTCGGGGCGATAGGATTCGAACCTACGACCCCATGGTCCCAAACCATGTGCGCTACCAAACTGCGCCACGCCCCGCCTCGCGTTTTATATTATAGCTTATTTATGGTTGTTCGTCAAAGCAATTTTGCGCGTGCTATTCCGTTCGGGCCAACACGGAAACCGGCCCCTGCACATACGTCCTATATGTTATACGCAGCATTATGGCAGATTCTGTGGGGGTAGTTAGAACACTGTCTGGGCAACTTTATTCCCCCGGACATCCAATACATGAGTGGCGCAGGCGAGGCAGGGGTCAAAAGAGCGGATGGTACGGCCGAGGATTGTGAAGAGCATGTCGCGGCGAGGAATCTTGGTGCCGATGAGGGCAGCTTCGGCCGGGCCAGACTGCCCGTTGGCATCTTTGGGGGAAAAGTTCCAGACAGTGGGTGTGATGATGTTATATTCTTTCACTGTTTCCCTGTCAATTACAGTTTGATGGAGAAGCGGGCCGCGCATGGCGTCGTTAACAGCTATGGCCGCACTTTTCTTCGGCTCTTTTTTCTGCTGCAGGGGCGCAGGCCCCGGCTCCAGTCGCCGCAACCACTCTCCTATCAGCTTGGTAATATAATAGGTTTCTAACGAGCGGGCATAAATCCGATCCATGGTGGCGGTACCACCACTGTAGTTGCCGGTGAGAAGCATCCGCACCAGCGGCCCGCCTTGAAAATGTTCACCATCATAGGTAACAGATTTTATCCAAGTATAAGCCCTGGGCTTATAGGGATCGGGTTCAAGGACAGTCTCGCTGTCGGTTACAGTCTCTTGGTACCAGGAATGACTGACATCTTCTTGAATGAGCTCCAGCCTAGGCGTTGTCACCACATTATCTACCACCACTCCAGCCGGCCAAAGGGTGCGCTCATTCTTCGCCCCGAACCGGAACAGACCGAAGGATAGCAACCGGCGGTGTGTGCAACCGATGGTAAAGTAGTCATGGTAGGCCTGAGCAATTAGTTCGGTATCAGGTAGCATCCTGTGAACCACAAACTGTTGGATTTTATCTAACAGTGCTAAGGCCTGATTGACTTTGTCAGCGGTGATAGCTACCGACACCCCGCCGTGGACAAAGCCATGCTGGTGGGGTGCTTTGCCGCCAAAAAGAGCCTGCAGCTGGTGGCTCTCCTGGGCCGCCTTGATAGCTTCGAAATAATGGCTTACCAGCTTTTGGTTCACCTTGGGGCTGAGCCGGGCATCGGTAAGATTTTGCCCTTGGAAGGGTGGCTGATCCGGCATCTGCACAAAATCAGGCAGGCTAAAGAGATAAAAATGGCGGATATGGTTTTGCAGAAAGTCAGCCCCCAGCATAGTATTCCTCAGGTACTGGGCATTGTCGCTGAGATCGTTGTCCAAAATATCATCCACCAAGTAACTGGCCACAGCACCATGGGCCAGGGAGCAGATGCCGCAGACGCGCTGCGTCAGGTAGACGGCATCGGTGATGTGGCGCCCTTGCATGATCCACTCGAACCCGCGAAACATGGTACTGCTTGCATTGGCCTCCACTACCTCTTGGCTATCAACAACCACCTGTACTGACAACAAACCGCTCAAGCGGGTTACGGGACTGAACACAATGCGTTCGCTGCCCATGGCTATTCTCCTTTCCCGGTCGGAGGCGTTGACGGTGCCGGCTCTGTACTTTTTTGCGGCAGAGGGGTAAAAAACGGCGTGGAACCATCGGGGAAATCCGGGTTGGTACAACCAATACAAGGTGTATTGGCCTTAACCGGCCAGCTTACATGATTAACCCACAGACGATAGGGACAGTCGGCAAAAGTGCGCGGTCCCACACATCCCAAGGAAAACATGCACTCGATATCTCCCAGCTCCCGAGCAAACTGATTGCGGTCAAAATAGGAGCGACGCTGACAGTGCCGGTGAATGGTGAATTGGTAAAACATTGTAGGACGTCCGCGCTCGTCAAGGTCCGGTACACCGTAAAGTAGCAGGTGGGCCAACGTTCCCACGAACCAGTCGGGATTAACCGGGCACCCGCTCACATTGATCACTGGGCGCTGAAGAACGCTCTGCACCCCCACGCTGCCGGTAAGATTGGGCCGGGCCGCAGATGGTCCGCCAAAGCTGGCGCAGGTGCCAATGGCCACCACATATCGGGCCCGACTCCCGAGCCAGGTAACGGCCTCCCGGGCGGTAATGGGCTTGGTATCGGTCACGGCAATAACATTGTAGATGCCGTTGTCTTTCAGCGGTATGGCTCCTTCCACTACCAACGTAAACTGATCGGCATACTGCTCGGCGGCGCGATATAACACCTCCAGTGCCTCGCGGCCTTGGGCGGCCATAAAAGTGTTGCTATATAGAAGGTCAATCATATTAGCAAACACCTGCCCCAAATAGGGGTAGGCGGTGTTCATAAAGGAAATGTTGTTGTCGCCGCTGTCGTTTGTTTCTAGCCAAATAACCGGCATTTTGGGCTGTTGATGTTTTGTACGGTAAGAATCTGCAATCTTAAGGACAGCCCGCGACATGGCATGACCATCGCTGTTGGCTAGCTCGCGGCACAGGTCCACAAACTCCATCTTTTCCAATTGGGTAAACCTCCTTAACACTCATACACCATGTAGTCCCAGTATATGATGGTGGAAGGTGTTCATTGCCAATGGGCCGCGCCATAAAACAGACTTGGTGAATATCAAAAGACCAGGTAGCTTTTCGTGCCGGACGTTGTCTAACAAGATTTAGGAAGGTGAACGTAGTGCCAACCGGTCCTGGATGTCCTGGCTATAGGGCACTGGTAATTGGAATAGGTAACCTATTAATGAGCGATGACGGTGTGGGTGTGCGGGCAATCCAACAGCTCCTACAACAAAAACTACCACCGGGCATAGCCGCCCTGGTGGTAGGTACCGGAGCCATTAAGTATTTGGATGAGATCAGCCGAGCTGAGACCCTTGTGGCTGTGGATGCCATGCGTGGGAACGGCCTGCCGGGAACTATTTACCGTATTACTGACTTAACTCAGCTGGCTAAAATCCGGCAGAAAGAAATCGACTGCCACACTTGTGACTTATCGACCATTATTACTTGGGCACGGGCGCTGAGCGGAATACCCACCGTAGTTATCTTGTACGGACTAGAACCCTTTAACATCGCTCCCGGTTGCACCTTGTCCCCTCCCGTACAAGAAGCTCTGCCCCGACTCTTATCTCTTCTACTGGAGGAAATAGTAGAATTGTGTGCACCCGGCCGATAGGAACCCCTGTCTATCCCCTGCTAATCTTCGCTGTCTAGTTTTTCCAGCAAACGACGCAGTTTGGCGATAGCCTGTCCCCGATGGCTGACGCTGTTTTTCTCTTCTACTGTAAGCTCGGCCATGGTACGATGGAAAGTCGGCAGATAAAACAGCGGGTCGTAGCCGAAGCCACCGCAGCCACGCCCACTTTCGGCAATGAAGCCGCTGCAGATGCCTTCCACTGTGAACTCTCGGCCCGGCTCTAACACTAAGGCTAATACTGTCCGGAATTGGGCTTGGCGTTGCTCCGGCGGCAAACCCTGCAGTTTTTTTAGCAGTAAGGCATTATTGGCGGCATCGTCTTGCTGGGGTCCGGCAAACCTATGGGAGTGAACACCAGGGGCTCCATTTAAGGCTGCCACTTCCAAGCCGGAATCGTCGGCTAAGCTGGGATAGCCGGTTAAGGAGAATGCGGTGCGAGCTTTTTTCAACGCATTAGCAGCGAAAGTAGCGCCGTCCTCTTCGATTTCGGGGCAGTTTGGAAAATCCGTCAGAGACAGGATGTTGAAACCTAAACCAGCCAAGCCGGCTCTAAACTCGGCCACCTTGTTCATGTTCTTCGTCGCTATGACTAGCACCGGCCCGGTCATTGTTGTTTTACCTTCACCAAGTTAGCATCTTTAGCCAAAGCATTTTTTTGCTCGAACATCAGTTGCTTGATACCCGTGGTGGCCAGATCAAGCAAATTATCCAAATCTGAACGGGAAAACGGAGCCGCTTCGGCGGTGCCTTGAATCTCCACAATTTTGCCGTCGCCGGTCATAACAAAATTCATATCCACATCGGCCTGGGAGTCCTCAGCAAAGGCCAGATCAAGCAGCAGACGTCCATCCACAATCCCCACTGATGTGGCCGCCACAAAATCAACCAGCGGTGAGTGAGTTAGATGGCCGTTATCCACAAGCCACTTTACCGCATCCACCAAGGCAACAAAACTGCCGGTTACCGCAGCGGTCCGAGTGCCGCCGTCGGCTTGAATTACGTCACAGTCCAACCAAATAGTGCGCTCGCCTAAGGCAAACAGATCAATCGCCGGCCGCAAGGCCCGGCCGATAAGTCGTTGAATTTCCAGACTGCGGCCGCCGGTGCGTCCCCGAACAGAGTCGCGCATTGTTCGTACCGGTGTAGCCCGCGGCAGCATAGAATATTCCGCTGTTATCCATCCTTGTCCGCTACCTCTTAAAAACGGCGGCACTTTCTCCTCGACCGAAGCGGTACAAATCACTTTGGTGTCGCCGCTACAAATAAGAACCGACCCCTCGGCATGCTTGGTAAACTGCCGGGTGATAGAGACCGGCCTGAGTTCGTTGGGTTTCCTTCCGTCAGTACGCATGGTTAAACCTCACTTTCTATTGGAACATTGCCCACTGTGCCGACTAACAGGTAATGCTTAGTTAAGGGGTCAAAGCGAAGCTGTGGCAGGAGCGAAAATCCTTGGATATCGCCGGTACGGCTCAGGTGAATCCGGGGACCTGTGCAGGGAATAAGGCGATCAGCGATCTTAATATGGCCCTGATCGTAATAGGTAACCGGTAGATTGGCCCTAATAAGTTGTTTTACCTGCTGTTCCACCTGAGTCAGGTCTACGGTTAATTCGCTCTTGTATTCCAACACGAAACCGTGAGGCAAATCGCTGTGCCAATCGGGCATCGGTTGGTTAAGATCCAGTAACACCAGCGTGGTTAAGTCTTCAGCTGTATGAACCATCTTGCGGTAATGGGAAGAAGCAAATACCCGCGACGCAATCTCCGCTGCCCGGGGTCCAAACAGGGTTGGTCTGGTGACGACCACCTCTTCCCCTATACCCACCAGTAGTTCGGCGTTCATTGGCAGCAGGGGAGCCAAGGTCTCGAAATGCTCCACTACTACCCGTCGTCCAGACAAAACCGCTTCTCGGACCGAGGACGCCAGCTCGCTTAAAGGTACAAAAGCCATTTCAAAACAGACGTCCACATGGTAGGTGTGGCTACGGAAAGAGCCGGTGCGAATATCACGTACCAACGGCAAGGGACGAATGTTTACATTTTCGTCATCGTTAGTAAGTTCGAGGCCCGGGAACATGCCTCGAATTAATAGGGATTTACCCATGCCTGACGAACCGATAAAACCAATTAGCCGATCGTCAGGATCAAGATAGCGCTGAGCCAAATAGTTTCCCAGACGAATCAATCGTTCTTTGCCCCTGGGGGCAAAGTAGATGGATTCGCGTAGGTTTTGGTGTTGCACTGTTACCCCACTCCTAGCCTGTGCCATCCCCAAGCTGGACATGCATTACTTTATCCGCCCTACCAAAGCACCTTTGCTGAAAGCATAGACATCGTCAATAACCATGGAAATGCCCAGCTCCCGTCCTTCGCTCCGGGCCCTTTCTTCCAGTAACTGGATATGCAGCTCTTTGCTTTCCGGTGGCAAAGGTAAGGCACCACAGTCCAAAAAGCGCACGGCGCCGGTTGCATCCCGGGCGGACAGAACTTGCCCGCGGCAAATGCCGGCCGGGGCTAAGGGAAGATCCAGGCTGCCTTCGGCCAACGCCGGTTCTAATCCTGGCGCTACTTCCCCGTCACCTAATTCCAACACTCGATTGATGATGGCCTCGGCTTCGGTTCGCACCTGTTCTTCTTCTTGGCTCACTGCAGCCGCTAGAGACTGCTGCTGATCTGTAGCCAAACGGCTTACGCCTTGAGCTAAATCTAGCCACAAGCTTACCTGGTCCGAAGTAAGGGGCTGATCTTTGTCTACAGCCACTACTTCGCAGCCCTGGGCCGAGCCCAGGGCTGACGTGGCCGCTGTCCAGGCAGCAACAGTAGTTAGGTTACGCAGACCCAACAAGGATCCGCCGGTCCACGGCAGACAAATGACAGTGGCCGACAGTTCAGCCGTTAAGGTAGCCAAGGCTCTTAAAGCGGCCACATCTTGCAGGAGATGACCGCACAGACTATAAGCGGCGCTAAGGTTCGTGACCCCTTGCGCCTGAGCCAGTTTGGCCTCCAGCACAATCAGCGCCACCAGCAATCCAGGCGGTATCAAGGTAGACGTACGCAGTCCGCGCACCTCGCGCCGGACTGGAATTCCGGCCCGATGATAATCATGGGCTAGCCTATCCACGGAAGCATAGCGGCGAAGGCAATCCGGCAAAGTCCCCCCTTGGCCGGCGGCAAAATACTCCGCCAAGGGTCCGCCCTGCCAGGTAACGATCCCAGCCGTGGCTAAAAGCTCGGCCAGATCTTCTGGGAATTCACCGCTAAGTTGGGCCCCCCAGCGACCGAAGACATCTAGATGCTTAGGTAACAACGAGCGCAGGGCCGATAAAGGTTCTGCTTGCAGCCAGGTTAAGGCTTGCTTGTCCGGCGGCGTCGGCAAGCTAAACATAACAAAGGCATCGTTTTCTACTAAACAAGCCAAGTAGTCTTCCAGGTTTGACGCTGTCTCCACCGCCAAATTCAAACGTACGCGTAACCGTCCCTGACTGGCCCTAGGAAGAGCCAGCTCTTGGTTCTGTAACCAAGAAACTGTTTCGGTCCGAGAAAGTAGCTTATTCCGTTCTTTCCGTCGCTGGTCATAGTCTGCTGCCATAGTCACTAACCCTCCGCACCGGCCGGAGACCAGTTCTTAATTCCAAGCAATGCCGCCTTCAGCAAGGTTATGGAGCCAGCATCAGGTTGAAACACGAACTCGATGATTTCTGTACCCGTAGCCGCGGCTTGCTGAACATCTTTTTTTCGTCCCGGCGAAGAAATAATCGTAGTGGCTCCGGTCAGAGCTTGGGCCAACTGCACCGGATCACGGGTTGTAACTACAGGCATGTCTTTGAAGATAAGATCTGCCTGCTCCAGCGCCGTGATAATTGACTGGGCGAAAGTCTGCGATAAGCAGACCACCGGCAGCAGGCTGTCCGGGGCAACCCGGGCAATTCGAACAATGCTGCTCACCGATGGTTCCAATGCTATACCCAACGGCTGGGGCGCTTCTGAACCGAGCATGGCCTTAACTTCATCTAAATGATAAAAAGTCGTTACTACTATGTCCATTTGCCGCAACCGCTGAAGATTTTCGGCCGCTCCTCCTTGAAGGTTTTGCAGTAACCAGGGATGAATGGTTACACCTGATCCCAGTTCTAGCTCTTTGGTGAAGTAGTCCAACTGTTCCCGATTGCACTCAACGAAAGCCACTTGCAGTCGGCCCAGCATTTCTTTTCGCTGTCGTACCCTGAGGGTCACAATAGCGGTAAAATCCTCGATGGAAAACCCAAGCTGCAGCGCCTCTCCGATAGCTAAGTCTACTAGCCGTAGCACTCGGTCTTTATGGTCGCTGTCCACAGCCAAGCTGTCCGGGGTGGCACAGACAAAGGTGCCGGAACCCTGCTTGCGGCAGATCACTCTTTGAGCCTCCAACTGCTTGTAGGCTGTGCTGACTGTGTTTCGGCTTATTCCCAGCTGTTCAGCTAATTCCCGCTCGGTGGGCAAGCGATGTCCTTGCGCCCAGACACCACGTAGCACTAAGTCTTTTATTTGATTCTGGAGCTGAACATAAATGGGAATCCCACTCTTGGGGGAAATTGTAAATGTCACCCTCGACCCTCCTGTACTCACTTGCCTTGCCGGCCAAGAAAGCCGCCGTAGGTGGCACGAGCATCCATGATGGTATAAAACGCTGTTGGATCGTGCTCGGAAACCATTTGCACTATGTGGGGCAGCGACCGGCGCTTGAGCAACACATGCAGTACCTGACGTGGGCCTTCTTTGCCAAAAGCGGGAAACGTAGTCACCCCAAATCCTTGCTGCCTTAGCAGCTCAGCCAGATTAGAATCCGGTTCGCTGGGAATGATCTCCACTGTAACAAATCCCAATGCCATGCGTTCTTCGATTAGACTGCCCACATAGTTTCCCGTGGCAAACCCGGAGGCATAAAACAATAAATTCAAGGGGTTATTTAGTTTGCCCACTACTTGATTTAAAGCCAAGATATAAACAGATACTTCAAAAAAGCCAATGAGCGCAGCAATAATCCGCTGCCCACGTACAATCATCAGGGTACGTACAGTGGCACACGACATGTCGATGACGCGAGCACAAAATATAAACAAGTACCCTAATAATCCTGAGAAAGGCATTGGCCTCTTCTCCTTTCATTCTACCAGAGGTGTATTTAGTCATTCTTATTAAAATACTCTATATTAAATTCGAGCTTAGGAAAACTTCTTCCTCGCTCCCTCAGCGCTGACGGAAGTAGGCCATGATTCCCTCGGCTATTGCTTGAGCCGCTTTTTCCCGAAAGACCGGGTCGGCCAGGAGTTTTTCTTCCACCGGGTTGGATAAGTAGGCCACCTCGATTAACGCTGCTGGCATCTTGGTATGGCGAATGACATTGTAGTCCGCGGTTTTCAAACCCCGATCCGGCAGCCCGAGAGAACTCACCAAGGTCTTATGTAGAGCCTGGGCCAACTCCTGCCCTCCATGCCCATCCCTAAAGTAATACACCTCGGTCCCGCGTTTGCTGGCATCGGTGAAAGAATTGCAATGGATGCTGACCAAGACTTCTACCTTCTCTTTGTTGGCGATTTCAGGGCGGTCACGAAAATCCACCTTGACATCGCTGTCCCTGATCATGAATACCTTGGCTCCGGCTGCCCGCAGAGCCGTCGCTAATCTCTGGGCAATATCCAGATTCAAGTCTTTTTCTTTTAGTCCGGAGGGACTGACGGATCCCGGTTCGCTGCCGCCGTGGCCGGCATCCACGCCAATGTAACGGCCTTGGACAGGGCTGGCTGTTAGCTCCAGAACCAACTCTCCCGGTTGTTGGCCCAAAACGAACTGGTGGCTCAAATAGGATTCTAACTCCACCACCAACCGGGTTACCTCGGGATCAACCGCAAATTGACCGGCCCGCACCTGCACTGTTACTTCGTCATTGACGTCAATGACTGTCTGCGTACTTACCAACAGAGTATCCTGAAAATCCACCACCAGTCGATCAGGGTTTTGCAGTCGGGTTGTACGGTAGTTTAAGTCGCCGGTGGCTTGGATCTTAACTTTGGCACCACCGGGAACAGCCTGGTAGTCAAAACCGATAATCTGCGGGGCAAAATAGAGTTCCAGGCCTCGAGCAGAGGCAGTGACGCGAAACTTCGTCACCCGGTGTTGCTCCACGATGATATTAACCCCTGTCGGGCTGTCTTGAATCTTCACTGCTTTGGTTAGCAGACTGTTCGGCTCCACTGGGTCTAATCCAGGGCCGGCCACAATCCCCGGCAAATGAATAACCAGACGATCCGGCGCCGCCAGCTGTTGTACCGTGTAAGGCACCTGGCCGGTAGTGGCGATGCTAAGAATCTCACCGCCGGTTATTTGCTCGTACTCCAACTTCTCCACTCGATACGGCAGTACCAAAGTAAGTTCCCCGGTATCGGCGGTAACGGTAAAAGGAGTCGGCTCCGATAGGGTAACGGTCACCACTACGCCTTTGGCTTGTCCAGGAGCCAGAGAATGTACCGACACCCCTTGTACCAGGGTCCCCTGGAGGGCCAATGGACCTTCCGCTAGGGCCAGCTCTGCTTCCGGCAATGTAATCAGCACCTGATTATCGGATTGGGTCACCGTAGCCTGCAGGCGCCCGGTCCCTTTGATGGCTAACACTTCTCGTCCCAGTTCCGGCTGTAAAACCACATTCTGAACTTCGGCTCTAGCCCCGGTTACATGCACGGTGCGTGTGGGAGCATCCCAATGTACCTGGGCCCCTAAAGCCTCGCCAATAAAACGAAGCGGCACCATGGTACGGCCGCCGACAATAATTGGGGCCGCATCCAGCTTGTGCTCTTGATCCCGGAAAAAAGCTGTGCTTTTTCCGATACCGAGACGGATATCGCCGTCGGGTAGGGCCACTCGCACTGTACGGGCAGTGCTGTCCCAATGTACTTGAGCACCCAGTTCTTCGGAAATAATGCGCAGGGGAACCATGGTGCGGTTATTTTGGATTACCGGAGCCACATCGGACTCAATTGCTCGTTCGTCAATAATCAGTCTGATCGGCCCAGGTGCTGCTTGAGCCGGAAAAACATGGATAAGTAACAAGCCTAAAAACAGGCACCAACAGACTGCCTGTCGATAATGCCTCATAATATGTTGCCTCCTAAATACACTGGCTTCAGTTCACTGTCCTATCTTCGCCTTAGATGCTCATAATCCTGCCACTATAAAATTCTAACAAAAAAGGCCCTAGCCCTGTTCC
>LSQX01163279.1_pt1 | contig 10558 bp, 6 predicted proteins | sample 654561 | NCBI WGS metagenome assembly LSQX01 (sample SAMN04489861, study PRJNA283612) | anaerobic digester metagenome | isolation source: 4 biogas reactors fed with cattle manure at either 37C or 55C with and... | place: Denmark: Kongens Lyngby | collected 2014
ACAAACTGGGGCACCGCGATGGTGACGATGAAGACTGTGCGCCAGAACTTCTTGAAGCGGATGCCCTTCTTGTTGATCATCAGGGCCAGGATCATGCCCAGGATGTAGTTGCTGAAGGTGGCAAAGAACGCCCAGACCAAGGTCCATTGAAAAATGCCGACAAAGGTCCGTGACTGGGTCGGATTGCTGAAGAAGATGTTGCGGAAGTTTTCCAGGCCGACCCAGGTGAACAGGTTGCCGGGCGGCTGGTGGCTCTTGTCGTAGTTGGTGAAGGCGATCAGGATCATGAAAATCAGGGGCAGGATCGTGAATACGATCACACCCACGGTCGGCAGCGACAGGAAGGTGACATGCAGGTTTTTATCAAACAGGTTCTTGACATCCCGGACGATGCCCGGCAGCCGTTCGCCATGGGCGGCGGCCTGCTGGTTGCGGTAGGCCAGGCGGATATTGGCCAGGTAGATGCCCAGAAACGCGAACAGGATGAAGAGGGTGACAACGCTAAAGAGCAGGATCAGCATCGAATTGTCGCCCTGGACATATTCGTAGATCTGCAGTTTCTCGTTCCAGATTTCCTTCTTGGTCGCGACACCCAGCGTCGGCAGCAAGGCCAGCTGGCCGATGCCGAATGTCACCATGTAGACGATGAAGGCGGCCTGCAGGAAAAGGAAGATCAGGCCCTTGGCGATCTGGCCGCGCAGAAAGCTGCCGGAACCCATGACGAAAAAGGACAGGCGTGTCTTGATATCCCCCTGGCGGAAGATGGTGCCGTAATTCCTGACAGCCCGGCCGAAAGACAGGGCGCGTTTGCGGATCCGGCCGCCGGTCCGCTGGGCCAGCTCGGCCGTGCGGCGGGGCAGGTGCCGGATCCCCTGGGACAGGCGATAGAACAGCCGCCGCAGCGGCGAGAGGGTTACATAGTCGATGTATTCCAACCCGATCACCTCTTTTTAACCTGCCGCGGCGCAGGGATAGGCTACCCCTGCGCCGCAGCGATTGTTACGGTCTCATCAACAAACACAGGCGGTTTTACTGTTGAATCTGGCTGACCATCTCGTCGAGCATTTCCTTGACGGTCTTGGCGTAGTTCTTGGCTTCCATCTCGGTGCCGAAGGCTTCTGCCGGGCCCCAGTAGGATCCGAGCACTTCCTTTTGTGAAACGGCGTACTGATTCTGCATGGCCAGGGCTGACAGGGCGATGTTGGCCTTAACCGCGGCGCTTTCAGCGGCCTTGATGTTGGCCGGGCCCATCTGGCGGGTTTCAAAGCGGGTGATCTGGTTCTTTTCGTTGGTCAGCCATTCGGCCAGGGTCATGGCGGCAACCGGGTTCTTGGTCTGGCTGTTGACACCGACCAGCTTGAAGCCGGCAAAACTGCTCATCTGGGTCTGTGTGCCGCCCAGGTTGAAGGTCGGCAGCTTGGTGGCTGCATAGTTGCTGCCCAGTTTCGCGGAGATTGCCTCGGCGTTCCAGGTGCCGCTGACGCCCGCCGCGATCGCGTCGCCGATGCCGCCGGTCAGAACCGCATCTTCACCGGTCAGGAACGCCGCGTGGGCGGTGAAGGCCTTGATGGCCTCGCCAGCCATGACGCCCTTTTCGTTGTTGAAATCACTTACTTGCTTGCCGTCCTGGATGGTCAGCGTGCCGCCGGCTCCCAGGAAGAAGGACGCGATATACCAGCCGTTGGAGACATCCATGAACACTTTCTTGTTCTTGGCGGCGGCTACTTCGAGCATTTTGTCCAGGCTCTTGACATCTTCCTCTGAAAAGACGCTCTTGTCATAATAGAGAAAATAGCCGTTGTCAGCCGTCGACGGATAGGCGTACAGCTTGTCGTTGACGGTTGCCGCCTCGATCGAGCTGGCCATGTTGGCCGCTACGATGGCGTTCTTGTTGCGGGTCACTTCGTAGAGCGCGCCGGCGTCCACCATATCCAGGATTTGGTCGTTGGCGAACTGGAAAACATCCGCGGCCGCAGCCGGGTCCTCTAGAAAGCGCGCTTTGGCGTCGCCTTCACCGACCACACCCAGCGTGATGTTGTAGATGGCGTCGGTGTTGGCCAGTTTGAATTCATCGATCATCTTCTGCAGCATGGCCTGGTCTTCCTGGGAACCCCACACTTTCAGGTCCACCGTTTCTTTTGGTTTTGCGCAACTGGCCAGAATTGTGCTCAGCATGGCCAGGATTATGACAAGAATCATCAGTCTTTTCATCTTTTTTCTCCTTTTTCTTATTATTTTCCAGCAGCCGTCCCGGTTGGATCCGGCTGCATCAGAAACAGGGTCTGACTGAATCACCGATGACAATTTCGGTGTCCAGCACAATGTTGTGCCCGATGTTGATGCCCTTGATGTTCTGGATGATCAGGCTGGCGCTGCGCCGGGCAATCTCGTCCTGGGGCTGGCGCACCGATGTCAGGGTCGGGTTGTAGTAGCGGCCGATCTGGATGCCGTCAAAACCGATCACGGACACGTCGTCCGGCACCTTGAGGCCATGGTCGAAGATCGCCCGGCAGGCCCCGATGGCCATGATGTCCGACATGGCGAACAGGGCGGTGAAAGGCTTGTTGTTCCGGCTGAGTGCGGCGGCGATGGACCGGTAGGCGTCCTCAAAAGAAAACTTGGATTCGATGTAGCGGCTGTCGTCGAAAGCGAGGTCGTGCTCAGCCAGGCACTGGCGGGCTCCTTCAAAGCGGTTCCAGACCAGGTCGCGGTCCAGGCGCCGGCCTCCCAGGATGGCGATGTCCCGGTGTCCCTGGCCGACCAGGTGCTCGATCGCCTTGCCGGCCGCGGCAAAGTCGTCGACACAAACACTGGAGGTGTTCGTCGAAGCCAAATCGCGGGCCGACATCGTGGCCAGGACGCAGGGCACTTTGATCCGGGCGATCGACTGGGCCTTGGACGAGGGACTGCCGCCCAGAAAGATGACCCCGAGGGCTTTTTTCTCGGCCACCAGGGCTTCAGCAGCGGTGACTTCGTCGGCAGACTCGTCGATGTAATGAATCAGGGGGATGTAATCGGTCTTGTCGATAAAAAACTGGATGCCCTCGACAATGGGAGCGAAAAATTGATTCTGGAATCCTTTGACAATCACGCAGATGATGTTGGTACTGGTCTGCTTGAGGGTTCGGGCGGTCGCGTTTGGAACATACCCGGTTGCGGCTATGACGCCGCGAACGGCCTCGCGCGTCTGCGGGTTGACATCTGGCAGGTTATTTAAAACACGGGATACTGTGCTCACTGAAACACCTGCCAGTTTTGCGACTTCCTTGATTGTAATCATCAAATAACGCCTTTCATGCCCAGATGGTTCTGTTTGTATCGTTCCCGGTATCGTTACCATCCCGATAATTCCATTCTACCTTGATTATATGAAAAGTCAACTGTTTTTTTGTATCCGGCGTGACATTTTCACAATATATTTAAACCGATCGCGTTTTCATGAAACGTCTCCGGCCGCCAGGCGCACCGCATGATGCACACCAGCCAATCTGTGCTAAGATGGTTTAGAACCGTTCCGGCGGTTATCTTTCAATCAGGCAGGTGCGTATGATCAAAAACGATCGCTCTGAAAAGCAAACAGACAGGGCTGTCATGTTCATCCTGGGACCGGATGGGGTCGGCATCGACTGGCAGGAAAGCCTCGGCCCGCTCGACGAGCGCCAGGGCCGCTGGCAGCAAAGCTGCTATGACGCGTTCATGGCCGATGCAAAGCAGGCGCTTTACGACCTGGCCTTTGCCGGTCCGGACCTGCTGCAGACTCCCTCCTGCCGCTACCTGGGCGCATTGGGCCGCCGGTTTGTGCAGCAGCTCGCCCAGATGCCCGAACGCGAGTTTCTGCGTGAGAACCTGGCACTCGGCTTGTCCCCTGATCAGGCTGAGGAACTGACCGGCCAGGCGCCGTTCATGATCGGGCTGGAGCACCTGTCCGCCGCCTGGCTGAAACGCCACTGGGCCAGTCTGCGCACCGTTTATGTCCGGGAAATCAGCGGCTACGCCGGTACGGTGGCGGACTACCTGGCCGTTCGCCACGCCGCGGTCCTGCCGGCGGGGCGCGTCTTCTTCCACCTGGTTGAAAACAAGCGCGGCGAAGCGCCATTTGCCTTTCTGGCCACCTATGCGGTCGTTGACGATCTGGGCCATGTTCGCCATGTGCCGCTGAAAAATGCCCTGGTCCGCTACAAGGACCAGCCTGCCAAAATGCTGGAGCTGCTCGCGACGGTCAACAAGGCGGCTGAGCAAAGCGACTTTGTCCGGGAGATCGTCGCCTCCGGCGAGCTGTTTCACCCGCTGGGACTGGAAGCGGACGAAGCGTATCGCTTCCTCAAGGAAATCCCCCTCTACGAGGGCTGCGGGATCCTGTGCCGCATTCCGGCCTGGTGGCGCCAGCAGACCGGCCGGGCGCGCGTATCCGTCACCTTGGGCAGCCAAGAGCCGGCGCGGTTCGGCTTCGATACCCTGGTGGATTTCAAGGTGCGCCTGGTCCTGGGCGATCTTGAGCTGAACGAAGCGGACGTGGCGCAGCTGCTGGCCGAGACGGATGGACTCGCCCTGATCAAGGGCCGCTGGGTCGAGGTCGATCACGCGCGCTTGAACGAGGTTCTGCAGGCCTATGAAAAGGCCCGCAAGCTTTCCGGTCCGGACGGTATCGACCTGGTTGAGGCGTTCCGGCTGCAGGTGCGGGGAACCGGCCTGAACCTTGCCGACGCGGATGAGCTGGTCGAGGTCAGCCAGGGAACCTGGTTCAGCCATTTTTTCGGCCGGACCGGCGGCGCCCGGGCCTTGCCGCCCTGCCAGCCCGGGCCGCAGTTTACGGCCAACCTGCGGCCCTACCAGTCGGCAGGCCTGGACTGGCTCTGGCAGATGAAGCAGCTGCGGCTGGGCGCTTGCCTGGCCGACGACATGGGCCTTGGCAAAACGGTCCAGATCATCGCGCTCCTCGACGCGGTCCGCCAGCAGAAAGCGGAGAAAACGCTGCTGGTTCTGCCCGCCTCCCTGATCGGCAACTGGAAGCAGGAGCTGGACCGCTTCGCCCCGGCGCTGTGCTACCGCGTCCTGCACCCGTCGGAGCAGTCCGAACCGGTCCGGGCCGCGGCCGACCTTGACGGCTGCGACCTGCTCCTGACGACCTACGGGATGATCAGCCGGACGGACTGGCTCAAGGATATGCACTGGGACAACCTGGTGCTGGATGAGGCCCAGGCGATCAAGAACCCGGGGACACGCCAGACACGGGCGGTCAAAAAGCTGAATGCCGACTGGCGGGCGGTCCTGACCGGCACGCCGATCGAGAACCGCCTGGCCGACCTGTGGTCGATCTTCGATTTCCTCAACGCCGGCCTGCTCGGCACCTCCCGCGAGTTCGGCACTTTTACCCAGACTCTGCAGACCCAAAATGCCGGCTACGGCCGGCTGCGCCAGATGCTCAGCCCGCTGATCCTGCGCCGCCTGAAGACCGACCGGGCCGTGATCGACGATCTGCCTGAGAAAATCGAGATGAAGACCTACGCCGGGCTGAGCAAAAAGCAGGCAGTCCTCTACCAGCAGAAGGTCAGCGCGCTGCGGGAAGCCCTGGACCAGCCGGTCTCCCAGATGGAGCGCCGCGGCCTGATCCTGTCCTCGATCGTCACCTTCAAGCAGATCTGCAACCATCCGGACCAGTACACCGGGCAGACCGGTTATGACGAAAAGGAAAGCGGCAAGTTCGCCCGTCTGCGCGAGATCTGTGAAACCATCTACGAAAAGCGTGAGCGCGTGCTGGTTTTCACCCAGTTCCGTGAGCTGACCGAACCCCTGGCCGCCTACCTCGAGCAGATTTTCGGACACCGCGGCCTGGTTCTGCACGGCGGAACGCCGGTCGCCCGCAGACGCCAGCTGGTGGCAGATTTCCAGGGGCAGGCGTATATTCCCTACATGGTGCTGTCAGTCAAGGCCGGCGGCGTCGGCCTCAACCTGACCGCAGCCAACCATGTCGTCCATTTCGACCGCTGGTGGAACCCGGCCGTTGAAAACCAGGCGACCGACCGGGCCTTCCGGATCGGGCAAAAGAAAAACGTTCTGGTGCACAAGCTGATCACAACTGGTACAATAGAGGAGAAAATCGATCAGATGATCGAGGATAAAACCGGCCTGGCCCGGGATATTATCCCGGAAAAGCAAGAGACCTGGATCACCGAAATGAGCAACCAGCAGCTGATGCAGCTGTTCAGCCTGACCGATTGAGTCCCGAAACCAACGAGGTGCCCCGATGGCCTACCATTCGTTTTACCGCCAGCCCCCTTCCGCCGCGGTCCAGCGCGCCAAAGCTGCCCGCAGCCTGGAAAAGCTGCAAAAGAAGCATCCGGACCTGGCTCCGATCCAGGTCAGCGGCCGCAAGCTGACCCAGACCTGGTGGGGCCAGGCCTGGACCGACAACCTGTCTCGCTACGCCGACTACAGCAACCGGATCGGGCGCGGGCGCAGCTATGTGCGCAATGGCGCCATCCTGGATCTGCGCATCGGTCCAGGCGAGGTCAACGCGCTGGTCCAGGGCAGCCGGGTGAAGCCTTACGATGTGACCGTCAGCATCAAGCCGCTGCGGGCCGAAGCATGGACATCGCTCAAGTCAGCGTGTTCCGGGCAGGTGGAGTCGCTGCGCGATTTGCTGGAGGGCAAGTTTCCGGCCAGCCTGGCGCGCCTGTTCACGGAGCCTGGCAAAGGGCTTTTTCCGACGCCGACGGAAATCCGTTTTCACTGCAGCTGCCCGGACTGGGCCAGCATGTGCAAGCACGTCTGCGCCGTTTTGTATGGGGTTGGCGTCCGGCTGGACGAAGACCCGACGCTCTTTTTCGTCCTGCGTCAGGTTTCGGTCGACGAGCTGGTCAGCCAGGCCGTCCAGCAAGCCTCCGACCAGCTGGTCGGCCGCTCAGCAAGCCAAAGCCGCCGCATCCTGGACAGCGACGACCTGTCCGGCCTGTTCGGGCTCGATCTGACCGAGCCGGAAGCGACCGCCCCCGCACCGGCTGTGAAGCGGAAAAGGAAATCCGCCAAATCAGATCCGCCATCTTGACAATGAAACAATAGCCAGTATGATGATATTAACCTGCTCCCGTAGTGAAAATATAAACCAGAATCTGTAACACGCAGGCGACAGGACTTATGCGCAAACAAACGAGACTGACTTGCTTGATGATCGCCCTGGCTGTCGGGCTTTGTGTCGCCCTTTTCAGCGGATGCGGCACGGACCCCGACCCCCTGCTGGACAACCAGGCCATGGCCCGCGAACTGGAGCGTCTCATGGACCCGGCCAGCGCATCGGGTGCCGGCGATGAATTTTACACATCATCGCCGAACGAACTGGTCGAGGCGATCCTGCGGCACAACGAAATCCAGGTCAGCTCCGTTGAAAAAACGCAAGCGACGTACGAAGTGAAATGCGTGATCACGGCCCCTGATGTGGCAGCCGCGTTGAAAAGCGTTTCCAGGCAATTACAGCAGCAGGACGAAGTCACGATGGATGATATCCAGAATCTGGTCCTGACCGAAATCGAACAGGCAGGGACAATATCGCTGTCGGCCGATATCTCAGTTGCACATGCGGACGGCGAACTGGTGCCCGCTTTGAGCGATGACATCATCGATGCCTATTTGGGCGGACTGTTGAGGTATATCGACGATTATGATTTCGGCCAATAGAAATAGGAACGATAGAGCTTTCAAGGTTCCATCTGCGTGGTCCAAGACGGCACTGGTCCTGCTGCTCACAATCAGCCTGTTGCTGGTGTCAGTCGACATGCCCCGGGCAACCAGTCCAGTCGTGTTGCCGATCGCAATCAAGAAAGGCCACGCAGAACCAGTTGAAGCCATCTCTGTGCTGCTGCAGGATGGCAAGCCCTATATTAACGCGTTTGACTTCCTGGGATTGACCCGTTACACGACAAGCCATGAAGGCACCATGCTTAAGATGGTTATGGGCGCGAAAACCGTGGTCTACGAGATGGTCAGCGGATCAGTCACGGTATTTGGAAAAGCGTTTCCGGCTGCGCCGGCAATCGAGTACAACAACATGACCTGGCTGCCAGCCGATGACCTGCTCCCCTGGTTGAACGTGCAGGTTTTGGTCGAAAACGGCACTTTGCTGATCATCCCGGACGCGCTCTCTTTCTGGGAGTTCTACCCGGATTTTGCACCCATGAGCTATTATTTCGATATTGCCGACGAGTTCGGCAGCAAAGCGGGGGCCTCCACCGTCATGTACTCGATGTTCCTGCTCGACACCTTGTTCAAAACCAGGGTGGACCGTTTTATCCCCGTGACCGGCATCAACAAGCCCGATGGTCTGTTTTCATGGCGTGATTATGACATTTATTTGGAATTGTTCCAGGAATTGGCCTATGACAAATACATGTCTGATGAGCTGCTCAACGATTTAGACGACTACACAACCGATTTGGCCGACTCGCTTGCGCTCTTCAAGGGACTGGCAACAGCGGGCACGACAGCAGAAAAATTTTATGCCAGCCTCAGCCTTGACGAACGTCTTCTGATCCAGAACATTGAGACGATGAAAGAAGTAAAAGACGCCCTGAAGGTCAAGCAGGTGGTCGACGCGATCTCGCTGGGCCTGAGCATCGTGGGGGCCAGCGAGGAATATGACGATGCGATCGCGGCCGTTTACGATGTCAAGAAAGCGAAAGCAACCACCTTGGCCGAACAGGCTGCAGCGCACGCTTATATCCTTTATCGGCAGAATAAGGCATCCATAGCCGCAGTTGGGGGCACATTCGTTGCCGACATCATTCAGGATGCCGCGGAAGACATGGTGCTTGATGCCATCGGGGGCAGTTGGAAAGTCTATCTGGGCGGCATTGACGCTGTATTGTCCGGAATCTGGCCGATCAACGAGGCCGCCGAGGGCATCACCAAACTGCCCCAGATCGCGGTTATTCAGCAGGACGCGCTCGACGCGTACATCGAGCATACCGACTTGGCTAACCTGTCCTATAACCAGGTCCAGGCGGCCAGGCTGTCCGCGACAATGTTCCTGAGGGCCGCCAAGAAAGGAATTGAGGTCACCCAGACCCTGATTGACCGCTTTGGAGGCGAACAGATCAACGACGAGCGGATCGCCGAGTATGACAGCCGCCTGATGCAACTGGCCTTTTGCATGCCTGCGACCCTGAACGATTCGCAGGACGGCAAAACAGAGGCCGGTGCCAATATCCGCAATCTGCTGGCAGGACTGGTCAAGCACGAGCCGGTGTCCACGACAACAACCACAGCGGCACCGACAACACAAACCACGTCCACAACAGCGTTGGTCAAGGACGATCTGACCTTCATAACAGGTTTGCTGCATGCGACCCGTCCCGAGGTCATCGCGGCGATCGGCGCCGATTATACCGTGGTTGAGGCAGGCCCCGAAAGCACATATGAAGGCCTTTACGATCCCAAGCGCGACTTAACCTTTGTCTTTTACCCGGAAGGTACCCCGGCAGATCCGGAATACGGCATCGATGAGGAAGACCTGGACCGGGTCGTCGAGGTCGAGTGCGGCCCGGATGCTAGAATCGGGCAGACGCATGTCGGCATGTCTGTCGATGACATCATCGCCAGCCTGGGTGCGCCGAATGATATTTTCTCTCTCAACGAGGCAGGCGAGGTCTGGTTCTACCTGTTCCGGATGGACGAGCTTGCGGTTCTTTTTGGTGGCTACGGACCGGGCGACCCGACATTCAGCTGCACCATCTATGCCGACACCGCGCCGGATCAGGATACCGTAAACATCAGTTACAGCTGGCTGCTGCATCGCACGCTGGCCGATATTGAAAAATGGTACGGTCCGGCGGATAATCCCTACAGCCCGCGAGGAGCAGACGAGTACCTGAACCAGATTTGGGAAGGCTACCAATACGAGCAGGACGACCTGGTCTTCTTTACGAACGATCGCGCCGAGATCGTCTCCGTCGGCACAGGCACCCTCAACGCCGCCTGGCTGGGCACCGCAGAGGATGTCAAAACTGGCATGTCGTTCACGAAAATCCAACAACTGCTTGGGGACGCTCTGACCAAGGAAGCCTGGTATGGTGACGAGGAGGGAGCTTTCCTGCTGCCCGCACTGCAGTACCGTGTCGACGGATGCCTGATCGTGATCTTTTCCCGGAACAAAGACGAACCGCAAGCCGACGAGCTATTTGTCTACCGCGATTAAGTGCTCAAAGTCAGCCCTCCTTCAGCTCTCTCTGGCCCAGTACTCGCCGCCCAGGTAATCGAGCGAGGCCAGGCGCTTTTGCATCGCCTTTAAATCGAAGGGTTCCCAAAGTACGATCTGGGACCATTCGAGCATCTCACGGCCGGACTTGCTTTTCGGATTGGCGATGGCCGCCAGGAACCTTGCCCACCCGGACAGGCCGCCGACATCCACCGGCGGCGGATCGCCCTGGCCTTCTGCCAGCTCGCAGTAAAATCCGGCCAGCTCAACCGGGTCGCCCAAATGGACGGCATAGGTCCAGTCGTCGCCGAAATCGTAGTCATAATAGAGGAAATCGGTCTTGGCCCGCACATCGCGAAGCGTCACGGCCAG
>LSQX01318961.1_pt2 | contig 10558 bp, 10 predicted proteins | sample 654561 | NCBI WGS metagenome assembly LSQX01 (sample SAMN04489861, study PRJNA283612) | anaerobic digester metagenome | isolation source: 4 biogas reactors fed with cattle manure at either 37C or 55C with and... | place: Denmark: Kongens Lyngby | collected 2014
GAATTCAAAATCTCCCCATTGTATGGAACCATGATGGATTCTCCGGAATTTACCTTCCCGGAATTCCACAGATCAGCCCTGTTTTTGCTCAACAAACTGATGTCACTCGCAACTAACAACTGAAAAGCAGATTGCTCCGTTCCATTTTCGGAACTGCTGATCTTCCAGTTGAAACGGGGAACAGTTTTATCAATTCCCAACGGATTACTCAATCCTTCGCACTGAAGGTCGAAGACTTTCAAATGATTTTTGGGAGTACAGGCATCAAAAAGGATAAAAAAGAAAACAACAGAAAAAAGATTAATACGTTTCATAGCGAATCAGTTTATACTTTTAAAAATATTTTTCACTTTTGTAATAATATCAATGATTAAATTGATTTACAAGCCACTCATAGGTTTTTTCCCTCATTTCAGGCGAAAAGCGGTTAATATCAGCGGGTATTTCCAACTGAAGATTTTCTTCGGAGTTATGTAGCTTGTATATTTCTGCCACCTGTTCAACACATTGCTTAACATCTTCAATATGAGCATCCTTATCAAACTCAGGTGCAATGACAAAAACCGGACGGGGAGCCATTGTCGCAATAATTTCATTGAAATCTACAGGAATATGCGCTTCATTTCCTACAAAAAAACCCAATCTCGGCAGTAGCCCGTGAAGATGGGAAAAGGTCATAATTCCTTCTGTTCCCCTCCCTAATGAATTGGTACGCATGGGTGTAAAGCCTGCTACGGAAACTGCTCCGGCAATCCGTTCATCCAGAGATGCGGCATATAAACCAACTGTGGCGCCCAAAGAGTATCCGGCTACGATAATTTTGTCCGCATCAATGAACTCCATATTGGAAAGCGCCTCCACGGCGCCTCTCGTATCGGCAACCATTTTTCCCAATTTCGACCAGTTGGGATAACGCTCATAAAAACGGGTTGCCTCCTCAATACGGTTTCCAAAACCGGGCAAATCGAAGGTGAACACCGCAAAGCCCCTGTCTGTGAGCGATTGCAAAATATCGTTAATACCGTGATATGAATTGAATCCTTTGGAGTAATCGTATTCATGCAGATAAATAACCACCGGAAGATTTTGGTTTTTCATCTCTCCCGATTCATTCAGCGGATAATAGAGATACCCAAACAGCTGGTCTCCAAAACCGCGATACGGACTAACCGGCATTACGCCCATGCTTTTATTCCCAATCGGGCGCTTGAGAAAAGTTCCGAAACCGGCTTCTCCCCCACCCGCTCTGCTTAGCTTTTCGGGTCCGGGATTGGTAACTCCGGGTGGCTCGTCACCTAAAATCCATCGTATTTTCTGCTGAATTTCACTTTTACGGTTTTTCCAACTCGCCGGTGATTTAACTGTTAAACTGTTGCCGTCCATTTCCGGAAAATCCTGCGGGTTTATATTTTTCTTACTGATTTCTTTCCATTGATCAAATGAGTAGTTGCAAAAAAGTTTGCTTTCCGGCAGATAATCACTTCGTTTAAAAACATAATCAAAAAAATCGATATACTCTTCCATATCTCGGGCGCTGATGCTGTGCAATCCGTATCTTGTTCTGATTGCAACATGATTTTCGGCGCCCAAAAACTTATAGACTTTTTTGGATGCATGATACGCCTGCTCAATTCCCCAGATATTGCTTGCCCCTTCTGAGAGCGCTGTGCTGAGCATCAGTCCGCGCGGAGCAATAAGCGCCATAAATGAGTTCTGGTCAACCGGCAGTTTGTGCTCCCTGCCGATAAAAAAGCGAAGTCGCGGATGAAGCCACGAAGGGCGGGCGCTTGCCAAAAGTGCAATATCTTCAATATCGAAATTTTGCGAAGTATAACGCCAGGGTACTTCTGCACCGGTGCCCCCGCTGCTTGGAACACATGCAGAAATCCGCTCATCAAACGCTGCTGCCATAAGCGAAGTTTTTCCGTTGCGGGAATGCCCGGAAATTGCAATTTTTTTCTGATCAACTTCCGGTAGTGTAAAAAGATAATCAATAGCTCTTGAAGCGCCCCACGCTCTGCGCATCAGACGCGTGAAATCATATTTATCTGCCCATATTTCCGCATACTTCTCCGTGTCATCTTTGGAATCGGCGCCGGCATAAACACAGCCAATATATCCGCGCCGCACAGCCACCTGCGCCCACTCCCGGTGGTTCCACTGCGTCAGGAAAACCGGAAATGCTCCTTCACCCGGCGGAAGCATCAGCTCAAGCGTCAGTTTTGCCTTGTGGTCAGGGCCAAACGAAAGTTCAACCATACGAAGCAACACTTCACCATCAGCTTTTTCACTCAGAATTTCAACTTTCAGATTATCGGGCGCCGGCGGAAATGTGCCGGAAATGTAGTGCTGCAACTGCTCCTTCATCCACGCTCTTTTCTCCTGCCACTGTTCCGGTGTTTTCACCGGAATGTTTTTCACGCCTTCATCTAACACAAGCGGATCAGGCAAAAACGGCAGCGACGGCATCTGGTCGAAATCGGGCGGCAATTCACCGGTGCGCTCAAGCCAGTCCGCAAAGGTTCTGTCGGCAAATGTCAATCTCCCCCTGGCGTCAAACGCACTTTTTTCATCTAACTGGTCGGGCGGTAAAACTTTTATAATCAACTCTAAATTTGCCTTTTGCTTCGATTTATTCTGATTTTCTACATTTTTTTTCTTGTCGGGACTTGCGCCAATGCTGCCTGCGGTAAAAACTAAAAGCAACAAAAAATAAAGAAGGGATTTTACCTTGTACTCTGAATTTTGAAAAAAATGGTAACTCATTGTCAATGAAGGTTTTTTATTTATAAAATCACACTGAATTATTTCAGATGGTTTTTACGTACAAATTGATTAGCTAAAAACACATTCCGAAAACAATCCAATCAATAAAGAAAAATAAATAACCTTATAATACCAAATTGAAAATGGAATTCAGTAACCGCTTAACAACCTTTCCTTACACATTAAACCTGAAATGAATAATATCGCCATCCTGCACAACATACTCTTTGCCTTCAACTGCAATTTTTCCGGCGTCGCGGCAGGCGTGTTCCGAGCCTAAACGGATATAATCATCATATTTAATCACTTCTGCGCGTATGAATCCTTTTTCAAAATCTGTGTGAATTTTACCGGCTGCTTTTGGCGCTTTTGTTCCCTTAACGAAAGTCCATGCCCGGCTTTCATCCGAACCGGTAGTGAAAAAAGTTTGCAGGTTGAGCAACCTGTAAGCTGCATGAATAAGCTTGTTCACGCCCGGTTCATCCAAACCAAGCTCTTTTAAAAAGAGTTGTTTTTCTTCATACGTTTCAAGCTCTGCTATATCGGCTTCCGTGGCAGCGGCAACCACCAAAAATTCGGCATTCTCATCTTTTATTGCTTCTTCCAGCGCTTTCACATAGCTGTTGCCCGTTTTGGCAGAAGCTTCATCCACATTGCAAACATAAAGAACCGGCTTATTGGTCAACAGAAAAAATTCTCCGGCAAGACGCTCCTCTTCTTCCGGCAAAACCAAAGTGCGGGCAGAAAGCCCTTTTTCCAAAACTTCCTTATAACGTAACGCCAGATCATACAACTTTTTGGTTTTTGAGTCAGCGCTATGCTTTGCCTGCTTTTCAAGCTTTTCAATACGGTTAATAATGGTCTCCAGGTCTTTTAGCTGAAGTTCGGCATCAATAATTTCCTTGTCGCGAACCGGATCAACCGAACCGTCAACGTGTACAATATTATTGTTGTCAAAACATCTCACCACATGAATAATTGCATCGGTTTCGCGGATATTTCCCAAAAACTGATTGCCTAATCCTTCCCCTTTACTCGCACCTTTAACTAAACCGGCAATATCTAAAATCTCCACAGTGGTTGGCGTAACCCGCTTAGGATTATCAATTTCGGCAATTTTTATCAGTCTGTCGTCTGGAACGGTAATAATTCCGAGATTGGGTTCAATCGTGCAAAATGGAAAATTTGCCGATTGTGCCCGGGCATTCGACAGGCAATTGAACAAAGTGGATTTTCCCACATTGGGCAGACCGACAATACCACATTTAAGCGCCATAATATCCGTTTAAAAATTTGCCGTGCAAAGGTAATCGAATATTGATTTTTTACATTTTCTTCCCGTTTAAAAACAGTTTTGGGAAACTTTACATTAACTCCGGTAAAATTTATTGTATATAACAGCCGTTAAAAAGTGAAATACTACCTTTGTTAAAAAGCATGAATCTTTAAATGCCAAAACACATCCTGAAAAAGAATTAAACCTTTCAGGATACTTCTTGTCTCACAGGTAAATTGCGCAATATGGAAGAAGACCGCCGGCTCATTCAGGATTTAAAGGAAGAAAGCACCCGCGAGCGTGCGTTCAGCCGGTTAGTGGAAATTTATCAGGAGCGGCTCTACTGGCATATTCGCAAAATTCTGCTTAACCATGAAGATACCGATGACGTGCTGCAAAACACTTTTGTTAAAGTGTGGAGAAGCATTGAAAATTTTCGCGAAGAGTCTTCGCTCTACACCTGGCTCTACCGCATTGCAACCAACGAGTCGATTACTTTTCTCAATTCAAAAAAGCGCAGGGCTATGCTTCCGCTGAACGATGTGAGCGATTATCTGCGGGACAATTTAGCTGCCGACCCCTATTTTGAAGGAGACGAACTGCAGATGAAGCTGCAACAGGCAATTCTCCGGTTGCCGGAAAAACAGCGCATAGTTTTTAATCTGAAATATTTTGAAGATATGAAATACGAAGATATGTCAAAAATATTAGACACTTCGGTTGGTGCGCTGAAAGCTTCATATCATCATGCAGTGAAAAAAGTGGAAGAATTCATTCTGAAAAATGATTGAATTTGCGAACATTAAACTTTTAATTAGTTAGTAAGTCAAACATGCAAATTTGCTATAATGAGTAATTTAAAAAAGATAGCACCCAAATTATCGGAAATAAACAAGGAACAGCCGTTCGGTGTTCCCAAAAACTATTTCGATGATTTTCCGGCAAGGCTCCATGCAAAAATTGAAGCTGAAAAACATGCTCCGCTTCAAAAGCAAAATTCGGTGATCAGATACCTGAAGCCGGCTTTGGGACTTGCTGCCGGTTTTGCAATGATTTTCCTGATTGTTTATTGGCCCATTAAATCATTTCTGCCTGCTTATCTTGCTAAAAAAGAGAGCTACATTGAGCAGACTACAAACAATGAAGATATTTACCTTTCATATATAGAAAAGTTAGATGAAAGTTCTTTCTTTTCCCTGTTAAACGGCAATGGGGAATCAATACTAACCGGTTTCAACGATGAAGATTTGCTGAGTTACATCAGCTCCAATGTTTCAGATTACGAGATTTATATTTATGCTGAAAATTAAAAATTGAGAAAAATGAAGAAAACAATAACATCAACTTTTATCCTGTTCCTTTTTGCCATGACAACCTTTGCGCAGCCTAAAGAGCTCAATCATGCGGACAGGTGGGAAAAATTTCAAGCTGAAAAAGTGGCTTTTCTCACTTCAAAACTGGAACTGACTCCCGATGAAGCACAAAAATTCTGGCCCGTTTATAACCAGATGGAAAAAGAGCGGTGGGAGATTCAGAAATTAAGACGCGAAATAGAGGAGCGTGTGCAAAATGCGGAGGAGACCATGTCGGACAACAGGATAAAACAGCTCACCCGCGAAGTTGCCGGGAATATGCAAAAGGAAGCCGACATTATGAAGAACTACAACGAAAAACTGCTCGAAGTTCTCACCCCGCGAAAAGTGTTGAGATTATATAAAGCGGAGAATGAATTCAGGCTCTATATGATTAAAAAATTCAGAGATGAAAAGAGAGAAGGAAAATAGATAATACGGAGACAAAAAAAGGTAGTTAAAAAAAAGACAGGTATTAATTTGCCTGTCTTTTTTTGTCCTACAATGTCTTAAACCATTCCTGAAAGTATTTCCCTACAATCGGGGTTTCCTTTTTTTCTCCCTGAACGGCGCCAACCAGGCTCAAAATCCAGAATACGAAAACCACGATGTTTAAAATCCATCCGAGAATAGGAATAAAAGACAAAACAAGGCCCAAAAGATACAGCCCAAGTAGCTGACGAATATAATAGCTTGCAAATTCGTCTTTTTCACTGCTGTTTAACACGAGTGCTATGATCCAGCCAATCAATGTAATGTGAGCTACAATAGCTTTTGTTTTTCCATCCATTTTTAAAACATTTTTAAGGTTTGGCTAAAAATAGATAAATTAAAACAGATAAACCTATAAAACCGCAATGATTTTTTAGAAATTTCCAATTTTATTTTTCCCAACAAGTCAATTCAGGACAAAACAATCCGTTTATTAATTTTTATTAATAAAAACACACTTTTATTTTCATTTTTAAAAATTATTCCAATATTTGCAGAGAATCGTAAGTAAAAAATGAAATTAGTGAACAACATATCATCTCTCATTCTCATTATTGGTATTATTCTTCTAATCCGGAAGAGATGAGAATGGTGTGTTGACAAGATACAGTAAAAGCGGAATAGCCATTCTCAGAAAAAGGGAATGGCTTTTTTTTTAAGTTTAACAAAAAAAGGAAGATAACATGAGCGACAGACTTTTCATTTTCGACACGACCCTGCGCGACGGTGAGCAGGTTCCGGGATGTCAGCTGAACACTGTGGAAAAAATTGAGGTTGCAAAAGCGCTGCAGGAGCTGGGTGTCGATGTCATTGAAGCCGGTTTCCCCATTTCAAGTCCCGGTGATTTTGAATCGGTAGTGGAAATTTCCAAAGCGGTGACCTGGCCAACAATTTGTGCTCTCACGCGCGCAGTGCAAAAAGATATTGACGTTGCCGCCGATGCGCTAAAATATGCGAAGAAAAAGCGTATTCATACCGGTATAGGAACTTCCCCGTTTCATATCAAACACAAATTTAATTCAACGCCCGAAGAGGTTCTTGAACGCGCGGTAGATGCCGTGAAATATGCAAAAAAATATGTAGAAGATGTTGAGTTCTACGCCGAAGATGCCGGACGCACCGACAACGAGTATCTCGCCCGTGTGATTGAGGCGGTGATCAAAGCCGGCGCCACAGTGGTGAATATTCCAGACACCACCGGTTATACCATGCCCCACGAGTTTGGTGAAAAAATCAAATATCTGGTTGACAATGTAAGCGGTATTCACAAAGCGGTGATTTCCACCCATTGCCATAACGATCTGGGAATGGCAACAGCCAACACCATTTCAGGAATTATCAACGGCGCCCGTCAGGCAGAAGTAACCATCAACGGAATTGGAGAACGCGCCGGAAATACATCACTTGAAGAGGTGGTGATGACCTTGAAAAGCCGTTACGCCGTTTTGGGTATTGAAACGGGAATCAACACAAAGCAAATTTACAACACCAGCCGGCTGGTTTCCAGGCTGATGAATATGCCTGTTCAGCCCAACAAGGCGATTGTGGGAAGAAATGCGTTTGCGCACTCATCGGGAATTCATCAGGACGGCGTGCTGAAATTTCGCGAAAACTATGAAATCATTGACCCGGCAGACGTCGGCATCAATGAGTCTTCCATTTTGCTCACCGCACGAAGTGGTCGCGCCGCATTGAAACACCGGCTTGAGTTGCTTGGATTCGATCTTTCGCAGGAGAAACTGAATGAGGTTTACGAGAGATTCCTGAAACTTGCCGACAAGAAAAAAGATATCCGTGATGACGATATCGCCTTGTTAGCCGGAGATGCAACCCATCACGAACGCCGCATAAAACTCGATTTTCTGCAGGTGCTCACCGGAAAAAGTCTTACCCCGATGGCTATTGTCAGCTTAAATATTGCAGGTGAAAAATTTGAGGCAACATCTTCCGGCAACGGTCCGGTGGATGCAGCCATCAAAGCGGTAAAACAGATTATCCGCAGGCAGGTTTCCATTGAGGAGTTTCTTGTTCAGGCAATTACACGCGGAAGCGACGACATCGGAAAAGTACACATGCAACTTGAATATAACGATATGATATATCACGGCTTTGGCGCTCATACCGATATTGTTACCGCATCTGTTGAAGCTTTTTTAGACGGAGTGAACAAGCTGCCGCTGACAGAATAGATTGAATTAGTTTTAAAATTTTAAAATATAGCATATAATATATAATATGGAACAGAAAACTCTTTTCGATAAAATCTGGGACGCCCATGTGGTAAAACAAGTTGAAGGCGGACCCAATGTGCTGTATATCGACCAGCACCTGATACATGAAGTAACCAGTCCGGTTGCATTTTTGGGATTGAAAAACCGGGGATTGAAAGTGTTCAGACCCGATCAGACCACTGCAACACCTGACCACAATGTTCCAACCGAAGATCAGCATCTCTCCATAAAAGATGAATTGTCGCGCCACCAGGTGGAAATGTTGAAGAAAAACTGCATAGAGCACGGCATCACCCTGCATGAACTGCAGAGCGAATCGCACGGGATTGTGCATATCATCGGACCTGAATTAGGAATAACCCAGCCGGGACTTACCATCGTCTGCGGCGACAGCCACACTTCTACGCACGGTGCTTTTGGCGCCATCGCGTTTGGCATCGGAACCAGCGAAGTGGAAATGGTTCTGGCAAGCCAGAGCATCATGCAGCCCAAACCGAAAAAAATGCGGATAACCATAAACGGTGAGTTAAAAAAGGGAGTAACTGCAAAAGATATAGCGCTTTATATTATTTCTCAAATTTCAACCAGCGGCGGCACCGGGCATTTCATTGAATATGCAGGCAGCACCATTACGGGGCTCTCCATGGAAGGGCGGATGACGCTCTGCAACCTGAGTATTGAGAGTGGTGCCCGCGGCGGCATGATTGCCCCCGATGAAACCACCATCAATTACGTGAAGGGAAGAAAATTTGCCCCCAAAGGTGAAGAGTGGGATAAAGCGATTGCCCGCTGGCGTGAACTCAAAAGCGATGACGGTGCCGTTTTTGACACGGAATACACCTTCAGCGCCGATGATATTGAGCCGATGATCACCTATGGCACAAATCCGGGAATGGGCGTGGGAATCACAAAAAGTATCCCCACCACCGAAAAGATGAACGGAAGCGACAAAAACACTTTCCTGAAATCCCTGAAATATATGGGCTATTCCGAAGGCGAACAGATGCTGGGAAAAAAAGTGGATTACGTTTTCATTGGCAGTTGTACCAACGGACGGATTGAGGACTTCCGCACATTTGCCGGTTTTGTTAAAGGAAAAAAGAAAGCCGACAATATTACGGCATGGCTTGTGCCCGGCTCAAAGCAGGTGGAAAAGCAGATTCGCTCGGAAGGATTGGATAAAATTCTTGAAGAAGCCGGATTTGAATTGCGACAGCCTGGCTGTTCCGCTTGTTTAGCAATGAATGAAGACAAAATTCCCGAAGGAAAATATGCGGTATCTACTTCAAACCGAAACTTTGAAGGGCGCCAGGGACCGGGGGCGCGTACCATGCTTGCCAGCCCGCTGACAGCAGCTGCCGTTGCAGTTACCGGCGTTATCACCGATCCCAGAAAGATGTTGTAAGTTATAATTACTGTTTAACTCATTTATTGAAAATAAAATACAAAAGATATGGCATACGATAAATTTTCAGTCATAACTTCACCGGCAGTTCCCCTGCCTGTAGAAAACGTGGACACCGACCAGATAATTCCGGCAAGATTCCTGAAAGCCGTAGAACGCAAGGGCTTTGGAGAAAATCTCTTTCGCGACTGGCGCTACAACAGAGATGGCAGTCCAAAACCGGAATTTCAGCTAAATGACCCGAAATATACCGGGAAAATTTTGGTAGGCGGAAAAAACTTCGGCAGCGGTTCCAGCCGCGAACATGCTGCATGGGCAATTTATGATTACGGATTCCGCGTTGTGGTTTCCAGCTTTTTTGCCGATATTTTTAAAAATAATTCGCTGAACAACGGATTGCTACCGGTTGTGGTTTCACCTGAGTTTTTACAAAAGATTTTCAGCGCTATCGAAAAAGATCCGCAGACCGTTTTTGAAACCGATTTGGAAAAGCAGACTTTCACCATTCTGGAGACCGGTGAATCTGCTGAATTTGAAATTAATGCATATAAAAAACACTGCCTGCAAAACGGACTGGACGATATTGATTATCTGATAGCCATGAAAGATGAAATTGCTGCTTTTGAAGCAGCCAGATAAAATAAAAAATGACAAAATCAGTTGATGCAGACCTAAATCAGGTCACCATAATGGATACCACCCTGCGCGACGGGGAACAGACTTCGGGAGTATCTTTCAGCGACAGCGAGAAACTAAGTGTTGCCAAAGTGCTGCTTGATGATTTGCGTGTTGACCGCATCGAAATTGCATCCGCACGGGTATCGGACGGTGAATTTAAAGGGGCACAGCAGGTTTTGCGCTGGGCTGCCGAAAGAGGATATCTCGACCGGGTGGAGATTCTCGGTTTTGTGGATGACCGGGTTTCACTGCAATGGATTGCCGATGCCGGCGGGAAAGTGATAAACCTGCTTTGCAAAGGTTCCCTGAAACATGTCAGCAGCCAGCTCCGCAAGACACCGGAGCAGCACCTTGCCGA
>LSQX01168826.1_pt1 | contig 10557 bp, 11 predicted proteins | sample 654561 | NCBI WGS metagenome assembly LSQX01 (sample SAMN04489861, study PRJNA283612) | anaerobic digester metagenome | isolation source: 4 biogas reactors fed with cattle manure at either 37C or 55C with and... | place: Denmark: Kongens Lyngby | collected 2014
TTGATTACAACTATATTGTACTAGGAGGTTAATTGTTGATGCGCAGAGCTCATGAAATTGATTACCAGATTTACGGAGATGATATGCAGTTTGTGGAGATAGGCCTTGATCCGGGAGAAACTGTCGTTGCCGAGGCCGGGGCAATGATGTATATGGACGGTTCAATCCAGTATGATACAGTATTTGGCGATGGTTCGGACAGGGATAAGGGCAAAGGCCTTATGGATAAGGTTATGGGCGCCGGGAAACGGGCACTTACTGGGGAAAGTCTTTTTATGACCACCTTTACCAATCAGGGCTCCGGTAAAAAAGTTGTAGCCTTTGCTGCTCCCTATCCTGGTAAAGTAATTCCCATGGATCTTACCGATAGCGGGGGGCAGATTATCTGCCAGCGCGATGCTTTTTTGTGTGCTGCCAAGGGTATTGCCATTGAGATAGCTATTCAAAAAAAGATCGGAGTGGGTTTTTTCGGCGGAGAGGGCTTTATCATGCAGCGGTTAGTAGGTGACGGCCTGACCTTCCTTCATGCCGGCGGCACCATTATACAAAAAGAACTTAAGGCCGGAGAATTGATCAAACTCGATACCGGCTGCCTGGTCGCCATGACAGCAGGGATAGACTATGATATAGCATTTGTCGGGAACCTGAAGAGCGCAGTCTTTGGCGGAGAAGGGCTGTTTTTAGCTACCCTTAAGGGGCCAGGCCAGATCTGGCTGCAATCTCTTCCCTTCAGCCGCCTGGCCAACCGTATGATTGCAGCCGGAGGCAGAGGAAGCGGAAGCGGAAAAAATAAGGGCGAAGGCGGACTGCTGGGTAATGTGGGATTGAAAAACCTGCTGGGCGGGGATTAATCTGCACAATTACTTATCCGGAATAATCTCTTTATGTTAACAGGTTGTTGAATACTCTGCTAACCGGTTTGCCGTTGGCAGAAGCCGTTGTAGTAAGCAAATAACAATTAGGTTATAAAAAATAGGTTATAAAAAAGCGGGAATTCTCTCCATTAGAAAAACGGAAAGGATTCCCGCTAAACTTCCTAAAAGGATTACTTACAATTCCTGGATAAATTCAGCAAGTGTTTTTACGCGTAGTAAAGGATACATAGGACTTGCCTTCAATACTGCAATCACATGGCTGTGTATCTCTCTGAAACGTGAAGCGCAGCAGTCTTCGAGGACAATTACTTGAAAATTATGGGAAATGCCGTCGTATGCCGTTGACAGCACACAGATTTCGGCAGCTACTCCCCCTACTACAATTGTATCAATATTCCGTTCTCTAAGGATGGTATCGAGGTCTGTCTTAAAAAAGGCGCTAAGTCGGCATTTATGTACGATCAAATCCGAGCTCTCCGGTTTTAGCTCGTCAATCACCTGTACCCCGGTTGTGCCCCGAATACCGTGCGGTTTCATGCGTGAATTAAACAAAAAATCATCCGGCATAAGGGCATCATTGGCATAGATAATCGGTATATTCTTTTCACGGCAGACGCTTATTAATTCTTGCAGCCTGGGAATAATCTTAAGGCCTTCTTCACCGACAGGCAGAGGCCCGTCCAGTTTTATAAAGTCGTTGACCATGTCTGTAATAATTACTGCCGGTTTCATCTCTATCTCTCCTAAGCTTTAGTGTTAGGGATTTTCAACTCCACGGCAAAAGGCGTCGAAAGCATCCCCCAGGGATCTGGCATTATAGCCTCCCTCAAGAGCGGCAAAGATACGGCCCCCGCAGTGGGCACGGGCAAATTCCCCCAGCATATGCCCTATTTTTCCGTAATCCTCTGTAGTCAACAATCCGCCCCAGTCCTTAATGTGCCGGTCAAAACCGGCGGAAACGGCCACCAGATCAGCCTTTTCGTTCTTTATAAACTCTTGCAGGTTTTCCAGAAAGGCCTCTCTGTTCTGTCCCTTCAGGTGCCGGTAGGTTACGGCTTGTATATTGTTAAAGATGTTCGCTGTACCATCTCCATGGTGAAGGTCAAAGTCAACGATCAGCACTTTCTTTACCATTTCCAGCGCCAGCAATTCTTTTACGGCCACAGCCGCATTGTTGAAATAGCAGAAACCCCAGCAGGAATCGGGGCTGGCATGATGCCCCGGTGGACGGCAGAGTGCAAAAGCCGGTTCTCCCGCCATAGCCAGGCGGGAGGCTTCTACAGCTGCACCGGCCGCCAGAAGGGCTATGGGGTAGACAGACTGGTCCGCCCGTATGTGGGCAATATGGCTGGGGTTATGAACACGGAGTAACTGCTCCTCCGTACAGGGATAAGGAGAAACCAGGGAATAATGTTCCTTTGCCAGAGCAAGGGCAGGATCCAACCTGCCTGGGACTGCTGCGGGGTCACTTGTGTAGTACTCCAAAAATCTTTCGTGAAAAACAACCTTCATAATTGCGGTAACGGCCAGATTGCGGTAACGGCCAGGCCGTACCTACCTCCCCTCAAAATTATCCATAACAATTGTCATGAACAATAGTCATGAACAATAGTCATGGGCGAAGGTATTTCTTTGCTACTAGCTGAATTTATTGGTTAATACATTCAACAACTACATTCAACAACTGAGCAAAAATTCCTGCAAATTTTTAAATAAAGGGTGTAATTAGCGATTTTAGGGTCGGTAGAATATTCTGTCCAAATCCAGACTCAGGCCTGGAAATGCGGGATGGGTGAAAGCATCACCCGGACCACCGGCATACATCAGGGTATAATTTCCATCCTTTAGCAGAAAAGCTTCCAGGGTGTTTTCTTCAGGATCTGCGAGCCAGTAGTGAGGAATGCCTGCCTGGCGGTAGATTTCCATCTTTTGCAGCCGGTCTTTGCGGCGATTGGCCGGGGACATAATTTCAACCACCAAATCACAAGGACCGTCAATACGTTCCTCGCTCATAATTTCCTTACTGGCACCGGATACAAATAAAATATCCGGTTGCAGCACATTGCTGGCCAATAAAGTAACATCAAGAGGTGCAAAAAAGAGCTCGCCATCAGAATCAAAATCCTTAAAGAAAATCATCAGCTGATGACCCAGTTCACGGGAAATCCGCTGATGATGCAGCGAAGGTGACGGTTCCTTTACCAGCATTCCCTCCAGGACCTCATAACGGTATCCCGGTTCTTCAGGGATCTGCAAATAATCCTCGTACGTATATCCGCCCTCCTTCCCATAAGTGGCATGGCCTTCCTTAACAGATATGTCCCCTGTGCCCAGCGCGGCCAACACTGCATCTTTCTCATAGCGATATTGTTTTTCTCCCAGTTGTATCACGGGTATCTTTTTTTGCCGTGTATACCGCCAGATAGTTTCGACTGACAGGTTTAAAATTTCCGCCAGTTCCTGGGCTGTCAACAGTTTTCGCATGGCATATCACCTCTACTGCAAGCATACAACTATAAGCAACCAAAGTCAACCAAACAGCAGTGCATTAGTCCTTTGTTAATGCAGTAGAATTGCTGCAACGCAGATAGGATATTCCAGGAAGCCTGCTCCTTTAGGCATCATCAACTCGGCTTGCTGAACAGCTCATCAATATCAAATGAAAGCCCCGGAAAACCGGGATGAGCAAAGACGCCTTTATCAGATCTTACCATAGATACATAATGTTCGTCCCGTAATTCATAGGCCTCGATAAAGCATCCTTCCGGGTCTAAAATCCAGTAGTGCGGAACCCCAGATGATTGATAGTGGTTTAACTTCAGAACTCGATCCTTTCTGCCGGTAGAAGGAGATAAAATCTCCACTATTAACTCCGGAACACTATCCACCGGGTTATTCCTCGCCGGACGGCTGCCGGGTAAGTACATCAAATCAGGCTGTACTACGGTATAAACAGTCAGATTTAAATCAAGAGGGGCATTAAAGACTTCGCCTTGCGGATCTGTTTCGTGAAAGTAATCTTCAAGTATCCGCTGCAGCCGTCTGGAAACCCTTTGGTGGTGAAAAGAAGGGGAGGGATCCCTTATCAGTATTCCGTCAATAACTTCATGCCGAAAGCCGGGCTCTTCGGGAATCATAGCATAATCTTTGTAGGTTAGCTTTTTCTTACCCTGATAATGAGCAAGATCTTCTTTTACCAAGGGAGAAGGGATTTCCCCAGACAATGCTGTTAGTACCTTTTGCTTATTATAACGGTACTGCCTGTTGCCAATTTCCACACAAGGTATTCTCTTTTCCCGGGTATACCTCCAGATTGTATCTACCGAGAGGCTCAAAGAAACTGCTAACTCCTGAGCTGTAATAAGTTCATCGCCTGAGTTCATTAAACCACCTCCACCTAAGTATAGTTTAAAACAGAAATAAGCCTATGTCAACTGATACCAACAAAAAGCCCTAAGAAAAGGCTGGAGGGCCGGGATAATTATCCTTGTTCAAAAGATTAGAGAAAACCCTGCTGCAAAAGAATGGGTTTTCTTTTTTTTCAAAACTGTATTGAGAAGCCGCCATCCTGAATATTATTTAACTAAGAAATAATATCCCGGGTGGAACATGGATGAAAAGGCTCATAGACATTCTAGGGGCTTTGGCAGGCTTAATTGTATTTGCCCCGCTTTTACTTCTGATTTACATTCTAATAAAAACAACTGATCACGGTCCTGTTTTTTTTAAGCAAAAGCGATTGGGCAAAGATGGCAACATATTTTATATCTACAAATTTAGAACCATGGTGCCGAATGCGGAAGAATTGCTCAAGAATGACCCGTTTCTCTATCTAGAATACAAACAAAACAATTACACATTGCCGCTGCATAAAGACCCGCGAATAAGTAAAATAGGAGCTTTTTTAAGAAATACAAGCCTTGATGAGCTACCTCAATTTATCAATGTTTTATGGGGAGATATGAGCCTCGTCGGCCCCCGGCCAGTTATTGAAGAAGAAGCCGAGCACTATGGGGATAAAAAAAGTAAATTCTTTAGTGTGAGGCCCGGTATGACCGGCTATTGGCAGGTATCGGGCAGAGATAAGGTGGGCTATCCGCAGCGGGTAGAAATGGAATTGGATTATATTGCCAGACAAAGTATATGGTTTGATGTCAAGATATTATTTCAAACAGTCAGCCTTTTTATCGTTCAACAGGATGTCGTCAGGAGGGATTGCTTTATTCGAAAACAGTAAGAAGACCTCAAAAATGCAAAATCCGCCGACTGCCTTTTTTGGGTTGCTGTGGCTGTGGATGGCCTCAAGCTCCTTTGTTGCGATAGAGCCGTCGCCCCATGATTATCTTTTTGTACTTTTATTTGTCGTCGCAATTGCTTTTTCCTATCTATCCTTTCGATATGATGCACTAATACCTCTTATTTTAATGGGGATATTCTTTAGTGCAAATTTATTATCGCTTTATTTTTCCTTTGACTATTTGGACAGGACGTTATGGTTTTTGGGGGTAACTTTTTATTTGCTAGTGACGTGGTTTTTTTTAGTGGGAACTTTACAGACCTTCGGCAGCAGGATCCTGAATATTATCTTTTCCGGTTACATGTTTGCAGCCTTGTTGGCAGCAGTTGTTGGAATCATGGCTTACTTTGGCTGGATACCCTGGGCTGATTTATTTTTAAAGTATGCGGGAATGAGGGTTTCCAGTGTTTTTAAAGATGCTAATGTTTTCGGTCCATTTCTTATTCCGGCGGTTTTGTATGGGATATACCTGTTTGAAAATAAACGGGATTTTATTGTTAGGGTGCTTTGTGTTATCGCCATCATTATTTTAACTGTAGGGGTATTGCTGAGCTTTTCTCGTGCGGCGATCGGGCATTACTTTATTTCACTTTTATTATACTTTTTTTTGCCATCTGCTGTTTCTCTAAAAAAGAGGATAGTAACAATATCGGCCATCGTCATTTTTCTGCTGCCTTGTATTCTCATCATATTAAATCAGCCGCAGGTAAATGATTTATTGCTCATGAGGGCAGGATTTCAAGAATATGATAGTAACCGTTTTGGAACGCAACTGGCATCCTTAAAAATGGCGATGGAAAGACCACTGGGAATAGGCCCTGGTTTATCTGAACCGGTGTTTGCCTACGCAACGCACAACACTTATGTGCGGATACTTACCGAATATGGTGTATTGGGCATACTTTCTTATTTATATTTTATTGCCCTTACTCTGATGAGATCTTTTCGTCATTGCTTTAACATTACCGCTGAAAACAGCCGGTTTTCCGCTGTAGTTACAGCTACTCTCGCCGGCATTCTCTTGAGCAGCCTGGTTATTGATACATTGCACTGGAGACACTTTTGGCTCTTTCTAGCCTTACCATGGATTCCACTAGATATTGAAGGGGATATTTGAATGAACCTGCAAATGTCTGATTTATGGACAATAATTAAGCGAAGGATGCCGTTAATAATCCTTGCAACTGTTGTAGCAGTTGCAGCTACCGGCTTGATCAGTTTTTTTGTTCTTAAGCCCCAATACGAGGCCACAACCACTTTGCTGGTGCAGCCTATCAATCTTTCGGAAGAAATAACTTACAACAACCTGATTGTCAATGAAAAGTTGGTGACGACTTATACGGAAATTATTAAAAGCAGAATGATTGCGCAGGATGTTATCTTACGTATGAAACTGGATATCTCCGAGCAGGAACTATTAAAAAAAGTAAAAGTGATAGGTATCAAAAATACTCTGATTACTGCCATAACTGTTACCAGCTCCGATCCTTTGCAGGCTGTGAGCATTGCCAACAGCTTTGCCCAATCTTTCCGACACAATCTTTCCGGGATTATGAAAGTAAAAAACGTATCAATATTGGATGAAGCAAAATTGGAAAAAAATCTGAAACCGGTGAGCCCGAAGCCTTTATTAAATATGGTCATCATGTTTTTATTAATTTTTAATACGGGTCTTTTCCTGGCCATCTTATCTGAGATGATGGACAATACAGTGAAGCTGCAAGGCTATACCAGTGAAATATTTGGTTTACCGCTTTTGGGGACTATAGCAAAGCATCCGCAGAAAAGAGAGCAGCTTTTTTGTTTAGATATGCCGAAATCACCTCAAGCAGAAGCAGTTCGCACACTGCGGACCAATGTCGGTTATATGCAGCTTACTAAAAAAATACGTACGTTGCAGATAACGAGTTCCCTGCCGAGAGAAGGCAAAAGTTTAATTATAGCCAACCTGGCTGTCGCTATGGCTCAGGATAATAAAAAGGTTTTGCTGGTGGATTGCGATTTGCGTAAACCTTCCCTCCATAAAATATTTGATGTCGCCAACAGTTGCGGGACAACAAGCATACTGACAGGAGAACTCGATGTTAACCGGGTTATTATCAAAACAAAACAACCCAATCTTGATGTTATTACCAGTGGGCCGATACCGCCTAATCCCTCCGAATTGCTGGCCATGGAGGGAGCGAAAGAGTTTATCGGGCAGTTAAAAAAAGAGTACGACACGATTTTGCTCGATAGCCCACCGGTGCTGCCTGTAACGGATGGACAAATTCTTGCCGAATACGTCGATGCAGTTGTAATGATTATAAAACTAGGCAGCACCCAATGTGAAAGTGTAAAACAGGCCAAATATATGTTTGAACATGTTAACGCCAAACTGATAGGTGTTGTTTTGAATTACGGAAGAACTAATAAAAAGGATTATTATTACAAATAATTTTTATGAGGTATGGTTATGGTCGATATACATTGCCATATTCTATCCGGACTGGATGATGGAGCACGGAACATTGAGGAATCTATCCAGATGGCAAAAATGGCAGTGAGCGATGGTATTACTGATGTAATAGCTACACCCCATACTCACAATGGGATTTATTTAAATCACTTTGCTGCGGTGTCGGAATCCGCATCCCTTTTACAGGCAGAATTAGAAAAACAACAAATACCCCTCCATATTCATACGGGTTCGGAAGTCCATATCCATGCTGAACTTTGCCAGAATCTTCAGCAGAAAATGGTGCCAACGTTGGGGAACTCAGCTTATGTTCTTGTGGAGCTTCCCTCTTCAAGTATTCCGATTTTTACGGACAAGGTCCTGGGCCGGCTCGTAAATGAAAAATTCACCCCCATTATTGCCCATCCGGAACGCCATCTAATAATTCAGGACAATCCGATGCTCCTAATCGAATGGCTCAGCTGCGGCATTATTGTCCAGATTACGGCTGGAAGCCTGCTGGGCAGTTGGGGGATTAAGGTGAAGCAGTTCTCCAGACAATTAATTAAATGGGGGCTTGTCCAGGTATTGGCATCTGATGGACATAACGCTACGGGGCGGCGAATGGAATTAAAAAGGGCCTACAAAAGGTTGGAAAAATGGTTTGGCCCAAAAACATCATTACAGTTACAAAGCAATGCCTTGGCCATACTTCATGGGAATAAAGCGGAGGGACAGAGATGAAAATTGTTCAAATCGTTACCAGATCAGATAATATGGGGGGAGCACAAATCCATGTAAGGGATCTGTCCATCGAGCTGCAAAAATATGGTTTGGAGGTTCATGTATTATGCGGGGGAGAAGGCCCCTTTCTTGAAGAAATGAGGCATTGCGGGATACCTTTCCATGTGATACCCCACCTGGCGCGGGCGATTCACCCATCTATGGACTGGTGTGCTTTTTGGGAGATACATCGGATTTTAAAAGAATTAAATCCTGCCCTGGTAGGCGCTCATACGTCAAAAGCCGGCTGGCTGGGGCGCTTAGCCGCCTGGTCCCTTGGAATTCCGGTTATCTATACGATGCATGGATTGTCGTTTATCAATACCGCTTCGCGGCCCGGAAAACACTTTTATATTCTTGCCGAAAAGATTGCCGGGTTGGTTTCTTCCCGGGTTATTACAGTCTCTGAATATGATCAGGAATTTTGCTTAAAACATCATATTTTGCCTCTTGATAAAATTACAACGGTACACAATGGCATCCCCGAGCTGCCGGATTGCAGCGACGGCGACGCCGGCTTTGTCCCTACAGTATCAACGCCCACTAAACTGTTCATGACTGCTCGTCTGGAAAAGCCCAAAAATCATCTGTTTCTGCTGCGAGTGCTCAGTCAGCTTACCCAACGTGACGATTGGGGGCTTGATCTTGTCGGAGACGGCCCCCTTCGGGCGGAGGTGGAGGAGGTAATTTTAAAGCTTAATCTTGTCTCAAGGGTACAGATGTTGGGCGCAAGAAACGATGTTCCACAATTGTTGAAGCAGGCCGATATTTTTATACTAACTTCGGATTGGGAAGGACTGCCGCTTAGTATCTTAGAAGCGATGAGAGCGGGGTTGCCTGTTATAGCTTCGGACGTGGGCGGTGTATCGGAGGCAGTAGAGGATGATGTTAACGGTTTTTTGATACCCAAAGGAGATGCAGAATTGTTGAAAGTCAAGTTGGCCGCTTTGCTGAATAGTAAGGAATTGCGCCTTAGAATGGGTGAAGCTTCACGGAAAAAATTCCAGAAAAGCTTTACTATCTCCCGGATGATAGAAAAAACCATTCCCGTTTATAACGCGGCGATTGCCCGGAAGGGCCCGGCTTACTTAAAATTAAATAATTAAATGTTCTTTCGAACAGTATTATATTCTAGTGTTTTGGACAGTTTGTGTCAGACCTTCATAATGGTTATATACCGGTTCCCAATTTAAGATGGATTTCGCTCGTTGATTATTTAAGACACTGTGCCGGATGTCACCTGTTTGCCCGGGCTGGTATAAAGGATAAACATTTTTTTCACAGATAATCACTATTTTGTTAAAAAGCTGATTAATGGTGGTTGGAAAACCGCAGCTGATATTCAAGGTGGCAAAATCACCGTTATGCAGAGCAGCCAGATTGGCTGCGGCTACATCTTTAACGAAAATAAAATCTCTGGTTTGTTTCCCGTCTCCATAAATAGTGGGAGCGAGATCTTGCAGCAAACAACCGATAAATTTTGTAATCACACCGCCTTCTCCGTTTCCCCCCTGGCCTATGCCATAGACATTGGAGTATCTTAAAATTGTATGATTGATGCCGTAACGTTTGGCATAGAGCTGAATATAGTACTCGGATATCAGTTTTGAAAGGCCATAAAAAGATAAGGGAAGAGTGCTATGCATTTCGTCGATTTCCTTTTCTTGCGGTTCGCCATATACGGCTGCCGATGAAGCATAAACAATTTTTTTCACCTTAAAATCAACACATTTTTGCATAACATTTATTGTGCCAAGCACATTGTTCTCAGCATCCATATAGGGGTTGCAAATAGATTGTTGTACGCTTATTTGAGCAGCCAAATGAATTACATATTGGGGTTTTTCTATGGCAAAGACATCCGCTAGCTGCGGTGAACATATATTCACGTTATAAAAGATTGCTTGAGGATGAACAATGGAGCCGGATTGTAGATTATCCACATTTATAACCTTGTATCCCTGATTTATAAGTAATTCCACAGTGTGAGAACCGATAAACCCGGAACCCCCGGTGACCAGTACTTTCACCCTTCTTCATCCCCTTCATAATTATTTTTGATGATCATCAATAATAATTATGATAAAAGTATTCTATTATTCTTGGCACCAGAGAATTAAGTTCCTGGCCCCAACAGCTTATTGAATCATATCTGTCTCTTATAC
>LSQX01194942.1_pt1 | contig 10557 bp, 6 predicted proteins | sample 654561 | NCBI WGS metagenome assembly LSQX01 (sample SAMN04489861, study PRJNA283612) | anaerobic digester metagenome | isolation source: 4 biogas reactors fed with cattle manure at either 37C or 55C with and... | place: Denmark: Kongens Lyngby | collected 2014
AGCCTGGCCGTATATGTAGGGGCGGCGGAGAATAAAACCATTGGATTGGTATACGAGTCCGAAACGGCCTTACCGGTGGAAGGTGCTAAAGTGGTCTTTGACAACTTTACGCTGCAAACCGGAAAAGACGGCCTGGCCGTTTCAGACAATGTCGTATTCACCGAAGACAGCTTCCAGACCAAAAACTATGCCATTCAAAGGCAGGGTCATCCGTCCTATTTTTTCACCATAGGCGGCAGCTACTACTCATCCTATTACTATTATTATGATAGTTATTATGGGATTTCCGACAATTTCCGGTACGACGGCATCCAAGACCTGTACTGGGGCTACCTGTTTACCGATCGGGATATGTATATGCCCAGCGATACTGTGAATATATGGGGCATGCTGGCCGACAAGGATGGCAACAAAGCACCGGATAAAGTGAGGATCGTTTTATCACGCGGGTATTCCTGGTATTATGGCACCGAGGATTATGACCTTATCGATGAAACCGAAGTGCAGCTTACAGGCACAAACACTTTTCAGGCCTCCTTCTCTTATAAGGATATCAGCCAGGGCAACTACAGCCTGGAGGTGTTTTCCGGGGACAAGAGGCTGCTGTCAAAGAGTTTCAATGTTAATAAATATGCAAAGCCCATTTATACCCTCAGTACCAGTGTCAGTGAGAAAAATATCATGCTCGGAGACAAGGTAGAATTCACCCTGGAAACGAAGTTCTTTGAAGGAACGCCCGTAAATGGAATGAACTTCGATTACCATATTCCCAGTAATCAGGGGAACAGTAGCTCCGGAATGCTGACAACCGATGATAACGGACGTGCCGGGCTGATCCTGGAACCAGATGAGTATGATAATACATGGTACCCATATTCTACCTATGTCCATGTATCCAACTCCGACACGGAAGAAACCCCGGTGAACGCACATGAAAGTTTCACAGTGTTTCCAAGGGATACCATGCTCAGGGTAAAGAGCGATGTTCGGGAAAACGCGACCAACGATCAGAAAATCCAAATGGTGGACATCTCCACCAATCGGATCAATATTGACGGCATTCGCAACAAAGAATGGTACTCCAGCGAAGAGTATATCAACGACCCTGCAGATATTCATGTTGAAGTTGAGCTGCATGAAACCTGGTATACGAAAACCCAGACCGGTACGTATTATAACTACATTACAAAAAAGACTTATCCTCAATACCGGTATGACCGACATGTGAATTTGTTACAAACAATACAGCTGAACACGATCGACGGAAAGGCATCCTTTGAATTTACCCGGGAAGAAGAAAAAGGATACCATGCCATATTGCGCTGCGTCGACAGCAAGGGAAGAGAAATTGTCCAGGAAGAGTATTTTTATCGATATTCTTATCCTGATGATTACGACAATTGGCGCAATATTGATTCTTACCATCTGGAAAGTGATCAACACTCCTATTCGGTCAATGACAAGGCTACACTCTCGCTTTACAACTCAGAAACCCCTGTGGTGCGCGAGGAGAATAAAAAGGTGCTCTTCATGCTTTACAGAAAGGGCTTGCTGGAATATGAGATTACCGATGAACCTACCTGGCAGGTCAGTTTCCTGGAAAGCTACATCCCCAATGCCGGGGTGATGGCGGTTTATTTCAACGGGAAAAGCTTCAAGTCTTCTACCATGAAACCGCTGAGTTTCGATTACGAGGACAGAAAGCTGAACATCACCGTTACACCGAATAAGCCGCAATACCGCCCGGGGGAAACCGCTATTTTGGATTTTGAGGTAACCGATCCTTCCGGTAAGCCGCGCAAGGCAGAGATCCTTTTCTCCATCGTGGACGAAGCCTTTTTTGCACTGTGTGATCAGTCGGTGGACATTCTTTACAGCCTTTACAACCAGAATGTGTCCCTGGGGTATAATGGTGAAAGTATTCCCCATACCAATACCCTGGAGGATTATGACTCTTTTGACGGAGCGGAATGCGGCGAAGGCGGAGATGAAGAATCTGTGAATGTTCGCTCGGATTTCAGGGATACTGCCAAATTTGAGTCTGTGATGTCCGATGATAACGGACGCGGGCAAATCATGGTTATGCTCCCGGACAATCTGACGCAGTGGAGGGTTACCTATCTGGGGATTACGGAGGATCTTTACGCCGGTGACGGAACCACCCCTGTGAATGCCCGGCTGCCCTATTTCGTCAACACGGTCTTTCATGATATGTTTATTGCCGGTGACAAGCCCGTTCTGCAGATGTGTTCGTTTGGAACTGAAATAAAAGACGATGCAAAGGTTGAATATACTGTCCGCATTGAAAAGGACGGAGAACTGTGGAAGGAAACCAGTGCATCCGCTCCTGCCAACCAACGGGCATCGGTGCAACTGGATGCACTGCCCGAGGGCAGCTACACCTATACAGTCATTGGGAAATACAAGGATTACGAAGATGCCATTGCACTTCCCTTTGAAGTGTATCCGGGGTTTGTGGAACAGACCCTCACCGAATACCAGACCCTTGCCGACAGCACCGTATTTCCCGAAACCAAATGGCCGGCCAAGGTGTATTTTATCAATGAAAATGTAAAACCCTACTGGAATGAGCTTTTGGAACTGGCATACTCCTGGAACAACCGCATTGACAGCATCGTTGTCAGAAAGCAGGCGAAAAAGCTGCTGCAGGAATTCTTCCAGGACTCCGGCGTCAGAGACTGGGGTCAGGAATACGATATCAGCAGCTACCAGCTGGATAATGGCGGAATCGCTTTGCTGCCTTATGACAGTGCGGATCCGGTTTTAACCGCGAAAATCTGCTCGCTCAATGACAGCGATTTTGATTATGACCTGATGGTGAAATATTTTAACGGGGTCATGTATGATGACAGCGCTACCTCCACTCATATCGCGGCATCTTATTGGGGTCTTGCATGCCTGCGTGAGCCGGTTCTGCTCGAGCTGAATGAGCTTGCCAAAACCCCGGATCTGAAGCTGATCGACAAGCTGTATATTGCCCTTGCCTATGCGTATGCAGGCGACATCGATACAGCAAACAGCATGTATCGTGAAATGGTTAAAAGCTATATGAAGGAAGACAGCTTACGCGCCTATATCACCATGGAAGATGAGGGATATGACAGTGACGACATTCAGGAAGCCACATCCCTGTGCGCGTTGCTGGCCCAAAAGGTGAATGGTGCCGAGCGTGACAAGCTGTTTGAATTTGTTAAAAACATGTATACCACCGATATCCTTACCGGTGCCATCCGGCTGAACTATATCAAGAGCAACCTGAAGAACCTGAACCTGGAATCCTCCTTTACCTGGGAGCTGGACGGGAAGAAGGAGACGGTTACCATCAAGGGCAGAGACACCTACAGCATGTTCCTGACAGCCGAAAAGCTGAAGAATATTCGTTTTTCCAATGTGAAAGGGAAGGTCACCGTATCTGCCGTTTACTCCGCGCCGATAGGCGAGGTTGCCACCATTGACAATAGAATTAGCATTACCAGAACGTATAGCGACAGAAATGGAAATACCAAAACTACCTTCGACCCATCCGAATATATCAAGGTTACACTGAACATTCAATTTGACCCCACAGCACCCTCCGGCCGTTATATGGTGGAAGACTATCTTCCTGCGTCTTTGAAACATGTCTATAGCAGGAATGTGGATGTCGAATGGGGCAGTGACACGTGGGGGATGTGGTATCCTCATGAAATTTCCGGACAGAAGGTATCCTTTTGCATTTATCACCGAAATGATGACAAGTCGCCGGTGAAAACGATTAGCTACTTTGCCCGGGTGAATAATTATGGTGAGTATACCGCCGACTATGCTTCCGTGTATAACCTGGAAGGCAATGTGATCAACTACGCCCATAGAGAACAAATCATCATCAAGTAATGTTGAGTTTGTTCGGCCTAAGCACAACAACAACCGGTTAAAAAGCAATGGATTTGGTGGGGGAACCTGACCCCGCCAAATCAGATCAGTGGCCCGGCTCTGGTAACTTCTATGAATATGGCATACCACGGAAGCGGACCCAAAGAGCGTCAGGAACATTCCCCCACTGATAGAAGTGGAGGTTACAAACATTTGATGAAAACAAAGTTCACAGCATGGGTACTTCTGATTGTGCTGGCAATAGTGCTTCCGGTAGTGCCAGGATGCAACAGCCAGACACAAGAACCCAAAAACACCGATATGACCTTGGGAACCCCCGAGGCCAAAGTGACCGGAGAAGAAAGGCAGACACCACCCAATTCTCTGCCGGCCCCCAAAGCAGGCGAAATAGCAGAAGGCCGGGTTGAGAGACAGAAGCCTGAGCATCCTCTCATTTCATGCCTGTATTTTGATGAGGCTTCTTTTCGAAATGCTGTGTCGTCCGCAAGTGTTTTTGAGGCGGATATCCATGGCCTGAAAGCCGGAATTGTACCGCATCATCTGCTGGCCTCCACGATGATCGCCTCCTTCTGGAAGACGGCTTCCCAGCAAAAATATGATCTGGTGGTGATCATCGGGCCGGATCATTTCCGAAAAGGAAGAACTGCGATAAGCACACTGGATTCCGGTTTTTCAACCATTTTAGGAGATGTTTATACCGACAGTAAGCTTGTGAACGCGCTGGTTCAGCAAAACTTTGCCTCGGTGCAGCCGGAGGTGATGGAGTCAGACCATACCATATCCTCCCACATTCCCTTTATCAGCTATTACATGCCGGATACCCCAATCCTCCCGCTGCTTGTAAAGGGCAATTGCGATGCCGGAAAAACAGAAGCACTTTCAAACTGGCTTCTGGAAACCGTGAAGGACAAGAAGGTTTTGTTTGTGGCTTCCATGGATTTTTCGCATTACCTGCCGTTGGAGGTTGCAAACGAGAAAGATGAATATACTGAAAAGGCTTTGAGGGGTTTTGATTATGAAAAAATTGCGCAAATGACGAATGACCATCTGGATTCCAAGCCATCGGCGCTGTTTTTGTTGAAAACCATGTCTAATATGGATGCAAAGGAGATCCAAAAGTGGGATCACAGCAATTCGGATATTATCAGTAAAGCGAATACAGGTTATACCACCAGTTACTTTTTATTTGGCTTTTTTGCGGATGCCCAAAATGAACAGATACAAACCTCTGGCAGGGGTTTTAGGGCATTTGATAAACTAACAATACCTTTACTTTAGAGGGAAGGAAAATGATTGTTAAAGAGGCTTGTGATGATTGATTTACATGTACATACGCATCATTCCTGTGACAGTAGGGTGACCATGGAGGAATACTGCCAGGAGGCACTGGCACGGGGTGTTCATACCCTATGCTTTACCGACCATTTGGACTTCAACCCTGTAGATGATGGCTTTCAATATTACCATGCCGATAAGTTCTTTGATGAGTTCGAAAGAGTAAGGGACAAATATTCCGACAAGCTTTCAGTCCTCTGCGGCATTGAATTTGCCGAGCCCCATGTTTACAGGAAGGAATTTGAACACTACAGCAGGCTTCCCTATGACTTCATCCTCGGAAGCATTCATTTCTGGATGCTGGATATGTTTCCAAGCCAGCTGGTCAAGACCGATATCCCCATCGAAACTGTGTTTGAAAAATATTGGGAAGAGGTTTACAAAGCGGTTTCCTATGGCGGCTTCGATGCCATGGCTCATTTTGACTTTCCCAAAAGATACTACCCAAATTGCATCTGGTCAAGGAAGCAGATCAAAGATATTTTCATGCAAATGGTGAAAAATGAAATTGCTCTGGAAATCAATACTTCCTCCCTAAGAAAAGGATTAACGGAATCCATGCCAGATACAGAATTGCTTGCAATATATAAAGAGGCTGGTGGTACAAAAACAACCATCGGCGCGGATACGCACCGAGCTGAAGACCTTTCCGCAAATTATGACCACGCGATAGCATTGGTGAAGCAACCCCTGAAAAATATAGTGTACATTCAAAGAAAACCGGTTCATGTGATGGAATAATAGCTTATGTTTAAAGAAATGTGGCCAGTTTAAAAAAGCTGATAAAGTTAAAAAGTCGGCAATTTAGGGAGGTATTATGATGAATCAGAATTTGAATGAATGGATATCTCAATCCATCCTGTCATTTGTGGAGACTTCGTCTGAAAACACGCTTGGACGTTTCAACGAGAAGGCATGGGAAAAGCCCCTGGTGGGCTTTTCAAGAGGGGACGATGAATTGTATGCCTATTATAAAAAGGACATCGGTTCCTTCTACCTTTCGCCGAAGGAGTTTCTGGAAGGTACATATCCCGGCAAGAAATTTCTTCCTGAAGAAATATCTGTGATTAGCTGGGTGCTTCCACATACGGAAAAAACGAAAGAGGAGCAAAGAGAACAAAAGCTGTTTCCCACTGAAAGAGCAGCCTTATCCCGATCAGATGGTGAAAACTTCAACCAAAGAATTGCAGAATATGTTGTTTCCATTTTAGAGAACGAGGGATATCCGGCAGTGTCCCCAATGCTTTCGCCATTATGGCAGGTTCATATGTCCGAGAAATATCAAAACGCATCCACCTGGTCAGAGCGGCATACAGCCCATATTTGCGGCCTGGGAACCTTTAGCCTCACCGATACGCTGATAACTCCGGTTGGCAAAGCGATTCGCTGTGGTTCAGTAATAGCTGGTATTCAATTAAATCCCACTGAGAGAAAGTATACGAAATATAACGAATATTGCCTGTACTTCAAAAATGGAAGCTGCCTGCGGTGCATCGCGCGTTGCCCTGCAGGTGCCATCAGCACTAAGGGGCATGATAAGGCAAAATGTATGGATTACCAGACGAATGTCACAAACCGTCACTGCCGCGAGGCGTATGGTCTTGAAATGCGCTACTGCGGAATCTGCCAGTTTGGTGTCCCCTGCGAATCAAAAATCCCATGATTGAAATAGCAGTCAATTCGCAAAGCTGCCTGTGATATTAGGCTCCCATGTTTCGGTTTGTTTCAGCTTCCTTTGGGTAAACATAGTGTTGGAACATAACAAAAGGGATCAACACGAAAACCGGATGAATTTTTACAGACTCTCCGGCTTGAAATTACACATGGCAGTGGGGTGTACTTACCTGAGCAGTACAATCAAAAAAAGAGGAGAAAACAAAGTGTGGGACCGATATCCTGGAGTCGCTGCAGAGCTGGTTAAGGTTGAAGCGATTATTGAGAATAACTTAAGATCGAAAAACAAGCCGCTGGAACAGCTTCTGAAAACCTTGTCAAACGCTGGCGGGAAAAGGCTGAGGCCCGCTTTTGTGGTTCTTTCAGCCGGTTTTGGCAAAACCAGAGATCACACCCTGCTTACCGCCGCTGCCGGGATTGAAATTTTACACATGGCAACGCTGGTGCATGACGATATTATCGACGATGCAGAGATCCGACGGGGAAAACCCACCATTAACAGGCTGTACGGCGACAAGATGGCTGTATACCTGGGGGATTTTCTGTTAACCAGAGCGGTTCTGCTGCTGTCCCAGGCTGTGCCCGAGGACCGGCTGGAGCAGATCGCCAGGGGGATTAAATCCATCTGTGAAGCAGAAGTTGAGCAGTTTTACAGCCGTTTTAACGCGGAGGTATCACTGGTGACCTATCTCAAACGCATCGGAAGAAAGACCGCCGGGATGTTTTCCTCCTCCTGTGCAGAGGGGGCCTTTCTTTCAAAAACACCCCGGAAGTTCGTAAGAAACCTTGTAAAGTTTGGGTTCTATTATGGCATGGCTTTTCAAATGCAGGATGATATCCTGAATCTGACCCAGGACATTCAGATAACCGGAAAACCCAAAGGAAATGATATACAGGAAGGGGTGATTACCCTTCCGTTGATTTTAGCACTGCGAAAAAGCCAGCAGTTCCGCCATCAAGTAAAAAACATGCTGACAGGCAAAAAACCAGAGCAGAAAGAGATTAAGTGGACGATACAGGAGATTGTAAGGTTGGGGGGGATTGATGAAGCACGTGCATGGGTTGACCGTTATGTGCAAAGGGCCCTGAGCATGCTTGAGCCTCTGCCAAACAAGCCTGAAAAAAACATACTGACCGAGCTGGCCATCGGGTTGAACAACCAGTAAAGGCACACAGCCTGGCTGGCATCTGTGCAGGTTGAAGTTGGTATTCACTGCGGAACCTTTATTTCATGCAGGAAATATATGCTTTGCTTAGCGGGTCGCTCACTCGGCACCGTTCCAGGCTTAGTTACTACTGACTTTGGCTTCTCTGCCATGTCTCGGTCGTTCACTTAAGACTGCTCCAGGATTGGGCAATTTTTTAAGGGAGTGTTCCAGTACTGGGCTATTTTTGAAATTATTACGTTACATTTTATACAAAAACCATTTACAGGTGCTAAACTCATACTTCATTTCAAAACGGTGCTCGTTTCCGTTGATCACGCTTTGAACCGTAAAAATCAGCATACGGTTGCCCGCCAGCTTTTCTTCCTTGCGGGACAGAATTCTGTCGATGCGGATGATTTTTATCTCCTTGTCTTCATCTGAGATACGAAATTTGATCGGAGTGATCACCCCATCCTTGTTGGTGCAGCAAATCATATCCACCGACCGCATTAAGATTTTCATGTCCATCCTTCCTTAAAGATATTCACGCCATAAAAACATTGGTTCAGAGAACCTGATACAGTATATCGCGGACAGCAACGGTAAATTCAGCCCATGCTTCATTCAAAAAACCTGCTGCCTGTTCAAGCTCTATGGTAACCGGCTGTCTTTGCTACTGGTTGAAAAGTGCCCGATTACAAAAGGCTTCTCATGTTTGGAAAGGCTTCATGCACCCCGCCGCACAGCGGAGGAATGCCCGAGTGCAGAAAAGAGCCCCGCACCAGTGCCTGTGTGCCGTGGGACGAGCGGATCTGGTCAATGCTTTGGTCGAGGGCCTGCCGGGTAAGGATTTCATCGAACAGGGAGGTTTGGTAAAATTCATCCCCCGCAAGCTCGGACAGGTGAACCCCAACATGGCGAAGCGGTTCCTGTTTCCATGCCTCGAGAAAAAGCTGCTTCACCTGCGCGAACAGAACCCCGGTGTTGTTTGTGGGGGCGGGCAGCCTGCGTTGATGTGAATAGAAGGAAAGCCCGGCATCCCTGAGGGAGACCGTGACCACCCGGGCGGTCATGCTGGCGGCCCTGAGACGCATGGCAATTGTTTCCGTGAGGGACAGCAGGTACAGCAGCGCTTCGTTCTCGTTATCCAAATCGTATGGGGCCGTGGTTGAATTCCCCACCCCTTTCATTGCCCTTTCCCCCGCAACAACAGGAGAATCGTCGATGCCGTTGGCATATTTCCAAATAGCGTGGCCATGACTTTTGAAATGCTCCTGCAAAAGCCCCACCGGCGCATGCGCAAGCTGGCCGATGGTAAAAATATTCAGCTTGTATAGCTTTGGAAGGGTCCTGGGCCCCGAGAGGAAAAGCTCTCTGACCGGGAGGGGCCAAAGCTTTCTGGGCATTTCATGGGGATACAGGGTATGCAGCCTGTCGGGCTTTTCAAGCTCGGAGGCCATCTTGGCCAGAAGCTTGTTCACCGAAACACCCACATTCACCGTGTAGCCCAGACGATTTCGGAACTGCTCTTTAATTTCCCAGGCGATGTCGATACCGCTGCGCCCACCGCAATAATCGGTTAAATCGACAAAGCATTCGTCGACCGAATACCGTTCAACCACAGGGCTGTATTCCTTTAAAAGGGACAGCATGGCGTTGGAGCAGCTTAAATAAAGCGGGTAGGACGGAGACAACACCACCAGGTTCGGGCATTTGCTGCGAGCCGACCACAACACCTCGCCGGTTTTGATATCATATTTTTTGGCTGGGATGGACCGGGCCAGGACAATGCCGTGCCGGCTTTTTTCGTCCCCGCCGACAACGCTGGGGACGGTGCGCAGATCGACCCGCGAGCCGTGCTGCAGGCGATAAACCGCTTCCCAGCTTAAATAGGCGGAATTGACATCCACATGCAGGATTGTTCGTTCCATAACCCCTCCGGTGATTGAGTGCCATTTCTGATCCCATTATAAACGAACAAACGTTCTTTGTAAAGGCCCAAAAAAAGGAAGGGTCTTTACCTTTCCAGGATAAAAGTTATTATTAACATTTTTGTGTTTAATCATGAGCGCAGCGTCATCCTGAGCGCAGCGAAGGATCTTTCCAGGAGTCATGCGAAGCTCCTTCACTCCGTTCAACAGGCTATGCGTGGTTCTGGCTTAGCTTTCCCTTGAATGGTGGGGTGATTTTTTTGGAACGGGCTGAATGACGGCCATGGTGATGTCATCCTTCTGACGGGCATTGATGGCGTCCAAACGGTTATAAACATAGCGACTGATCAGGTTCAATGCGATTTTAATATCGACATGTGGATCCTTCAGAATGTTCAGGATATAGCTGTCATCAATCAGCTTTTCGGGATCGCTCAGCCATTGATCGGCGGCACCGTCGGTATACAAAAAGAGGCGTTCCCCGGGGTTCAGGCAAACCGAGGCATCGGTGTATTCCGGCTTTTCCAGCCAATTGCTGATGGGAATACCGGGCTTGTACAGCTTTTTCACACCCT
>LSQX01216908.1_pt1 | contig 10557 bp, 5 predicted proteins | sample 654561 | NCBI WGS metagenome assembly LSQX01 (sample SAMN04489861, study PRJNA283612) | anaerobic digester metagenome | isolation source: 4 biogas reactors fed with cattle manure at either 37C or 55C with and... | place: Denmark: Kongens Lyngby | collected 2014
AGATTACTGGATATCAGAATATCCATGGATGGGGAAATGGTTTTGTAAAAATCTCGCTTTTTGTCATAAACTCCCCCGATGATGAAATCGGTGAGCACATTATTACTGTTGGATGCGCATATCAACCGGTTTACCGGAAGCCCCATGTCTTTGGCATACCATGCTGCGAGGATGTTGCCAAAATTTCCGGTAGGCACCACAAAATTAATCTTTTCACCAGGTTGTATGCTGCCTTCTTTTATCAATTCAGCATAGGCTGAAAAATAGTAGACGATTTGCGGAACCAGCCTTCCCCAGTTTATTGAATTTGCGGAGGAAAATTTCAACCCTTTCTGCTGCAGAGCTTTTCGAATGGATGCATCTGTGAAGATTTTCTTAACCCCGTTTTGCGTATCATCAAAGTTTCCGTTCACGGCAATCACATTCGTGTTCTTTCCTTTTTGTGTTACCATCTGCAGCTTCTGAATATCACTGACACCACCATTGGGATAGTAGACAATGATCCGCGTACCATCAACATCCGCAAAACCCTCCAGCGCAGCTTTACCCGTATCCCCAGAGGTTGCGACAAGAATAACGATTTCATCCTGTTCGCCCGTTTTTTGAATGGCCTTTACCAAAAAGTGAGGCAGAATCTGCAACGCCATATCCTTAAAGGCACAGGTTGGTCCATGCCAGAGCTCAAGCATGTGAAGCTTTTCATGAACCCTGACTACCGGCGCAACGTCCTTGTTTGAAAATTGTTCATCATAAGCACTGTTGATGCAGTCTAATAGCTCCTCCGGCTTGTAATCGGTTAAAAACAAGGATAGAATTTTCATTGCTCTTTCCTGGTAAGTATTACCGGTCAAGCCTTTGATGAAGTCAATGTCAACCGTAACCTTGTCCATAGGTACAAATAGACCGCCGTCGGGAGCAATTCCTGTTTTTATGGCTTCTGCGGCAGAAATCCCCTTCAGGCCGCCTCTGGTGCTTTCATATCTCATATGTAACCTTCTTTCCATACAAAATGTGAAATCTCTACATCATTTTCAGCACAGACCCTTAAGCGTATTGGGTACATTTTTGGCTTGGCCGTGCATGGGAGAAATCTCACCGGAATACGCTGTTGTACCATCCTGATTATCCTAATGATAATATAATTCATATAAAAGATCAAAGTATATTTCAACCTTTTCCTGAGCATACAACGCGTCCATGCACCAGGTCAGGCTGTCCAGGCGTCTGTGTTACACCTTCCGGCTCAGACAAATCCCCAAATAATCATTTCCTCGTGCAGATCTAGGCTAAGCCAATCATAAACAAAGCAGCAGCAAAGGGATAATGGTGATATATTACAGCAGGGTTACGAATAAACTCATTTATTCACGGTTTGTTCATAACTTTAATCTTCTCTTAATAGTAATGTTTTTTTTATTATGCTATACTATATTTGTAACAACATTCATTAACTTTTTTTCATTTTGTTCCTCCTTTTAATAATAGATGTTGTTTTATATGAAATGAGATTAGATGAGATTGAAAAGCACATACTAAAAAATGTTATCATTGTATAAGTACATATAACTATGTGCTTTTTTTCTTCCCTTTATTAACATATCTCGTATTGATTCTCTTAGGAACTTCTCTCATGAAGGGCATGAAACATTTTCACAATCGTGACAGGTTTAACAATGCACGGTATCATTCCCCTACTCCCACGAATACACAGAGGGGGAATAAGAAGGCATGGTACACATGTGGATTGTTCTGTTGCATTACATAAGAGATATTTCTTTTTTACTTCTCTAGCTGAATTAATAAAATGGTCGGTCTTTCAAAGATGACGGTGCCAAGGCTGAGAAGCTTATCGGCTTTAAGATCCGGGTACTGTTTATACTCCAGATTTCCGATAACAATATATTCTACGCTGTATTTTCTTAGTAAATCAACCGTCTGATTCAAATCCTCTGACTCATAAATCATCTGCACATCGTCAACTCTACCCTGTACCAGCGTGTTATCATCCCTCCACAGCCACTCATGTGTAAACCAACCCTGAACCGTAGGAAGACCCGTTGCCATCGAGATCCTTCCCTGCATTGTGTAGCTGTCTCCGTTGGCTTCCAAGATGTTGGGCTGTCCTTCAATATTCTCTCTCATCCACTCTACCAGGGCATAATCATCGGGATAATCATTTTTCAAGAATGCCAGCCCATCCAGCCCTTCGTAATGTACAGGATCCATCTTCTTGTACCAGCTGGAAATTGCATAAAACGGGTATATCATCGGCAGGATCAACATGATGAGGGTCAAGACTCTTGCGGTCATGATCTTCCAGTTCTTTTCCCGGAATTGTCTGATCCGGATAAAGATGTATCCCGACGCCAGGCCAAACATGATAAAGGCCTGATATGTAAGCTTGAACATGGTATTTGCCCTTGCATATTCTTGGGAATAGATGTCCTTAACATAGACCAGCTCTGGAATAAGAACCAAACCCATGGCTGATATACAGAGTATAACCGCAAAAACATCTTCAACGCTGTTATTCTCGATCACTTGCCTGATTCTCGCAATAAGCGTTAGCTCTTCACGGATTTTCTCCCGTACTTTTCCTCTGGCCCGCTTCCATCGAATATTCTGCTCAGCAAATAAAATGAAAGCAAAGAAGATAGCAACCATCACCAGCTGATATCCCCATAACACCAATAGTTGATACAGGAAGGAATGGTTTCTCGCTAAACGTACTTCGGTGGCTATTGTGTCAAAGGTAAAATTGAATGGCAAAGCAAAGAACATTGCAAGAATCAGCACGGTCATAAAACGGATGGCCGTCATGCCCAGCATTTTAATGGTGAACCCATAATGCCGGATTCCGGCACACAGCAGGGTGAACAGTGTTACTGTGAGGTAGATGGGAAAATCCCAAAAGTTTGACATCTGAAATATTCCGATCAAAAACCCCGGCAGCAGTAGTTCTGGTACGAAGATCTCATCGGTCAAGCTGCGGGGCTGCCAAACACCATCCGCTCTTTTCTGCAGTTTTCTGAAAAGTGCAAGCAATACCCCTAAAAGGCATAAAACAAGGATCATATTGATCACATGTGCATGCAAGTCGGAAACGACAAAGGAATATACCGGAAACTCGTGGATGGTTTTGTCCTTTGTTTCCGGGTTGTACCCAATATATCGTGTTGCATCTGGAAACCAGTATGATTTTCCTTCGCTCGTAACCTTGTTGAGTACTCCATAAATAAATGAATGAAGGTTCCCGCCCAAAGAGACCAGCACAGCTGCGATCAGGCCCCCAATCATGACCGGAGCGTTGCTTTTCAGCCCCTTCAGCATGTTTGATACGAGGGCAAAGCAAAGTGCCATACTGAAGGCAAAGAGGGTTGCCATCATCAGGTTATATGCAATCTCGGTTTTTATACCGCTTAACCTTGTGATAAAGGCAGACAGATATTGTCCAAAATAATAGTAATTTATGGGCTCGCCTGCAAACCACATGTCTTTTGGAGGAACAAAGCCCGATCGAAGAATGCTGTTGACAAAACCGTAGTCCATAAACTTTTCAAGCCCTTCAATTCTGGCATTAAAACCCCTAAGATAGGTCCAGAAGCTTAAAGAAAACAGGAATATACCCTCCCCGTTCAGAACCCATTGCAGGATATCCTCATCCATAAGGTCTGATAAGGTTTGTTTGGATTTCTTAAAAAATATAAAACAGGCTAGTGCACCACAGCCAAACACAACTGCCCAGCATGACAGGGCTTCTATTTTTATCAGCTTAAAAAAGGACAATAACCACATGGCATAAGCAGTTATGGCAAGGCCGATTGTCTTTGAGAACAGATAGCCTTTATCTGTAAATGTTGAGAAAACACGAACCGACATCGGAAGAAACATAAGTCCAATCACCAATAGGACAGCCCACCAGATAAGGACATAAATAAATTCATTCTTTAAAACATTCGCCCAATAAAGCGCAGTTAGTACCAAAGTCAAAGCCGGTATCCACTTTTTCATATACAGCCTCCTGAACTTTCTTGTCTTTGGTTTATTTACGGATAAACAAAATTTTCCGTTTGTTCCAGCAAAGACATTATATCAATATCAAAAAAAAACCTCAAGCGTAATACGATGCAGTCATAAAATGTCATCAATGATTGCACTGTGCAATTTCTACTGGTATAATTATTTAGAAATTGATGAAAAACTTTCCTAAAATATGGAGGAAAATGCAATGATGGCTGTTTTATTTCTTATTGCGTCGTTTCTTGTTGGAGCGGTACTGATTCTGACGCTAAAACCGGCCTGGGAAAACAGATTACATTTTTTCCTTTGTGACAAGCATACATTTAACCCTGGTTTCTTATTTTTTCCTGCCAGCTACCTTATCGGTACACTCGTTCTCTCTTGGATCACTTATATTCTGGCCGTTGCATTTCAAAGTACCGAAAAACCATTGCTCTTTAGCAATTTGGCATCTTTTCTTCTAACCATCGCATTTGTTGCATTTGCTGTGTTAATGAACCGACTAAAAATTATAGGTTGGCTTAATGAAGTAAAAAAACATGGCTCACCCACTCGCTTCTCTTCCAGTGAATGGCTTGTCCTCATCGGCTCTGCAGTGTTTTGGAGTATTTTCATCTTTCGTTCGTTGTATATGGACGGTGAACTCCTTCATGCCGGGTTTTCGGCTTTCAGTGATTTTGGTGCACACCTTCCCGTTGTTCGCTCTTTTTCTTACGGAAACAATTTCCCAGCTCTATACCCACATTTTCCTGACGGTGCGATGCGCTACCACTTTATGTTTTACTTTATGGCGGGCAATCTGGAATATCTGGGGTTCAATCTTTCCTGGGCACTGAACCTACCCAGTATTCTATCCCTTGTTTCATTCAGCATGCTCTTATACGGACTTGCAGTGGGTATTACCAATAAACCCCTTGCTGGCTTGTTCACCTGCCTTTTGTTTGCCTTTCGCAGTTCCTTTGCTTTTTTCACCTATTCAAAGGACTTTTCCAGCCTCAACAGTTTCATGAAGGGTATAGCCAATAACCTGAATGCAGATGGATCGAGCCGTGAACATATCGGCAATACGGTTAATGAGAGCTGGGGGCTTTGGACTCAAAAGGTTTATATGAATCAGCGCCATCTCGCCTTCGCTTTTGGCTTGTTTATTCTCGTCCTTTTCCTGGTGCTGCCTTTGTTCATCGAAACAATAGAAAGATTGAAAACATCCATGAAAGCGAATGCAAACACAAGTGATACGCTTAAAAAGTATTTCAAAAACTTATTTTTTGTTCGGGATGCTTGGCTGCCCCGCTCTTTCTTGCCCTGTGTTCTGGCAGGGCTGATTCTAGGTCTTATGGCATTCTGGAATGGAGCGGTGGTAATAGCCGGAATATCTGTGTTGTTCATTATGGCTATCCTGTCGTGTCACAAGCTGGAATACCTTATAACCGCCATCCTCACCTTCCTTCTGTCCGTGTTGCAGTCTAGAATTTTTATTGGCAGTGGCACTGGTGCTGTTTCCATTAAGTATGAGCCCGGTTTTTTGGCTCAATCCGATAAACTGACAGATATTCTTGCCTATTATGTGGAGTTGTTAGGAATTCTACCTTTTGTAGTGCTTGCAGTATTTTTGGTCTTTATCCCGGGAAAGAAGAAATGGCTAAGCTATTCAGCTGCAATTCTTTTTACGCTCCTGCTCGTGCGGTTTATTCCGTCTATCGGCCTGGTGCCGGTTATCCTCATCACATCCCTGTGCGCACTTCTTTTTCTGTTTATTATTCGTAGCCAAAAGCATCCGTTACAGCCTTCATCCCCATGGCTGATACCTGTTTTTTTGGGGCCAATCCTTTTAGCCTCAACCCTCCAGCTAACTCCGGACATTACTGTGAACCACAAATACATTATTCTGGCAGTAGCTTTACTAAATATACCCGTTTCCGACCTACTGACCGCTCTCTTCCAAAGCAATAAAAAAACAACCCGTCTTATCAGCCTCGGATTAATCATGTTTCTGATATGTACCGGTATTGTGGATTTAATCACGCTTTACAACCTTGACAAAAACAGTGTTATCTACAACCAGCAGGACCCTGTGCAGCTTTGGGTACATAATGAAACAAATCCAGACGATATTTTCCTTACACACTACATGACCCACTATGGAGCGCCGATGTCCATAATGCTGGCCGGTCGAAGTGTATATTCCGGTTATCCCTATTTTACGGTGACTGCAGGCTATGATGTTGCCCACCGTGAAAACATCATGAAAACCATTTATGGCATTGGTTACCCTGATGAATTACGCACACAGGCAATTGCAGAAGGCATCGATTATATCGTCATTGAAGATCAAAATAGGAGTGCCGGTGAATATACTTTAAATGAAGCAGTATTTTATAATACCTTTCCCGTCGCTTACGAAGATACGGAAAGGAATATTGTGATATTCCGGGTGCAATAGTTATGTCAAGAGTTTTGAAGTTCCTCGGAAAATCAGATATACTGGATCGTGAAGATATACGATTACATCTGGTCAGCATTTGGAAATCATATATGTTTTTAGGGTCAGAAAAATCCGTTGCAGATGGAATCCATATCACTGTATAGCCCAAAAAACATTTCGCTATATTCCGGAATGCAAAAATGAAATCAGTATTTATTCTGAAAGGAAGTTTGTTTGTATGAGAATAGCGATCATAGGAGCAGGAGCAACCGGCCTGACAGCAGCATGGAAGCTTTCTGAAAAGAAACATTCAGTAACGGTTTATGAAAAAAGCGATCAGCTTGGCGGCTTGGCAGCAGCAATTCCAATCGGTAATGATCGGCTGGATATATATTATCATCACATATTCACAAATGACACATATTTTGTTGATACGGTTAAGGAGCTTGGTCTGGAGCCTGAGCTGAAGTGGTATGAACCATCCAATGTCATCTATATCCATAAAAAAATATACCCCTTCACTTCACCGATGGATCTATTGATGTTCAAGCCGCTTTCCTTTATCAGCCGCATTCGCATGGGCCTTATGGTTCTTCAGGCACGGTTTGTAAAAGATCATCTGGCCATTGAAAATACGACCGCCCGGGAATGGATTATCAAGCGTGGTGGTAAGGAATGTTACGATCTGATATGGGAACCGCTTCTGCATTCAAAATTTGATGTTGATACCGAGAATATTGCCGCAACATGGATCTGGAACAAATTCAAGCTGCGTGGTTCCAGCCGTGGAAAAAACATCAGCAAAGAACTGCTGGGTTATCTGGACGGAGGCTTTATTAAGCTATATGAAAAAATGGCTGATAAAATCCGTGAAAACGGCGGTGAAATTCGCTTGAATCATCCTGTTCAGGAAATAATGAAAGACATCGATATTTTTCGCATCAAGGCCAATGGCAAAACCGAACAATACGACAGGGTCATTTTCACCGCATCTCCAGAAAAACTATCCCATGTCATCAAGGGAATGGGTAAAACCTATCTGGATATGTTGCGTAAAATCGTGTATAAAGCCAATATCTGTATGATCCTTGAGTTGAAGGAAAGCCTTTCGCCCTACTATTGGATGACCATAGCCGATAAGGACCTTCCCTTTGTTTTGGTCATCGAACAGACCAATTTGATCAAAGACCACAAATATGGCTCCCATATCGTTTATCTGTCACGATACTTGGACCCTGCAAACGAGCTTTTTCAAAAAGATGATGATACCATTAAGGATTTGTTTACTGATGGTCTGAAAAAAATATTTCCCGATTTCAGCGTGGACTGGATTATCCGGGCTCATGTGAATCGAGCAATGGATGCCCAACCGGTAGTCAGAACAGGATATTCAAAACTGATACCGGATGCCCAAACCCCCATGAAAGGCTTGTATCTAACTTCTATGTCACAAATATATCCGGAAGATCGTGGGCAGAACTATGCCATCCGTTCCGGACTTGAAGCAGCCAACATGCTGAAATGAAACAGGAGGCTCTGTGAAACTCACATAATTCCTTTGCGCTTAAACAATCAGTGGCGAAAGTGGTGTTCATCTCTTTAGGTATGATAACGTTATAGCAAGTTCAAATGCCACTTTACAGGTAGTATACTTGCTTGCGAATTTACTGGTGTTGGTATAGAATAATTGCAACAGATTGAAATCGTGCATTCTTGTATGTTTCGAACGAACGGCAATAAAAAATGAAATCAGCGAGCGGGATGGAAGCTTCGTTCTTTTATTAAATAACCATGAAAGGAAGCAGTAAAGATGGATATTATATGCTCGGTAGTAGTGCCCATGTATAACGAGGAGGCTGTTTTGGATGAAACCTATCGTCGATTGACCGAGGTTATGGAAAACAGCGGGTATGGTTATGAAATTGTGTTTGTGAATGATGGTAGCAGGGACAAAACATTCTCAATGCTCAATGAGATTTGCGATAAAGATAACCGTGTTAAGCTTTTGGATTTCTCAAGAAATTTCGGGCATCAAATTGCCATAACCGCAGGAATGGATCATTCCGTCGGTCGCTGTGTTGTTGTAATTGATGGAGATCTGCAGGATCCACCTGAAGTAATACCAGTGATGATTCAAAAATGGCAGGAAGGCTATGATGTCGTTTACGGCAAGAGAATCTCCCGGAAAGGTGAAAGTGCCTTTAAAAAACTGACTGCTGCGATGTTCTATCGTTTTCTGCGGAGTATGACCGAGGTCAATATTCCGGTGGATACCGGTGATTTTCGTCTGATCGACAGGAAGGTGTGTGATGCCCTGAAGCACGTCAAGGAAAAAAACCGCTATGTGCGTGGGCTGATCAGCTGGCTTGGTTTTAAGCAGACCGCTGTCGAGTTTGAGCGTGAAGAGCGATTCGCCGGAGAAACGAAGTATCCATTAAAAAAAATGTTGAAGCTTGCGCTTGACGGCATAACTACTTTCTCCTACAAACCCTTGAAGCTTGCTTCTTATGTGGGTATGATCATTTCCGTCGGAAGCTTTCTGTATTTGATCTATGTCCTGATCCAGAGAATCTTTTTCCCTGAAACCGTTCAACCCGGTTGGGCTTCTACGTTGGCTGTCAGCCTTTTCTTCAACGGTATCACCCTATTAATGCTTGGAATTATCGGAGAATACATCGGTCGTATTTATGATGAGGCAAAGAACAGACCTTTATATATCATTCGGGAAACAAGGAATCTGTCCGATGACAAACAGCCGCTGACACGGGACTAGTGTAAAGTATCAAAGATAAGTATCGCACGCATATTTCCAACCATTGCATCCGCCCAAACCCTGTAAAAAACGTTAAATATTTCGTCGCCATTTTTTAGCAGAGTCTGAGCAGAAAATGAACAGGAACTCCACACTACTTTACGCGCGGACTACCAGGTAAACCTAAAACAGTACCTCTGTCGCTTTGAGCCCTGATCTAAGAATTAGGCCACGCAGCAACGGATTATACATGGCAGGGCATTTTAAATTCTTCAGCCTGATATTCCTATACAGTTCAGAAACCAGTTTTCTATATCTTGGTTGGAAACCTTCCACCCCTTCATTAAGCGCTTGGGAAAGGTAATATGCGCTTTTCAGGGCGTAGCTGATCCCCTCTGCAGAGCTGGGGCTTATAAAACCGGCAGCTTCTCCGACCAATGCACAGTTTTGATTACCGGTATGAATGGTGGAAACCTTTTGGGGGCGCATAATAAAAGCTCCTTCCCGCAAAATCTTAGCACCATAAACCAATCCATTATCGCGAAGCTTCATCTTCAACATTTTAAACTTATCCAACGCCAAATTGTTTTTTTTCAATGCTGAACCAATAAAAAGTACATTGCCCTTTGTAATCGTCCAGGAATAAAAATCCGTAATGGTTTTATCAAAAATCGCTCCGTACCATGGGACGGAATTTTTCGTTTCAAACCACTCCTGGACAGATACATACTCAGACTGTATTCCCTTATTGGGGAACAAGCTTTTTCGCACCAGCGAATGGCCACCATCCGCACCAATGATGATCCTGCATTTTTCTGTAAATGGCTTACCCTTGTATGTAAAAGTGAATTGTATTCTATTGTCTGACGGCGTACAGGATTTGAAGGTACATCCCTGTGCAATATCCACATTCTCGGGAACGCTATTGATAAGCCATTGATCAAAGGCCAGTCTGTCCATATTAAAATAAAAACGTTGGTAATAGCGTTCAATTTGATTGTCAAAATCAATGGTTCGAACTAAAAAAAGCTGTGGGTCGACCAGAACCGATGCTGGCACGGCCATTCCCATTCGTCCAAGCATCTTTTGCGCATCAGGGGCCAATAAACCGCCACAACACTTTGACATACCCGGATATTCTTCACTGGATAAGTCACGCTTGTCAAGCAGCAGAACTCTGTAACTTCTATCCAGAAGCCTTGCAAGCGTACAACCAGCAGGCCCAGCTCCAATGATGGCTATATCGTATGGCATTTTCCACCCTCCTGCTTCCATGAAGTATATGGGTAAATATGAAAATACGATGTGCATTTACTGCACATCGTACCTGGTGGGAGAGGGCGGATTCGAACCACCGAAG
>LSQX01250776.1_pt1 | contig 10557 bp, 15 predicted proteins | sample 654561 | NCBI WGS metagenome assembly LSQX01 (sample SAMN04489861, study PRJNA283612) | anaerobic digester metagenome | isolation source: 4 biogas reactors fed with cattle manure at either 37C or 55C with and... | place: Denmark: Kongens Lyngby | collected 2014
GTTTTTTAATGTGTTTCAATTAAATAACACATTTGCATCTATCAACTCCAACACTTCTTCCATTGTCTTTGTAGCTGCGATTACGATAGTTGTTTTAGTTTTCTTTTCGTAAATGCTTATGCAATAAAAACCTTCATTAAAAATATCATCACTTACTACAACCTCATATTCTTCATTGCTAAAACGAATCTTGTTAAAAGTTTCGCATTTCCTACTATTTTTTAAAACCTTTTTCAGATACCCAAGCAATTTCTTATAATCTTGTTTCTTTGTTTCCATTTTCCCTCCTAATTTCTTTAATCAAATAAGCTTATATAACCTATTTCTTTTTTCTCTAACTCATCAGCTGTGGGTGCTATTTAACTCCAAACACATTTGCATCTATCAACTCCAACACTTCTTCTATTTTCTTTTTACCTGCGATTATGATACTTGGTGGTATTGCTAAAACAAATGTTGTTTTAGTTTTCTTTTCGTAAATGCTTATGTAATAGTCATCACTTACTGCAACCTCATATTCTTCATTGCTAAAACAAATCTTGTTAACTGTCATACCTATTTACCTCATTCTAGTTTGTTCTTGGTAATCTTCTAATATAACCTCTTCATCATATAAGTCTTTGAAAAACTTTCTTAATTGGTCTTCTTTATCAAAATCATCTATTAAAGCAAGTCCAAACGCTCTTGATAAAACGCCATCATTATTCTCTTCCCCATAAGTATCTAAAATAAGATATGATACTCCCTTTGTTGTTTTAGAACACTCTACTTGTAAATACCTAAAAATAGTTTCTACATATAACTTACCTTGATGTAATCTTGTCTTATATCTTGGTATGCTCCCCTTAATGAAACTTTCTAATCGCTTTAAACCTTGTAATTGATTTTCTTTAATCATTATTTTTTATTCCTCCATTTTTTTATTTTTTTAATTTTAAGTTATTATTGCCTACCTTTTTCAAGAATGTTTTTTAATCTTTTTTGCTTTATTTTTCAGCAGTTTTTTAATGCCTAAAGACCTAAGATTTAAGTTTAACAATCTCTATACCCGTTAAACCCCTTAAATTTCGCCTTTAAGGCGTTTTTGAAAACCAACCAATATAAAAGTATTGATTAACAATAAAAAACGATTGCGAGCCAATTTTGAAAGGGTTTTTAAAACTTTCTTGATATTTTGTAAGTTGTTATTTGTTCTTTTCCTCTAAAAGCGGCGAAAACTTGCTTAAAATGCTTTCATAATACCCCTCCTCTGTTTTGTGAGTATTTGGTTCTTTTGAAAGCCAATCAAGATTAGCCATTAAAGCCGTTTTTAAGTAAGACACTTTGTTTGCTATCGAAACATTGTTTCTTTTTACAAATCTTGTTATGTAACTTGTTGCTGCTTTGATAAGTTCTAACTCGTAGTCTCTTTCAAGGTTAAAGAAAAGGTCATTAAATTGTTTTAGCTGTCTTGTAGAGGTATTAACATCAATGTAATCGGTCTCTACTAAAAGTCCTAATAAAGGGGAAAAGTTTTCCACATTTTGCGAAAAAACCCCTTTATCTTTTATCAAATCATTTACTTTACTTTCCTTTACTTTACTTTGTTGTAAAAATACATCTTTAGTTTGTTTATTTACACGTTCACTTTGTATTTTTACATCTTTAGTTTGTATTTTTGAGTTTTCCACAGTTTTTTTTGAGTTTTCCACAGCTCTATATTCTTCGCAATTTATGAGTAAATATGAGTTTTCCACATTGATTTTTTTACGCCTTGAAGTGATAAAAAAGAACCTTTCTTGTATTCCTTTGCTCGTTAGAATTGAGTATTTTTCGTACATTTTCTTATCAAAGATTTTAAACTTTATACAGGTTGAAATTATCTCATCTAACCTATCAGCATCTATTCCAAGCATTCTCGCAAAGAGTAATTTCTCAACCTCATTCCACTCGCAATAATAACCTTTGTCGCCATAGATTTTTATGTAAAGTTTTATCAAAACAGCAAAGCCCTCAAGTCCAAACTTGCCCTCTAAAAGCAAGATCTTACTATCTTGGTTAATGTTTATTTCTAAAGGAAAATAATCTAAATCGTTTTTTCTTAATCTTTCTTTAGTTGCCATAATTATTCCCCCTTATTTTTAAGTGATTAGTTCCTACTGTTTCTTGCATATAATAACCTCTTTTCCAGTTAGCTTTTGCACTGTTTCTTTAAAATACTTCTCATCACTTGCACTGTCTGATAGATGCATTAAGTATATTTTCTTTGTTTTCGTTAGATCTAAAGTTTTTAAGAAAGCTACTACCCCCTCTAAAGAAAGGTGTGTATTGTATCTTCTTCTTTCTAAAGCTGTTAAATTATTGTCAGCTATATTAAGAGAATAATTAGCTTCAATCATTATGTAATCAAGATTTTCAAACTTATTTTTAATAACTTTAGTATCAGTTGCAAAGAATAATGTTTCTTTTAAATGACTTGACAAGATTAAAAAACCTACTGGATCTATTGCATCATGGACTGTCTCAAAGGTCTTAATGTTAAATGTTCCTATTTTAATAAGTCCATTTATAGCTTGTTTTCTAAACTCAAAATTACCAAAACTACCTAATGCCTCTAATGTTCCTTTTGAAGAATAAATGTTGCAGTATTTAGCAATTTCTTTTGCATATTTAGAGTGATCTAAATGCTCGTGTGAAATCAAGCACCCACTTAAAGAAGAGAGGTTAACATATTTTCTAATTCTATTTAAGTTAACCCCAGCTTCAATTAATAGGTTAGTAATTCCATCACTTACAAAATAACAATTACCACTACTTGATGATGCAATTACTTTAATTTCCATAACTAACCCCTTTTAAAAAGGTCTTTTTTTATAATTTGGATTAGCAACTGGTATATCTTCTTCAGCTATAGCTTGTGTCGGTTCAGCTTCAACTTCTTCATCAAAACTAATTAGTTCATCACTTGCAGTCTCAGTTTCAACTACATTAATAACCTCGCCAGTTTCCCAGTTCATTTCATCTTTAGTAGTTTCCCAATCTTTCTTAAGTTCAATTGGGATTTCAATAAATGGTTTAAAGTAGTTATAAAGTTCCCAACTTGCAGTCTTTAATACCATTTTGCGTGTGTCTAAGTTCCAGATAGTTTTTTCTTTTGTTGGAGATGCGTTATAAGCTCTCATAATTCTATTTCTATCAATATAGATCATATAAGGTGTTGTTTTAGTGTCAGTTGGTAGTTCTCTTACATAAGCAATAGCATAAGCTCCAATAATGTTATCAAGTTTATTTCTATCAACTTTAGGGTCTTTTTCGTGTTTCTTAATTTCAGTTAACCCAGTTTCAAAATTAAACTCTTTTTCTAAATTATCGCCAGCACAAACAATATCTTTATAAAATCTTACTATTTTTTTACTACACCATTTAACAAGCTCTTTCTCTAACCCTTGATATTGTTTTTTAATGTTAATGTCTTTTAGTCCAGTTTTGCCATTATCTCTAATATCGATATAAAGCTCATTATCTCTAATAGTTAAGCCTAATCTTGCATAACTTTTAACTTGTGAATAAAGTCCACAACCCACAATGTCAATTTGACTCCATAATAGGTTTTGTTCTTGCACTTTCTTATAAACACTTTCTAAAATGTTTAAAGCAAATGCTGTTTCTTGTTGTGTTAAAGGCGTTTGGTCTAATTTAGCAAATGCCTCTACTTGCTTTAACATACCATCTAGCATTGACTTTCCTAAATCTTTCATTTTACTAACTACTCTTGTTTCTTGTTTTACTTGTAAATCTTGTTGTTTTTCTTGCATTTTAATTTCCTCCTTCTTTATTGCAATTCAACTCTTAAAGTCTTATCGTTCTCTGAAACATACAGCTTTATTAGCTGACTATTCATTCCTAATACTTCTACAACCGACTCAGCATTATCAATGAAAATCGGTGCTTTTACTTGATAAATCTCTTGTAAAGTATTGATAATATCAAGTCCTGCATTTATTCTTGCTGCATTGTTAATAGATGTATAAGGCACACCATTAACAGTAGCAATACATGTTTCTTCAATACCACCATTTATTTGTTCGTTAAATAGCTTAAACTTAATTAACTTGAAATGACTATTGATGCTATCTTCTAACACGCCAGCTTTAAGTCTTGAGTATTCTTCAGCTTGAGTAATAATTGATAGGTTATATTCATATTCCACTTGAATAGTTTTAATCTTATCATTTAGAGTGTTAATCTTTTCAATAGTATTATTCTTAACACCAATTAAAGTCTTTTGTTCTTTTAAACTATCGATAGTTTTTTCCAAAGCAAAGATATCAGCATTTAATTTATCTCTTTCACTTGTATCAACTGCAGTTGCAGCTTTATTATGTTCTAACTTATCAATCTCTAAATTGTAATTATCGTTTAGATCTAATAAAGCTGTAATATCTTTAGTTTCTTTTTCAGTTAAAGCTTTATCATAATTCCTATTAGCAAATTCATTTAATAGATCAGCAATAACTTTCTTTTCAAGTTCAAGCTTATTAAATTCTTTTTGGTTTTCTTCCTTAGCTTTAAAAATTGCTTTATAGCTTGTATCAATGTTTTCAAGTTCAGCATTTATTGATAAACCTTTTTGAGTAATGGATTCTAACTCTTGAGATTTGTTTAAATTAAACTTTTCTCTTAGTTCATTTGTTTGTTCTTCTGGTAAAGCTTGGCCGCAATAGCTACAAGTTCCACCAGTGAATACTGACTCAGCAACCTTATCATATCTTTGATATAATTCTTCCCTTTGGTTTTCTAACAAAGTTTTATTGCTTGCAAAGTTCTTAAGTGCCATATTTTCTCTTGCAATAGCATTATTAAGTTCTAATAACTTAATCTCTTTATCTTGTAAGTTTGATTTTAGTCTTTGTTCTACTTGCTTTAAAATCTCTTGTATTTTGATTAAGTTAGCTTTAACTTCAGCTTTAAGGCTTGATATTTTGTTTTCAAGCTCATAATCAATTAAACCCTTATCTAATTCTTGTTTTTTAGAATTAAGGCTTAAAAGTTCATTTTCTTTCTCTTTAATAATCTTTTCAAGTTCTTCAGCTGAATACACGATATTTAGATCTTCCAAAGAATTAGATAAAGTTTGTATTTGAATTGGTATAGCTGTTAGTTCTTTGTTTAATAAAGTGTTCTTACTCTTATAGCTTTTAATTAGTTCATCAACTTTAATTGTTTTATCATTAAGTAAAATCTCTTTTAAATCAATAAACTTTGCATCTTGAAGCAGTGAATAAAAATCAAAATCTTTAACTAAAGTAACTAAAATGTCTCTTTGGTTTTTCCACTTTAAATTATTAAAATAGTTAACATTAGTTAGTGTTTTAAATAATTCTTCATCTAATAGTTCTCTTACTACTTCGTTATACTCTGATTTCTTTTTAGGAATATCATTAACAAAATAGTTTGAGGTATGCCCTGAGAATGTTTCTTCTAATGAGCCTCTTTTTCTTGTGTAAACTTCCTCATAAGTTCTCTCAAGCTTTAATGTTTGATTATTTACAAGTAAAGTTAAAATAACTTTAGTTAGTAAATTGTGCTTGTCCTCGCCAGTAATCTTATCTTTAGGTTTAATTGCAAAGTCAGTTGCTCCTAAAGAGTCTTTTTCAAATAAACACCAATAAAAAGCATCTGCTATTGTTGTTTTCCCAGTTTCATTAGTGCCGAATATATCAGCACTTTTGCCATTAAACTCAAAAGTTTTATATTCAAAACCTTTAAAGTTCTCAATGTGTAATTTGATAATTTTAATTTCTTTCATTTCTTTTCCTTTCTTGTTTTATTTCTTTTTGACATTTTTTTCTTTCTTTAATTAGCACTTGGCAACACACAAGCCATTAAAAAATAGCTGGCATGTCTTTCAAATAAGACCTCAATACTTCTTCTATTTTTACTTGCTCTGCGTAAGTAAATAGATCTGGATTGTTTTCTTTCTTGTTGTAGGTAGCTGTTGTAATACCTAACTTTTTTGCCATGTCCTCTTGTGTTAAATTAGCAACTTTACGATAGCCAGCTAATTTCCCAGTAATTACAATTAATCTAAAATCATTATCGTTCATAGTTCCTCCTTAATTTAATCTCCTCTTTTAAAGTTTCCTTTCATACTCAACTAAATAACCCCAATGCCCTTTACTATAAAACTTTTCCATTATGTCAGCTTTATTAGGCAATAGTAATGATAAAGGTATAAAATCTTTATCTACTTCTTTTTTTGTAATTTGATGCCATTTCTTTGCTGTTTCATTATCTGTTTCCCTATCTGGTATTAGTATTATTTCTAATACTTTTAATTCTTTTAGGTTTTCAATAAATGAATTTGCTAATATAGATCTGTAAAAATAAGCACCATTTGTCTTGTAAATTATGTAAGGTATTGTAGCCCATTGCTCTTGCCTTACTGCTACATAGATCTCTTTTTTTGTAGCACGAGATACTTTTAATAATACCTCGTGCATGTCAAATACTGGATTACTAATGTAATACTTAAAATTGTCTTTTTCCATTTCTTTTACCATTTTAACCTTTCTTTTTTAATTTCCAAGCGGTAATTTAATTTACCTTTTGTTCCACCCAACTCCATCATACACTATTCGTTATTGATTGTCAACATAAATATATAAAATTATTTATTTTTTTTTAATATAGTTTATAATTATGTTATGATTATTATGAAAGGAGTGATAAAATGAATAATTTTAATAAGTTTTCTAATAATATTACTTATTTTTTACTAAATAAAGTTATTAAGTCAATGATAAATCATAAAGGCATAAAAAAAGAGGAAGATATAATAATCTTCCTTTTTTAATGTTAATATAGAGAAACACATATTTAATAAGCGTTAATGTGAGCCGATTATCTTTTAAAGTTGACTAATTCTCAATTAATCTTTTTATAGAGTGCTTGTAGAAGTTGTTTCATATTCTATGTTAGGTAATTCTTTTGGAATTGTGCTAACTTGTATTACTTTTTCTTCTTCCTTTGAATATGCAACTTTTTCTTGCGTATTAGTTTCTTCTTTTACAATCTCTTTAACTTCTTCTTTACCATTTTTAAGCTCTAACCTATAATCTTTAGTTGCTTGATTTAAGAATCCAGTTTTGTTCTCACTTACCATTGTTAAAACTTTAATTCTTTGATGTGCTGCCATAATAGCTGTTATCGCACTCGATAAAATTAAAGTAGCATTTGTAAGTAGCATTAGCCAAAATGATGCGTTCCAACCCCCCCAATAAATACTTGAAGTTAATGCTGATGCTACAAGCCATAAAACACCTTTGCGTGTTGCTTCTTTAATGTCGGCTTTTCTCTCATCAAAAGAATACAAATCAATGTGTCTATTATCAGCATCAGTAGTTGTTAATATCTCTTTAGTATAAATAGGTTGATATTTATATTCCCCTTTTAACACTTTAACAATTACTTCCCTTAATCTTTTAGCTTGTTTTTGATTAACTACTGCTTTTACTTTGCCAGTAGATTTATCTTTCTTGTAAGTAATTAGTCCATGTTTAAGACAAAAATCATTAAAAGCATCATCATTAACCGAGATATTATTTGGATCTTTAAAGTTCTCTAAATCTTGTGCGTAAAGTCCATAAGTAATACGAGCTAAAATGTTATTGGCTGCTTGTAATCTTCTTTCTTCATTAGCTATAGCTACTTTTTCAGCTATAACTTCTTCTAAAAAATTATCTCTTACAAATTTTACAAATTCATATTCTTTGCCTTTAACTTCTGTATATTTTGGATTAGTTGCTTTCTCTCTGCGAATTACTATTGTTTTAACAAAAGAATAAGAAAACATCATAATTAAAAAGTTAATAGCTGTTTGAATATAAAACTTTTCATCATAAAAGACTTCCCTTGTAAACTTAAAACCACTTGCTACAAAAGCTGAAAGTATTGAAGCTACTAATGCAAATAAGCCAGTTATAGCTGCTTCTACATTAAAGCTCTTTTTTAAGCTTTTAATGTTTAGATCATTAACTTGACTTGTGATTGTATTCTTAATGTTCTTATTCATCATTATTTTGTGCCTCTAATTCTGCAATCTTTTCTTTTAATTCAAGCTCTTTCTTTTCAGCAAAAATCTTATCAGCTGCTGTCTTATGGAGTTCTAACTCATATAAATAATCAGCATTGATCAAATAATCGATTGTCTGGCATACTACACCAATAAACATTGATGCTATAATTCCCCAAATTGCATGTTGGAAGTTAGCAAAACCATTATTGATTAAATGAGCTAAAAACCCCACTGTAATAAATGGAATTAAACTTATTAAACCAGTTAGAAAAGTCTTTAATGCTCCAGTCTTTAATTCTTTTATTTTAGCATTTAGTCTTTTGCTAAAAAATACTAAATAAGTAATTCCAGTTACAAAACCCAAAAAACTAATTGATATATTCGTTTGTTTTGGTTCTATTCGCATTAAAGCTTCAAATATGATAACTAAAGGTGCAACATAAATAAATAAAGCTCCTAAAAGATATAGCCACCTTTTCTTAAAATATGTTTTCCAATCTCGTTTTGTTATCTTTTTCCTAATTTGCGATTGTGTCATAATTAACACCTACCTTTACCATTCTAATGGTTTTACTTCTTGTTTTTGTTCTTCATTAACAAATTCAGCTGTCTTATTAGTAAATGGTTCTACTACTTTTTTTTCTTCTAATTCTTCTACAATCTTTTCAATTGGTATTTCTTCTAATTCTTCTACAATCTTTTCAATTGGTTTTTCTTCTAATTGCTCTACCTCATCAAAATAACCTTTAATCTTATCTTTTACATCTTCTTTCAAGTTAGACCTATCAAATGCTAAAATCATCGCTTTCTTCATGGCATCAGTTTGTTTATCTGCTTTTGCTAACACTGCCTTAACTGCTTCATTTTCAGTTGTTAATTTAGTTTTTTCAGCAAGTAATAATTCAAAATCGTATTTAGCTTTAGCTGCTTTTACTTTTGATTGACCGCTCCTAATTTTAGCCCAAATACCAATAATAAAACCAATTGCAACCATAACCCAATTCATTATTTGATTAAACTGTGGATTAGTTAATAAATCATTAAATCCACCAAATAACCTTGTAAAGAAACCTTGCTCTGTTATGGGAGGTAATGGATCTACCACTTCCCCCTCTACTTGTGGTTCTTGTGGTTCTTGTGGTTCTTGTGTTTCTGGTTCGGTTTGTGGTGGTTCTTCCCCACCATTAGCTTTAACTACATAATAACTACAAGTTCCACCGACCAAGAAAAGCATTAAAATAAATACCCAAATAATTTTTAAAATGTTTGTTTTTTTCATATTTTACTCCTTTATTATAAAACCCTATCATTTACTTTTTCTAATACAATATCAAAGCTCTTTTTAGTAGCTTTTTGCTGTTTAGCTAAAACATTATTTAAGTTAACAAGTTTTTTCTTTAAGCTTAAAATCTCTTTCTCTAAACTTCCTAAATACTTTCCTAATGGTTGGTCTTTGTAGATAACTTCTTCTAAAGGTATAAAGCTTTGAGTAGCAATACCTTTTTTGTATTGCACTACATAAACCCCATTATTGACTTTTTGATTATCTTTATTACTCATAAATAACCCCCTTTTGTTTTTTAGCTAATCGTTCTTGCTCTTTTTTATATTTTTTCACAATTCTTACAACTTTCTTTTCTTGTCTTTTGCGTTCTCGTTCTTGTTTTTTTAATAACCTTTTTTCTCTTGCAAGTCTTGATTTCTCTTTTTCTTTTTCAATTTCATCTTTCCAATACTGCTTTATTTCTTTCCACCCCATAGACTTTTTATCTCTAAAAATATATCTTTGTAGGACAAGTGCTGTTGAAACAATTAAAAGCCACATTGGCGTAAAAGGACCAGCCCAAAACAAAATAACAGTTGTGCCAGTTGAATATAGCCAAGCATTACCAAAGATAATACCTATTACAACAAAAGCAATAGCCCAACCGACATAAAGACTAAATGAGATTATAAACGAAACAATACCTTTCCATGATGTAAAAAACCTTTTAATAAACTGCCATATTCCTTTGAAAAAAGTTATTAAATAACTTATTAGCCACCTAATCATAAAGCATTATTCCTCTTGTTATGGTTCTGGTATTTGCTGGTAGTTTTCTATCGTATCGTTAGGTGCTACATAGATAACCCTTCCTAAAATAAAATCTGGTGTATCTTTTCTAACCCATACAAAACCCTCTTGTGCTGTATATTTAGTTGCGATTATATCTTTCATTTTCTTTCCTCTTTATTTTTGGTACTGATTTACAATCATAGATGTTGTAGCATTGAGACCAGTGAATTGCTACTAATATTAATAATTGTTTTTTCATAATTACACTTCAAACAAAACATCAACTTTGCCCATTGCACTCAAAGATATATTTTCCTTAGCATAACCATATCTGCCAGCGAGACCAGATAATAAATTATTGGCTTTATATGCCAAAGGTGTGTCATATAACACTCCATAAGCAGTTATATATGGTGATGACCAATGTGCAACTGCAAGTCTTGTT
>LSQX01133082.1_pt3 | contig 10556 bp, 11 predicted proteins | sample 654561 | NCBI WGS metagenome assembly LSQX01 (sample SAMN04489861, study PRJNA283612) | anaerobic digester metagenome | isolation source: 4 biogas reactors fed with cattle manure at either 37C or 55C with and... | place: Denmark: Kongens Lyngby | collected 2014
CAAGCCTGCAATCAGGTGTTTTATACACTTAGTATTTAAATATTATACCCATTTATTAACTTGATGTCAATTATGGTCACCTATAATATTGAGGGTAGAAAAATGTCGAACACAATGAAGGTATTAAGAGGGCAATGGCGAATAAATACAGTACTACTTTATATAATAGACTGACATAATGGAAGCAATTTAACTAGGAATTGAGGAGATCTGATGAAGAAAGACTATATTGATGTATGGGTAATGCCTGTTCACTCAGGCAATAACCTTCTTCCTTCATATAATCAAATTGCAGATAAAGTAAGCAAACAGTTTGGTAGGAGAGTCCAGTTCAAAATAATCCCTTGGAACAAGGCTTTAAAGATGCTTTTCACAGCATTTAAGATGGAAAATCCTCCAGACGTTATGCAAGTAGGCTCAACTTGGATTAACACCTTTTCTCACATGGGTTATCTAGACAGGGTACCGGTTGGATTTGATTATCCTAAACCAATAGCAGACTGGATTTATCAAAATTGCTTGGATAAAGGTGATAGGATTGCTGTACCCTGGATTTCCGAAGCCAGTATGATTACAGCAAGAAAAGATATATTAGATAAACATGATATAGACCGGCACGAGCTGCATAGCCTAAATGGTTTTCTAAATACATGTGACAGGCTACACCATCTTTATAAATATAGCGACGATGCGATTTACCCCTTTATTTTTTCTTTGAGGCCTGAACCAGGAAGGCTACATTATCTAATCCCATTTTTGTGGACCTTTGGATGGAAATTTAAAAGTTTTTCTGATAAAGAACCTATGTTTAAGTTAGAGGACCTGCAGGCTCCTTTTGACTACATAAAGGACCTGTTTACTGTATCCCATATTGATAAGGAAACAGTTACTCTCAACCCCTATGTTCTCAACCAGCAGCTGTATTTGACCAATAAATTTGTCTTTTCCTCAGGACATTGGTGGAAGGTCGTCCTCCAGACTTTAGATAAAAACCATGACAAGCCTTCCCTTGAAGCTATACCTGTGCCTGCAGGCAAAGCAGGCCAAACACCTTGGGGTGGTGGTAGCATGCTATGTGTATCCTCCTTATCCCACTACAAAACTGAGGCCTGGACTATAGTCCAGCATATGATAAGTGATGATTTTATGCTAAAGAGAGTAGAAACAGGTGGAGATGTGCCAGCATTTGAAACAAGTTTTTGGGACAAATACTCAGACATCCCTCAAATCATGCTCTTGTTAGATCAATTGAAAAAAGCTAATTGTTACCCCATTGATCCCCTTTGGAGCTCTTACGAAACAATAATTGTACAGGGTTTGATTAACCTCTTATGGCATTATATATATGATGAGCGTCCATTAGATGGTCTATATGATTCTATTATTACACCAATGAATAAAAAAATCGCTGAACTAAACAGTTTGGCTTGGGAGTCTGGTCTAGATGAGTAGAGAAATGAGCTTTTTAGCAGTAAAGCTTGGTGTCGAGGCAGGCCATATTCTGCTTAGCAAGTCATCTTCAGCCTTTGAACAAGCTGCGCTACATATTTATAATGGTTTAAAAGTATTTAATATATTGAGCCTAAGGCTTTACATCCTAGATGATAAGGGTGAAGGTTTGGATGAGGAACTATACATAGAAGAAAACACCCTTATCCAGGGCAATGATTATATCCCTACTTATCAGTTGTCAGAGAGCATCTGTAATCTTGTAATGGTTACTAACCAAAACAATGATAGCTACACAACCACCATACCACTTTCCCATCAAGACAACCTAATAGGTACTCTTGAGATTGAGACAAAGCAAAGGCTAGACGGGGATGTTCTGCATTCTTTTTCCTGCCTTGGAGAAGCTTTTTCCGCTGGTGTCTATTACCAACAGGAGGCAAGGGCAAGCGAAAAAAACGAATACCTTTTCGATGCAATTATGCAAATATCCTATAATCTACATGCTGTAAATAGCATCGATGAACTACTGAAAATGTTTGCTGAGTTAACCCTGCAATATCTAAGCTTTGACAGGGTCACTGTATTTGTCTATGAATATCACGGCAAAGAACCTATCTACAATATTTGTGTTACCTCTAGAGGAGAGTCTATCACCTTAAGTAAGATCCCAGAACTACCTGTTCTAGATAGTGAACCTCTACCCCTTAGCGACCTATCTGGCTATTGGATCCCCTTAAGGTTAAAAGAGAAAACAATAGGTTGTATCCTAGTTGACAATATATATACCCTCTGTGACATCTCAGTTGATTCAATCACTGTCCTTAGAGATTTGTGTAGTCTAATGGCCCTAATGATTGATAACGTTAGGATGTTCGAACAGATAAATAAATATGCCCAGTTTGATGATCTAACAAACACTTACAACCGTCGTATGGGAATAGAACTAATTGAGAAGCTAATTAAAACTGCAGATATAAATAATAAAGCCTTTACTCTTTGCTTTATTGACCTTAACTACTTAAAATCAGTCAATGATACCCTAGGACATCTAGTTGGAGATAAGATGCTAGTTCATTTCACAGATATCGTCAAGTCTACTATTAGAAGGGCTGATATCATGGCCCGACTAGGCGGAGATGAATTTATGATTCTATTTCCCAACTGCCAGCTAGAGTCAGCAGAGATGGTCTGGAAACGAGTAAAAAGCAAGATAGACCAGGTTAATAGTAGTAAGGCTTATCCCTATTTCCTAAGCGCTAGCCATGGTATGGCTGAATATACACCCGGGTCAGAAATGACACCTGCACAATTGTTGTCCATAGCAGACCATAGAATGTATGAGGAGAAAAAGCTAATCAAGAACCTATAATAGGTCAATATCTATAAGCCTTTTTCCCCCCCTGCTCCGTCTTCTCCAAGGGCCACCAATAAGGCTTATCTGAAAATTCTTTTTAGGAGACATATGGGCAAACTCTCTATCATTTATCATGATGCCAGTATGGGTTATAATGTCTCTGCTAACTGCAAAATATACTAAGTCAAGAGCCTGCAGATCATAAAAAGAAACATTTCTACCCGGTAATTTATCAATGGCTTTTATATACCTATCTGGTTCTTTTTTATACCAGTCTTTATCAATTTCTCTCCCATCATCACCTGGAATCTTCACACCAAACTCCCTGTAAAACAGTATTAGAAAGCCTAAGCAATCAAGACCTTGCATATCTCTCCCATTATGGATAAAAGGAACCTTTTTATACTTTTCTAATTTACTTTGAATCAAGGCTTCAAGTTGAGTCTTATTCATTATACCACCACTTTATCCCATATTATTTTGCCCACATACTAGCATATGCTAGGGTTTTCTGTGTGTGATTGATCAAGTCATTACAGGACTGGTGATACGCTGTTTTCACTATTTTTAAGTTTTCTGCCTACATTAAAGTAATAAGATACAAAAGAGCCCAATTATTTTATAAAAGATTTACTTAAGCCGTGAAATATATAACTTTTTATGATATTGTATAGCATAAGGTTTAGATAAAGGAATGGAGGTCTACGCTTTGCCAGAAAAGGGTTTTGATAATGCAAAATACCTTAGAGAACAAACACAAGAGATATTAAAACGAGTTGAGAAATTCGACCAAAAGCTTTACCTAGAATTTGGAGGTAAATTATTCTTTGACTACCACGCAGCTAGAGTTTTACCCGGATATGATCCAAATGCAAAGATAAGGCTATTACATCAATTAGGGGATAAGGCTGAAATAATATTATGTATTCACGCAGGTGACATAGAAAAGCGTAAAATTAGAGCAGATTTTAACATAACTTATGAAATGGACGCCCTCAAGCTTATTGACGACCTAAGGGTATGGGGCCTTGATATAGCTGGAGTAGTTATTACCCGTTACAAGGACCAGCCTGCTGCTAGCCTCTTTAAAAACAGGTTACAGATGAGAAATATAAAGGCATATACTCATAGACCAACTGCTGGCTACCCTACTGATATTAATTCTATTCTTAGTGAAGAAGGCTTTGGCGCAAATGAGTATATAGTCACTAAAAAGCCCTTGGTAATAGTTACAGGGCCAGGGCCAGGAAGTGGAAAGCTAGCAACTTGTCTTTCTCAAATGTTCCACGACAACAGGATGGGCATAAAGAGTGGTTACGCCAAGTTTGAAACCTTTCCTATATGGAATTTGCCCCTTAAGCACCCAGTGAATGTAGCATACGAGGCTGCTACTGCAGACCTAAGAGACCTAAATGTAATAGACCCCTTTCATCTAGAGGTCTATGGTGAAACCTCTGTCAACTATAATAGGGACGTTGAAATATTCCCATTACTTAGAAGTATCCTAGAAAAGGTTACAGGTGAAACCATATACCAATCTCCTACTGATATGAGTGTTAACAGATGTGGATTTGGAATTATTAATGATGATATTGTAAAGGAGGCCTCCAAGCAGGAGATTATCCGAAGATATTTTTGGTACAGGGCTGAATATGCCAAAGGTATCTGTGATAAAGAAACCCTTTCAAGGATAGAACTTTTGATGGAGGACTTTAAACTAGTACCAGAAGATAGACGTGTAGTTGGTCCTGCTAGAGAAATAAGGTCAAAGTCAACAAAAAATGATAGGTGCGACGAATTAAGTGGTGCTGCTATAGAACTATCAAACGGTGAGATTGTTACAGGCAAAAACTCACAGCTAATGCACTCTGTTTCTAGCCTAGTCTTAAACGCAATAAAGGTGGTAACTGGTATTCCAGATAATATCCACTTACTTTCACCAAATGTAATAGAATCTATAAGTGAACTAAAAAGTAAAGAGTTAAATGAAAAAAACACCAGTCTGAACCTTGAAGAGACACTTATAGCTCTTAGCATCAGTGCTACTACCAACCCAACTGCGCAACTTGCTATGACAGGTCTAAAGGAGCTCAGAGGCTGTGAGCTACATACGACTAATATATTAGAATCTGCAGACCAGACTGTGCTAAACAAACTTGGTATTCACGTTACAAGCGATCCTAATTACCCTTCTGAAAAACTATATATTAGCTAAGAAATAGGAGACCATCAGGTCTCCTATTTAAAATTTAAATGCTTTTGCTATTAATACTTTTACATATATCCTTATACTCGTCGTAAGTAATCATATGGTTTAATATCTCTAGCATTGCATTGGTTCCTAACCTCTTTGGTAGGCCTAAGTGTTCTAATAACCAATCCCTCTTTAAACTACTAGATTGTTTTCCATAAATACCATCTCTAAAAAGGTCTAATTTGCTTATCTTAGCTGTATTGCTTTCATCAGACCTCTTATCTAGGCTATAGTTGGCTGCTGATAGGACTTTTAGGATTGTCTCGTCTGCTATACCCTCTACTCCTAGAATCCCTTCCTTTCCTGCTTGAGCCTTCCTTTTTTCCTTGCCTCTTATCTCTGGTATATAGGCATGCTTTATCCTATGGGCTGGGATAAAACTCTTTATATAATTGCGTATTGTAAAGCCTGCCCTATCCGAATCAGTAAGAACGATGATACCCTTGTCTTTTGCTAGTTTTTTTATCAAATCTACTGTTTCCTTATCATTAAATATTGAAAAGCCGTAGGTAACGACTATTATGGTATCAACTAGCCTCTCTAGCTTCATCTTGTCGTAAATACCCTCTACTACTATTGCTTCCTTTATTTTAAGCATTGCTCGCTTCCCCAGTCCTACTAAAGCTTTAACCCTAAGCTTTTAGCAAGTGACTTTAGATACTTGCTTGCCTCAATATAGTCAGACTCCTCAGTCATATGCTCTAACATCAGGCAAACCCTGTCGTCTAGCTTTGACATACAGGTTAGGTAAGTAGTATAGTCTAGTTCACCGAGCCCCGGCCGGCATTCATCTAGATGTACAGTAAGCTTGCCACTTAACCTGATATCTTTGGCATGACATGAAACTATCTTGTCACCTAGCTTGTCAAACCATTCTTTTATTACTTGACCATTTCTGTAATACAAGAGAGGGCTAGTTATTATGTTTACAGGATCTAAGTGGGCAGCAAAACCTTCCCTATCTATGCTGTCTATAAGCCTAACATATGAATCAGCCGTATCAGGATACATCCAAGGCATTGGCTCTAATGAGTAATAGGTTTTCTTGGGCTTTACTGCATCTATGATCCTTTGGGTTGTTAGTACAATCTCATCAAAAGCTTTTTTTGTAAAATTGTCCTTATGAGGTCCATCCCATTGGTCGCTATAGGAACCTGCAATATTTACGCAGCAATTGGCCTCCACATATTCAGCTAGCTCTAGCTGCCTTATAGCCCTGTTTATATTTTGCTCCCGTTTTATAGGGTCTTGATCTAATGTGTTGTTCCATACTCCTATCTCACAGATGACCAAGTCATTATCCTTGGCAGCTTGCTTGTAGCCATCTATTACTTTTATATCTGCAGTATAATCAACCGGGAAATATACTGCACTATAACCTGCCTTTATCGCAGCCTGGGCCCACTGTTCAGGGTTGTCTGTTTTCTCAAAAATAACGCCACCAAAACGCATAAAGTTCCTCCTTAATATTTAGATAATATCCATTATGATTACATATCTATTTATCATAGCTGGATTTTGGACTAGCTATCACTATTTTATCATAATACTAAAGATTAATTAGAGATTCCCATTTTATTTTTAGATCTTTGGGCTAAAAAATTATTATTTGCCTAATAAAAATTAAATTTTAACAATTTTTGTTCACTTTCTCCCTTTAAATTAATAAAGAGTTGTAGTATAATACCGTAATAGTTATATATATAAGAGTGTTAAAAATATAACATACTTATTTTGAGAAGGAGGTTCGTTATGGATAGAGTTTATAATTTTTCTGCTGGTCCCTCTGCTCTACCCTTAGCAGTGCTTGAGAAAGCGCAAAAAGAATTTGTTAATGCACGAAATACTGGTATGTCTGTTATGGAAATGAGTCATAGGTCAAAGATGTATTTGGAGATCATAAACGAGGCTGAGCAGTTACTTAGAGATTTGATGAATATCCCAGATAATTACAAGGTACTTTTCTTACAAGGTGGCGCCTCTTTACAGTTCTCCATGGTTCCACTGAATCTTTTTAGGAAATTCAAAAAGGCGGACTTTGTAAACACTGGTCAGTGGTCAAAAAAGGCAATCCAAGAGGCTAAAAGGTTTGGAGTGGCCAATGTACTTGCATCTTCAGAGGACAAAATGTTTACCTATATACCAGACCTAAATAAGGAGGACTTTTCTAGTGACGCTGATTACTTTCATATAACACCAAACAACACTATCTATGGAACTAGATTCAGCAATATACCTGACACAGGAGATGTACCCCTTGTAGCTGATATGTCCTCCTGCATCCTTTCCGAGGATTATGATGTTAGTAAGTTTGGCATTATATATGCTGGCGCTCAGAAAAATATAGGACCTGCTGGACTTGTAGTAGTTATTATCAGAGAAGACTTAATAGGACATGCTGATGAAAGTACTCCTGTTATGCTAGACTACAAGACACATGCAGACAAGGGCTCTATGTATAACACTCCACCTACCTATGGTATATATATTGCAATGCTAGTCTTTGAATGGCTAAAAAAGCTAGGCGGTATCAAGGCTATCGAGGAATACAACATTGAAAAGGCTAATATCTTATATGATTTCCTTGACAACTCTAAGCTTTTTAAGGGTACTGTAGTAAAGAAAGACCGGTCCAGGATGAATGTTCCCTTTGTTCTTCCTACTGCTGAACTTGACAAAGAGTTTATTGCTAAAGCAGCTGAATCTGGCCTTGTTAATCTAGGAGGCCATAGGTCTGTAGGAGGCATGAGGGCAAGTATTTATAATGCCATGCCAATTGAAGGCGTGAAAAAGCTGGTTGACTTTATGAAGGAATTTGAATTAAGCAAGGCCTAATGGGATTTTGATAAGTTTAGGAGGAATTATCTAAAATGTATAATATAAAACTAATGAATAAAATTTCAGATATAATTTATGACAACCTACCCAAGGATAAGTTTAATGTTTCTGATAGTATAGATGACCCTCACGGTATAATAGTCAGAAGTGCAAATCTACATGACATGGAACTACCCCCCAGCCTTATGGCCATAGCTAGGGCGGGTGCAGGTGTTAATAACATTCCTATTGATAAATGCACAGACAAGGGTATCGTAGTATTTAACACGCCTGGAGCCAATGCAAATGCAGTAAAGGAACTAGTGATTGGAGCCCTTATCATGTCATCGAGAAAGCTTTACCAAGGTATAACTTGGGTTGAGTCTCAAAAGGAAAGTAAAGAAGACATAGCAAAGCTAGTTGAAAAGGAAAAATCAAAGTTTTCAGGGCCTGAAATCAAGGGTAAAAAGCTAGGCGTTATAGGCTTAGGTGCTATCGGTGCTCTTGTTGCCAATGATGCTAGTGCTATTGGTATGAAGGTAACAGGCTATGACCCACATATATCAGTTAAGGCTGCCTGGGCACTCTCACCCTCAGTGAAAAGAGCTCAGAGCCTAGATCAGTTATTAGAAGAATCAGACTATATATCAATACATATACCCTTGATGGCTGAAACAAGGAATTATATCAGCAAAGATACAATTAGTAAGATGAAAAAGGGTGTAAGGATCCTTAACTTCTCACGAGGTGAGCTGGTAAATACTCAAGATATAATCAATGCTCTTAAGGACGGTTCAGTTGGTTGCTATGTAACTGATTTTCCTAACGAGGACTTAATTGATGTTGATAATGCAATATTAGTTCCCCATTTAGGTGCTTCAACCCCAGAATCAGAGGATAATTGTGCTGATATGGCTTCAACAGAACTTAGGAGCTTTTTGGAGACAGGCAATATAGTAAATTCAGTTAACTTCCCAAACTGTGAAATGCAAAAGACCAGTAAACTTAGGATTACAATATCCCACAAAAACGTACCTAATATGGTAGGTCAAATTGCTTCAGGCCTAGCCAAGCACCATATAAATATCAGTGATATGGTAAACAAGAGCAGAGAGAGCATAGCATATACCATGATAGATATTGAGGGTGAATTGACACAGGATATTATTAGCCAAATAGAAAATATTGATGGTGTCATTAAGGTTAGGGTTATCAACTCTAAATAAAAAGTTAATAGCTTTTATGAATAAACTTATAGATAAAAGCCATAGCAAACGCTATGGCTTTTTGATATGAAACATAGTCTTTAAAGTGACTCTCTAGTTACTATTTTGGATGGTAAAATAGTAACAGCTTTGGCCTCCCTATCATTCATAATATCTAGCAGGACCCTTGCCCCCTCCTTGCCCATATCATACATGGGTAGTTCTACTGCTGTCATGGTCGGATGGCAAAGGTCATGGTACATAGAGGTACCAAGAGATGCTAAATAAAGCTCACCAGGCACCCTTATACCTAGGCTACAGGCTACCTTTAAGCTATGAAAACCATACCTTGGTGTTCCAGCTACTATGCCCTGTGGCCTTTCTTTATTATCAAGAAGGCCATATATCATTTCTCTAATCTTTTCATCGTTAAACCTACATAGGTAAAGTCCATGGTTGATAAGCTTATTGTCCCTAATAGCATCTTTAAAGGCTCCTAGTCTTGGATCAAGCTTGCACTTCCACTTAGGGCCAACATAGGCAATCCGTGTTGCCCCTCGTGCCTTAAAGGCTGCTACAAGCTCAGTTAGCTGCTTTAAGTGGTCTGTACCAACCTCATGAGCCTTATTACCTGTAGCGTGAGAGTCCACTACTACATATGGCAGCTTGCTCTTGTTAAGCTTTTCCTTAGTCTCATCACTTACTATAGCTAGGGCGAATATTATCCCATCTAGCCTGTTTGTGTTGTAATACTCAAGTATCTCGTCATTAAAGGTTTCTTCGGACTTGTTAAATAAGAGGGTTATAGCATAATTGAATTCTTGCAGCTGGTCTTTTATACCCTCTAGCATCCTCATAAAATTGTAGTTAGTGACATTCCTATCAGTTATAACTCCCACGGTCATTGACTTGTTTAGTTTCATAGCCCGGGCCAACAAGCTTGGGTGATAATTAAGTTTCTTTACAGCGTCAAGTACTGCCTGCCTAGTTTCAGGCTTTATTTTTATATTTTTATTATTGTTTAATACATATGAAACCGTCGCTTGAGATACCCCAGCCTCTTTAGCCACATCTTTACTTGACACGCGTTTTTTTCTCATAAAGTCACCTGCTTGTACCTATAACTTGTCTATATCTTATACTTGCCTATTCTCATTGTCAAGAAAAGGGATAGGACAGCATATAAGCTATAAAGCTGGACAAGATAGTAAAGGGATCTATCAGGAAATACTGAAAGGAGTTTTTTTATGAAGGAGAAACAAGAGAAGAAGAAGAAAAAAGATAGGGCGCAGTCTGAAATCGCCTTTACCAATGACCAACTAGGTGAAAATAAAACAGGCTATTTTGAGGAAAGACTCAGTACTAAAAAACAAAGACCAAAACATTAGTTAAAGTAAAAGGCATGCTACAAGTTACAGCATGCCTTCTCTTTTTTAATATTTACCCAGACTAAAGCTTAACCAAAGGGGTTCTC